>Ga0214917_10003019_pt1 | contig 19912 bp, 20 predicted proteins | sample LL_1208_BB_MetaG_FD_177983 | JGI IMG/M metagenome (GOLD analysis project Ga0214917, IMG submission 177983) | Freshwater microbial communities from Lake Lanier, Atlanta, Georgia, United States - LL_1208_BB | ecosystem: Environmental > Aquatic > Freshwater > Lake | place: USA: Georgia | collected...
AATTTTTAATGATATCAAATATGGTATACATATAATTAGATGACGGTTGATCTAGCCAAAATTCTTTAATAGGATATGTTCTACCTTTAACAGATATCAATTCTGGGTTCTTAAAATAATCTAAGAATATCTCTTTTTCAAGTGTAGCACTCATAAATATAAAAATTGGACATCTTGGATTATCCCAATTAGATTCTAAAAATATCTTAATAAAATAAATTGTAATATCTGTTTCTATAGTTCTATCATGAGCTTCATCTATTATTACAACACTATAAGTTGATATGAATTCTGCGAATGTAAATCTTTTAAGTTGTTGTAGTAATGTACCAATGGTTACAAATATTAACCCATTAATAGGTTTACGTGAAAATGAAGATGTTTGAAATCCTATATCTTTACCTATTGTGAATTTATAATGTTTGACTATATCTAGTTGTACTGTTCTAATTGCTGATACTTGTCTGGGTTGAGTAACCACAATATTTCTACCTAGTTTATTATATAAATTCATATATATCTCTGGTGGTATTGTTACAGATTTACCTGAACCGGTACCAGCTTCAATAATAAGAACTCTATCAGATACACCAGTAGGAATATTATCTATTTTCTTTTTGAGACTATTAATTATATAATCCTTAGCAGTAACTGACTTATCATTTTCTACAGTTCCTTTCTCTAATAATGTAGGCAGAGGCATTATTAGTATATGATTTATATAATTGTTAATATTATCTCTATATCTTTTAATATTAGAATATTTTACTTACCATCAATTTTAAAATAATAACTGTCATATTCGAATACCCCTTTTGAATTACAATCTTCTTGGGATGGGTATACATTTTTAGGAATCTTATCTGATTCACCTTTTTTATCATAAAACTTAGCAGCTGAATACATATATGATAAAGACATATTAAGGTTTCCAAATTTGTCTAAAGTTAGTGGTAATTGATTATCTTTGACAAACGTAATTAATCGAGTATATGAAATAATATCATCTCGTAATAAATAAAACATCAATATATGATTATAATTAGCAGCATATACAGTGTACTCACCTATTGAAATCTTGGAAGCATTAATATAATCCTTACTAAGTTCATAAATATGACATTTACCATAATCCTTATCTTGTTCCCACCATACAGGATGATAATCTAATAACACATTATGTATAGAATTATTAGTAAATCCTAATTCAGGTAGTCTATCATCACCTTTGTTATAGTATATATCTAGTATGGTAGTATCTTGGCTATATATATCAAATATTATATTATTTGCTTGAACTCTATACTTATTGGATATCAAAGCTTCTGCTAACAAACCTGTTAACATAGCATCCTTAATATCAGCTATGGGTATAGTAATAGATTTAGTGGTTGTATCCTTATAAACCAACATATCATCATAATATTCTAATAACAAGTTTAGTCTAGTAGCGTCCTTTTTCCATCTATTAAGACATACAAACATAGGCGCATTTTCCCATCCATGACATAAACTACGATGTATATCTACTATTTGGTTGATGGGATGTAAAACCTTCATATCATTATACATTAATGTCTTATAACTATCAAGTATAATTTTAGGACAATATGTAATATCAGCAACTTCTATAAAATTAATCCTAACTCTTATAGTAGTATTATGTATAGCGTTAATTACCGATATATTAGGCAGTCCTTGTTTGCATAATATATTACCAAGTTTAATAGCATCCGCATAATGATCACTTGAATAAAAATCAAAGTCAGGAATAACATGATCTTCATAAATTTTACTATCTCTTAATCTAAGTGCATAGTCAATTGCTTGACCGCCTTTTAATATTAATTTGTTCTTAATAATAAACTCCTTTACTATTTCTATACCCTTCTTAAGATATGGATACAATAAATTATTGTTAAATAATATCACATCAGCATCAACGTTATCCATAGTCTAATATATTTGTATATAAATAATATATTGTACGTTAACTAAAATAATACATAATAACTAATATATTTAATACTGTGTGCTATATAGAGTGTATCAGATATTAATGGTAAATACAAAATATAAAATTTGTGTATCAATATGCTTAATAGTATTAATATTAGTTATAATCTATAATTATGATTGTTATGAAGGGGTCTATAGTATAGATAGTGACTTTGCTAGTCAAGCAAACATATCTTCAGGAGTATTATATGTTGGACCAAAGCATTTATTTAGAGCTAGAGATTGTTATTTGTATATTAAGAAAACAGATGATTCTGTAGTTGAAGATCAAAAAATTGAGTTAAGTTTTGGTATGCAATTAAGTGTTAAAGGATCTAATAATTGGCCAGTAACATTATCTTATAAAATGTCAAACCACTCTAAACTGCATATATATGAAAATGACATAACATATTTTGTAGGATTTAAAGACAATGCTTTATCATATGTTGCTAAAAAAGCACATTGTAATTAATTACTGAATATCTATTATTGCAAATTATGCTACATTCTATGGTTGTCCAAATTGTGGTTGTCCAAATTGTGGTTGTCCAAATTGTGGTTGTCCAAATTGTGGTTGTCCAAATTGTGGTTGTCCAAATTGTGGTTGTCCAAATTGTGATTGTCCAACTTGTGATTGTCCAAATTGTGATTGTCCAACTTGTGATTGTCCAACCTGTTGTGAATTAATATAACTTTTAGATTTGAAATAACCCCATATACATATAGCAATAAATAATAGTAGTAATGACCATGAAACTACCGTAGTTGTTGTTATTTTACTAGGGGTGGTATTTGTAGAACTGGTGGTTTCTGTTGTAGTATTGGTCTTAGTTTCAACGACAGTTTTAGGTTCGCCAATCGGAGTAACATTTATTTTAGTATATGTACCATCTTGACTACCAACTGAACCAGGTATCTTACCTGTGTTATCAACAACCATAACTCCTGTTGTTGAATTACCATTCGATCCACCTTGTACATTTTTTGGATTAGATGTCAAATTAGACATATCTAAATTATTTGGTCCTTGTATTGCTGAATTACTAGCATTGCTAACAGCCAATGCTGCTTGATTGGATTTGGCAGATAAAGATGCATCATTATCTGATGCCTTTTTTTGCGTGTCAATAACAGATGCTTGTTCAGCATTTGCAGCTTGTAATTTTTTTATTCCAGTATTCATTTGATCTTGAATTTGGGATTTTTGTTCAACTCGTGCTTGATTAGCAGCCTGTTGCGCAGCTGCAGCTGCAGCTGCTTCTCTATCTTTAACTGCTGCTTGAGCTGCAGCAGCAGCAATCACAGCTTGTTCAGCAGCTTTACGTTCTTCATTTGTTTTAGCAGCAGCTTGTGCTTGTGCAGCAGCTTGTGCTTGTGCAGCAGCTTGTGCTTTATCTAAATCAGTTGCTAAAAACTTATAAAACGCTATACTATCATTTAACTTTTTAATTTTTTCTTGTAGTGTAGTATTAAAATAATCTATAGATTTAGGATCAATCACAGTACTATATAACTGTGATTTAACAATATCATCAATTGATTTTTTAATCTTTTCCAATCTAGATTTTAGATTAACAAAATCAGTTTCTTCAGTACTTAAAGCAGTTACAACTAATTTAAGTTCGCTAATACCATTATCAATAGTTGCTCTACAAACATCTATTTGCGAATACAGTCCTTGTATAGTAGCATCAAATCCTAACAATATATTTCTCTGTACTATAAATTTATCAGATAGGGCGCTATATTCAACTTTGGCTAGTTCAACTTGTGTTACTGCTGCATATAATTCATTACTTGTATATTTAATATTATTAGTGCTGCTTTGAGATATTTTTGTATTAATATCTTTTAAATCATATTTTTTATTAAACTCTTCGGGTTCTAAAGACGCAGTAATCTCTTCAATACTGGTTTGTATAGTCTGATATTGCGATTTTCTACTATCACTTAATTTTTCTAATCCTTGAACAACAGCTAATTGATTTTCATATCTTTGTCTAGCTGTAGATTTAGCCGTATTAATAGCTGTTTGCAATGCTTCAGCAGAATCTCCAGGAAATATAATATTACATTGTTGAGCAAGTTGGTTATTACTAAGTACTGAACTTGATAAATTAGTACCTGTAAATATTTGTCTACAATCTTGAACACTAGGGCATGGATTTTCTTTCATCATTTTAGTTTTATATCCTGGATTATTAGGATTGTTACAATCACCAGAATAACACCATGGTAATTGTACTTGTTGATTACCATAAGCTGACGGATCAATAGCTATACATGAGCATATACCTTTATAAGGGCTATTAGAATCAATTCCATGTATAAACTTACCTTGTGCATCCTTTTTTGAACAAAGATTAACCATTATTGCATCTTGTCTAGCAACTAAATTTTGATCATATATAGGAATAAATCCACCGTTACCATCAGATAATGTTCGAGTTCTTCGGTAATATTCAGTACATCTTTGAGAAGTTGCTTTACTTAGATCACTACCACAGTATGAATCTATCCACTGACTAGCTTTAGCTGCATCATTAGTATCACTAGGGCATCTTGCAAAGGGACTCAAATCCATATATTCCCACCCACCTGCAGTAAGTTCGGTTTGCTCTCTAAGAATACTCATACTATCAGCACCAATTAATTGTTTAAGCTTGCCGGAGTAACAATTAAATTTATCAACATCATCAGTATAGTAGTCTCTTTCTACAACTTTGAGAAACCCTTTATCACTACATTTACTACAAATATCTCGAGCTTTAATTATACCGGGTTCTACTAAACTAACAGTACGTTCTGCTATATTAGCACTTGGTATAGCTTTAAATGTTATTTTACCATTTACACCTGTAGCCAGTCTGTAACCATCCGGTACTATAGTTGCCTTAACATTATCAATTCGGTTATCCATTTCTAATACTCGTGCTCCAGTCCATGGCTTGTTTGAATCTATTTCATCAGCTATGTAACATGAAGGATTACCATATCTTTTAGTATTACCACATACAAGTCTATTAGGAGCAGTAAATCCTAAAGCAGATCCACCTCGTGTTGTTACCCTATTTGTTGGACCTGGTTTAGCACCTCTAGTATATACTAATTGTACTTTTTGTCCATCATCATCAATAACACTACTATAATCGTCAGATATTATAAATTTATCTTTATTGCGATATATAAATTTATCTAACCAACTCATAACAATTATCTTCTATACTTAACTGTATAATATTAAGTGATATATTAAATATACCTTTATATATAAAATTAGATAAATATGTCGGTTCATATTGACTACTTATATGTCAATTCAGGTGTCGCTAATATATGTATATCATGGAAAACGGAAGCAAACTGGTTTGTGCTTAAAAAGTTACTGAAAGGTGAACCTTGCAGTTGTACTAAACTATCTAAATATAGTGAAATGACAGCTTTGAATTATGCTATATTTGATGCTATTAACACCCGATTAATGGGAGATCCTAAAGCACAAGCCAGTACTAAATGTTCTAAAGTTTGTTGTAACTATAGTAATGGTCATTTTACTATTTGTATTACTGTACCTGCATCGTTATCAGCAGTTAGAAAGGCTTTGAATATAGCAGTATATAATTTTAGACCTAGTGCTATGTATGCAGGTTATTGTACTAATATCAAAATACTTAATGGAAGACCAGATAAAAAAGAATTTGCTTGGTGTTGTAACAACATTGGTTCTCCTAAGATGCATGTTATGGTTGTAGGTAAAGTAAATTTGGGTAAAGAAAACTCGGCAAAAATCACTGGTCTAAATATAATAAGTGAGTCATGTAATGCTAAAGTACAACCATATAAAAAAATAACGCCTGACGCAGTTCCTGTATCACATGCAGAAACTATGGGAGATACTGAATTTCCCACTCTTAAGTCATCAAGCAAACACTCAACACTATTGTTAGAATTGATTTCCGACTTTTTACCACAAAGTACTGCTATTAATAGCAATGAATTGATTATTTACGATAAAGGATTTAAGATGAACGATAGTATGCGTGATAGACTTGGTAGATGGTGTGACTCAAAGTTTGGTAAAATTGACAATCTATCAGACATTTTGACTTGGCATTTGTCAACAAAATGTGTTGACTGTGAAACACTTAACAATGTAGCAAATAGCAAGATTACAACGAGTGAACTTAAAAAAGCTCTGTTGGATATTTAAAGTTTGGGTACTTCATATCTCTCAAATATTTCCACTATTTCGGGTTCATTTTTATATGCCTGCACCATGGCTATAAACCTAATAAATGTGCTTTTACTGATCTCACATACTTCTGATATTGTATCTCTTGTTATTGGATTATCTTTTTTGATACCTAATTGTGTACATAATATACATAATACACCAGCACACCTAGTAGAGGTTCTAGCTGTATTGCTACTCATACGTATTTTTTCCATACTTGTTGCATTAATTAATTCTAATAAGAATCCCTTATAATGATCATACTCTTGCAAACCTAATCGTTCAAAGTATTGTTGTATGAATTGATACGCCTCGCCACCACCTTCTGATAAGATAATAGTACCAGTACGTGAGAGTTTTAACAGTTCTTTACGACCTTCTGATAGTTGTGTTTCGGATATACCTGCTATTGTTGCTATAGTTCTTGGTTTTCGTGGTATTCCATGTTTTACACATTCGTCATATATAAGTGCAGCAAGTATGCCATTGAGTTTACCACCACGTTTAACAACACCATCAGAAGTTTGTATTTTAATGTACGACTCTACTGCTGCTGATGCAACAGCATTGGGTATGATTTCATCACTTGCTTGATAAAGCCACTTAGAAATCTTATCAAGTACACGTTTTCCTTTTTGATTATGTGTACCAGAAGTTGCACCCATTAATATATTGTTCAGTTTTTTACCCATAGGAGTAACACTATGGACTCTCATAGTAGTATTATTTTGAGTAGAATAAGATTGTGCAACATCAATAGAGTATTCATCATGAGCTGCTTCATTAAGTGTTTCATATCCACAATTGACGCATATACATGTCATATTGTCTTTTCTTTGTAAATCAATTTCACATACTGGACATTTGTGTGTTTCTGATGTTAGCTTATCATATACATATAATGTATCATTAATCACATTGTTATCCCTGTATATATCAGGTAACATATTAACGAAATCATAATTTTCATCCATCTTTACCCACTTATAACATCTATCTAAATAGAATATTCAAATATTTTATGACCACCTACTAATTATATATAGCATAATATCCTCATCAGTTATATAACTGTATGTATCACTATCTAGGTTTCTACAATATATCATTAGTTTACTATCAATTGATGGTTTATAAATATTTTCATATATAGTTAATTCATCATTGATTATAAACGTATTATGTGAGCTATCTAATAAGACATTATGTCCTATAAGGATATCAACTCTTGGATATTTAGTATTACTATTAATTATATGTACATCATAGTTATGTAATATTATTTTACATAACTCTTCTAACTCTTGAATGCTACCATATAAATGTGTTGGTATGCATTTATTAATAAATATATATATTTCATTTGGTGGTTCACATTGAGTAGCATATATAATTAATGAATATATTACATCTACAGTATATTCATATATAACAATATTAGAAAATAAGGATCTGATTAAATCAATATGCATATTAATATATTAGTAGTCATTTTAATTAGAATCATTATCACTATCACTAATACCATCATTTGCTTTTTGCGATAGTTCGGATTTTTTACTTTTGCGAGTAAATCTTTGTGTTAATTCTGATTCATCTTCAGGTGGTTCCTGATCAGTCAAATCTATGCCAGAGTTATCTAATTCGTTAGTTACAGTAATCCAATTACGTCTTTGGTATTTACCTTCACCACGTGTAGTACCTCTTGGTATAAGATAATATATCTCAACGTCTTGTATGATACTAGTTGCTTGTTTCATACATTCTATAAACCCATGAACTGGATGACGATCCTTGCCTATGCCAACATTATCAAATATTATATTATCATATCCTTTATTTTTAGCTAAGTAAAATACATATTCTAGGGTCTTAAGAGTAACATCATAATCTCTTTGACGTTCATATTTTTCAATGTTGTTATCAAAATAATAAGAGGGTGAATTAGGTATAACAATGCTACAAATATCAATATTGTATGGCGATTTTAACTTTTTATATTCTATACTTCTAAATGTTATAACATCAGTAATATAATTAACAGTTCCATTACTAAGTGGGTAGTTATGTTCTATATTACGCAATGCTTTCCAATAATTTGTACGTCTACATAATTCAGCTTCAACTGTATCATATCCTTCCTTTGCTCCACCACCTCTATTAGTAGCACAAGCTGAATGTACTAGTAGGCTCTTTTTGTTTTCATCTTTCAATATAGTATTATATAGTGATAGACTATTAAAGTCTTGTACATATATACAAGAATTGCTTGTATTACTTGTTTCAATATTGAAACGCAATGAGTCATATGTAGTAAATTCACCAGTAAATGATGGCATCATAGTTTTAGTCTCATAAAATATTTTAGCTAAATATGTAACTCTGTTAACTATTTCATTATATTGGTTTAAGTCACCAGTAGGAAACTGACTAGAATCTCCAGTTAAATCTTCCATATCTATTGTTATATAATCTTAACTTCTTAATAGAGTATACTAGATAAAAAAATAAATATGATAATTATGGGGATACTTAATTATTGAGCATACTAGGTTACAATGAGATATTATTAGGATAATTATAAGTTTATATTTTTTTCTTCATACGCTCGAGATTGAATCCCAAACTTGATAACCACTCCATAAGTTTATCAACATCCATATCATTTGTAATAACATGTATAGTTGATTCTGATATGTCTTGCATAAATAATTCTAATGCCTTATTTTGACTTTCAGTTAATTCAACAGTTTTGAATTTTTTAATTATTGTCTTTGGACCGATTCTTGGTGTTTTGTCGCAAAAATCAGTACCCATCATTACACCTATTTTAACTATATCTTGGTCTTGTATTTTTAATACGTTAATTAAGTCGTCTCTAGTATAAAGCGATAATTTACGGTCTTTCCACTTAAGTAGTTTTTGACCTCCATACAAGAATACATCAGCATCGGAAGATATAACATAATCAACTTGGTTTGTTTTATTTAACCATGCACATACGTGTTCAGCATCTATATGTACAGGAGCAACTATATACTTGACACCTAATAAGGTAAGTAGTTGTATTGTATCGTCAATCATATTACCAGTTACTGTTCGATAATCATACATTGTTCTGATTTCTTTTCTACGATTTAATGTTTCTTGTTTTAACTCATGAGGTTCTTTAGAATCAAACACATAAGTGATATCTATGTTGTGTTTACGGAAGTCCCTAATATTAGCCATTATTCCGCCTATGTGTGATGTTACTCTACCTGATTCATCAGTTAGTTCTATTTTAATACCCAATGAATGTCTGTATATTTCATTCATGGCATCGATTGCTATTTTACTATTAGCAATATTTGATAATGTACATGGTTTACCTTCAATCATCTTAAAGAAATCTTTAACACCCATATTTGTGATTATATATATGCTAAATATTATATTCAATTTATGCAAGATAGTAGTAATAATATATTAATATGGATTGGGAAACAGAGAGTAGTAGCAGCGAAGATAATTATGCTGAAACTGAATTAGAAACTAAAAAAACAGCATCCAACTTTTCTAGATCAGCTATATGTAAATGGATATATTATATAGATAACAAAACACTAGATACATCATTATATAGTAATAATACTATTGATATTATTGATGATAAAATATATGATAAAGGTAAGACTAATGATGTAGTATATAAAATAGGTCTTGATTTAGTAGAGGCTTCATATGTAATACCAATAGAATTATTTAAAGATGAAGAACCAGCAAAAACGGTATATAGTGCAATACAGAAAATGGTAGAAACTTTACAATTAACATATGAATATGTTGTTAAACTAATGAATCGAAAAGTACCAGACTTAATATTTGAACCACAGACTATGACTTTCTACAATCACTATAACGACACTTATAGAATTGGTATAACTGTTAAAAAAGAACCACTTAATATATATGATAAATCACATGTTTATACTATTGATGGTCATAAGTTAGGTTAAACATATTTATATTATTAATTCACTCACCTTTTTATAAAACTCTATGAAATGTGGATTAAGTGATAGTTTGGTATTTTTCATAGAAACTAAATATTGCACTATTTCTTTAGGTGTGTTATAGTTTAATGCTCTACGAGTTATGTCATAATCCATGCCTTTAATCGAAGGATCATTTGTAGTGATATCATAAAAATGATCACGTAATACTTGTAACAATTTAGTTTTACTTAATATTTCATTGGTGTCTAAATAATCATCGTCCAGAGTTTGATCTATACATGTATATTTTTTGCTACTTGCAAAGAAAATAACTATTACAAATATAACTAATACTATACCAATTATATAGTCCTTCATATTAATGTAAATCAGTATGTATATATTAAAGCAGTATGTATATTTAACTTACTTAATATGATTCTAGATATATAATACACTAATATGAAAGAGGCTTTATGGGGTATATTTGCTGGCATAATAATTGTGTGTTTTTATATATTATGGGCATATAGTGAACGTGACAGTGATGTAAGATTGAAGTATCTGATTAAGAATATATTTACAGAACGAGGAGATGGCTCTATAAATTATGAACCTTATAGTGCTAGAGTTATTAATATTGAAATACTATCTAGTACTGTTGATGAAGTAACATGCACCGTAGAATATGAGATTAATAACATTGTATATACAAAAAATATGATATATAAAAAAGAACCTATATGCCGAATGGATTGTATCCCATACTAATTTATCAACAATATTGTTGTATAATATTATTATAATAATTACACATTTTAATAATATTATTGTATAATTTTAATAATATTGTATAATTTTATTAATATACTAATATATACGCATATGGATTTACATCTAGGTTTTATAGCAGTACTAGCATTATTGTGTGTGGCTTTGCTGCTAGATCTAGCAGTAGAAAGTAAGGAATATAGATTTCGTAAACTAGATAGTGGATGGTTTATGTTTTTCTTCACAACTGGTTTGTTAGCATTGTGTGGGTCTGTAGGTACATTGATTATGATAAGTAAAAATAAAAATAAAATAAACTAAAACCTCTAGTTTAAAATTTCATAAATCATTGTTACATTTATTTACAGACTAGTTTAATAATTAACGAATATTTATTTATTCATTTAATATATTAGATATAATAGTATATAATCATAGACTGAAATATGGGTATGCTGATTAAACTATACGATGGTCTAATAATAGTTTTAATGCTATGTTTAATAGCTCTTACATTGTCAATTATTAATAGTAATGACCAGGAAATTACATTTAAAATGAGTAAGGCTGGTTATGTTTTAACAGCTTCCATTATATGTGTTGCCCTAGGATTTAAAATGTATATGGTTACTAAACAACTAAGCTAAGTAAAATAATTGTATCAAAATAAAATAATTATATCAAGATAAAACAACTTAATATTATTTTTTTTGAATCTATGAATTACACTATATAACAATGCAAGTAGAGATAATTAATCAAGTGGGTGTTTTACCTACCAGAGGTTCGATAAATTCAGCTGGTTATGATCTAATATCACCATATGATGTTATAATTGCTGCTAATAATAGACAACTTATACCACTAGGTATTAAGATCAAATTACAAACAGATACATTTGGTAAAATAGAAATGCGTAGTGGTTTAGCTAGTAAACATGGATTAATTATAATGGCTGGTGTAGTCGACTCAGATTACCGTGGTGAATTAAAGGTTGCGATATATAATAGTTCTAATTTAGATTATTATGTTAAGTCTGGAGATAGAATAGCACAATTAATAATACATAAAATATCAACTGATGATTTAATTTTGGTTGATAAATTAACTGACGATAATACACCTAATACAAGAGGTGATAATGGATTTGGTAGTACAGGCAAATAAATAGTATTATAAGCAATAAATAGTATTATAAGCAATAAATAGTATTATAAGCAATAAATAGTATTATAAGCAAAAAAATACAAATTAATTATTTAAATATATTTATTTTAGTGATCAGAGTCACTAGCATAACCTTCCTTTCTCTTACGTCTTCCCAATCTAACTTTAAAGTTTTCTGAATGTCTATCAACATTCAAACTTGTAGCATCGTGAGTGAATCCAGATTTAAAAGTCATAATAATAGGAAACAATACAACGTAATATAGCAGTACAAATACTGCAACAATTATTAAACCAGTAGTTTCGCGTTCCATGAACTCTCTTATATTATATATAATAAACGCAATATAAATATTTTTTAAATTAATACAAACTATAAAATATTTTATAGTATTGTATTTTGAACCTCAGCACACTTACATCCTGCCGAACCTTGTGTACATCCTCCATCACAAATACTAAATGGTTTAGATCTTTGACTATCCAACATACCTCTAATACTACTATCACTCATAAAACTAGGAGTCCACAAAAATGGTCCTTTATTTCCATACTTATCCTTGAATATTCCCAACTTATATAGTAAGAAGTATACAATTGTGACAGTTAGCAATAATATAACGATAGCAAATATAATTGCTATGATTGCAGGACTAAACTCAAACCCACCATAGCTTGGAGAATCGTATGCTGGTAGATTAAATGTCATCGTATCAGGATCATCAGTATACAATTCTTCATCACCACCCACTATAGGATCAAACCAAGAACCTCCGTTATGCATATTTATTACTAATATATAAACCAATACAAAAATAAAACAATTAATATATCTATGCGTCCTAAGTTAATTGGGTATGGTGCTTTTAGCAAAGTATTTAGACAGGGCAACTATGTCGCTAAAAAAATAAACTATGAAAATGGAATAATTTCAGTATCATCCTTGAGAGAAATAGTTTTTTTAAAATACTTAGAAAGCAAGCATATAACAAAACTTAGTTCAGTTGACGATAGAACCATTACAATGGAATATGCTGGTGAATCTCTTAAATCTATGATACAGAGAAAAACTTTATCTATAGATAAAGTAATTGATTATACTATACAAATATTGCATGGCCTGGACTTTATACATAAACATAATATTATACATTGTGATATTAAACCTGACAATATTCTAGTTAACAACAATGTAGTACGTATATGCGATTTTAATATATCTTCAGTAAATAATAAAAATAATAAGGGAGATGTATATACAATATGTTATAGACCTTTAGAATCTATATATGGACATTATACAGAAAAGTCAGATATATGGGCTTTAGGTTGTACTATATATGAAATGTATACCGGAGATGTGTTATTTGATTGTCAAAAAAATAACAATCAAACAGTTATCAATATGGTGATTGATAAGCTAGGACAACCCAATGATGATTTAATAATAAAATATAAGCTACAGAACGATATCGACTGTTTACACAGTAATGATTTACACAATTATGAGAGCTTACAAACATCTAGTAATTTAAAACTAACTGATAATTACGTCTTAAATAATATATTAAATAACATGCTACAGTATGACTATGAACAAAGACCTACAGCAGAGCAATTACTATTTAGTTTAGGAGCACAGTCTTTTTATGTTAGGAATACTATTAAAACTAATAACAATTATCCAGAACTCAATGAGTTACATAAAAATAACATAATATCTGATAGCGTATATGCTATTAGTAATAATTTATTAGATTATTTACTTAAGTTTGCAGGATTTACAGCTGAACCAATTTATCAATGGACTATTGCTTGTATTTGTTCTATGTTGTCAGATGGAGAACAAATTAACTTTTATGATAACTTATTATGTCTTGATATATTGCCAGATATAGATTTTGGTCTAGCTATATCTGACATTTTAACTGTGTGTGATTATAATTTAATACATGTAAATTAATTAAAATATCTAAAATAATTAAAACTCTGTATCTAATGCAAATTCATTAATAAGTGTCTGTTTATTTTTATTAATATGTTGATAGTTAGTTGGTATTCTTTCAAAATAATTAGTAAGTACACTAACTGACATATTAATCATCCAATCAAAAGGATTTGGAGTATTAAATATAGGACCTACATATCCAATAGTATTATCATTGTTTATACATTGTACTGATTGCAATACAAAGTCAGCCACATACTCAACATATTGTTTCATTTGATTAGCATTCATTCCACTTAAATCATAGGGTAATGAACCATCTACAAATTCATGTTCTACTTCAACCGCTTCACGGAACATACTAATAACTACATCACGTGATGGCTTATTAATTATTTTATCCAATAGCAATGCTGAAAAATCCCAATGCATTGTTTCATCTCTTGATATAAATTCATTAGCTTGTATCAATCCAGGTAACTTACTACCTTTAAACTTTAACCAATAGAAACCGCAGAATAAACTACTGAAGAATATACCTTCAACTATAATGAATGCTACCAATCTTTGACCAATACTAGCGCTACTGTTAATCCACTTTTCAATCCATGCTATTTTTTTAGCAATACTTGGTTCATGTTCATGAGGTGTCATTAGTTTAATACGTTCATGTTTATCAGGTACGATAGTTAATAACATTTCTCCATATGTTCTTCTGTGTTGTTCTTCAATAAACACTTGTTGTGAAAGAAATCTAATAGCTGAACTATCCGTTATCTCTAACAAAAATCTGTTAAGTAAATTAGAATTAACGAGTTGATCAGATACTGCGCTAAATGATACTATATGTTTTATATATCTTTGTTCATCAGGAGACATAGCATTGAATCCTTTAGTATCTTCATTAAATACTATTTCTGTATGCACCCATTTAGACTTTTCTTGTTTTATAGCTGCATTTTCTAAATCAGTATATACTATGCCTTCAAATACATTATATTTGTTGTTTATTGATAACAGTGGTTCCTGGTTCATGTTAGTATATAACTGTTATAATATAAGATTCAAATAATTTATAAACGCCTAATATTGTTATATAGTCTATTAGTAGTTATGTTGATTTAAATACTAACCAAATAATATGTAAACAATATGGATATTATTAGTATGCGACTAGTTAACTATATAATATCTATGTTACCCTCAAAAAAACAAACTTTAGCTAATAAATATAGGAATATATCAGATAGAGCTAATATCAAATATTTACAGAATATTGGTATATTTGAATTAGTAGAACATGCTGCATCACAAGGTAAATATAATGTTGATTATACAACTAAAAATGTTAACGATGTCAAATATATAAATAATATGTGTACTAATGGATTTAAGATTGATATAGCAATGGATGGAACTACATATATGATTAATATATCTTGGAATCGTGATGATTATAGTATGTTAGAGTTTATACAGATATGATTTGTTATATTTCTATTTCTGTATAGGTATAAAAATGTATAACTATATATACTTACTATATAATAGATTATAGTGAGAAATTAAGATATAAATATGGATGCAAATAAAAGACCCAACCTATCTAAATCAAGTGCTGAAAGAAGTAGACACACACGAGCAGTATCAAATAGTACAGGTAATACAAAAAAATCTAGATTTACTAGTGTAACAGGTCCTATAGACTCTCCGAGAAATCTGCAATCTTTTACAGGTCCTATAGACTCTCCGAGAAATCTACAATCTTTTACAGGTCCTATAGACTCTCCGAGAAATCTGCAATCTTTTACAGGTCCTATAGACTCTCCGAGAAATCTGCAATCTTTTACAGGTCCTATAGACTCTCCGAGAAATCTACAATCTTTTACAGGTCCTATAGACTCTCCGAGAAATCTGCAATCTTTTACAGGTCCTATAGACTCTCCGAGAAATCTGCAATCTTTTACAGGTCCTATAGACTCTCCGAGAAATCTACAATCTTTTACAGGTCCTATAGACTCTCCGAGAAATCTACAATCTTTTACAGGTCCTATAGACTCTCAGGGAGACCCTCAACACAATAGAAGTTTTAGAAACCCTCCGAGAAATCCGCAATCTTTTACAGGTCCTATAGACTCTCAGGGAGACCCTCAACACAATAGAAGTTTTAGAAACCCTCCGAGAAATCCTCAATTACAAAACATTCCTAAAAAACAAACTGTATATAATGAAGATTTAATACCAAATAAACCAGATTTTAATAAGATAGATTCAGAAAAAACAGCACAAGAAATAAGTGATATTATAATTAAATTAGAAGTACGTAATAATATTATTAACAATGGAATCAGTTTTAATCCTTTACCTAATAATTCCATTGTTAATAATTGAAAAACATACTGGGATAATTACAGAAGATAAAACCTGGATAGAGAACTATATAACACAGAAAGGTAAAGATAATTATAAAATTATTTTAAATTATATAAAACTTTCTTTAGAACACATTAAAAACCCATTCTTTCTTAAACAGTTTATAAACTGTTTGATAGACTATGATAACGGCACTATTACAGATGACAATCAAGACTATATATATATCAAATATCACTTTTACAAAAATGTAGATAAATTTAATCGAGAGCTAACTAGTTTATTGAAAAGCTATGGAAAAACGAAAACTGGGGATATGACACTTGGATATTATATTGACAATATATCGGATAGTATGATCAATGGTGATATTATGAGTAACTTAATGGATATTTATAATAAAATTAGTAATTTGATAATATATGTAGATTATATTACTTCATTATCTCATAATCAAATTAGTAATTTAAATGATTTTATACCATTTAAAAAACAATTAATCTGTAATTTATGCTCTAATTTTAATAGTACAACATCTATTATTGGAAATCTAATAGAATCCAATATTAATAAACCTACTAAACTTATTAGATCTATAATATCTGATAAATATCTAAAAGTTTACGAAGATTTTAGTTTACATGATTATTATTACGATTATATTAATACGAACAATTTACAAATAATGATGCATATATGCATACTTTCCGAAACATATAATAATATTTATACTCTACATAATAATTATTTTATATCAGGACAAATAAATGTAGATATATTAAATGCTGAAATAAAAGGAGCTTTAGAAAATAGTACTAATAAAATATTTTATACTGGAAAACTAAATTTAAATCCGACTGCTATAAATGTCTATAGTGAAATTGTAAAAAATAACATTCGAGATATACATGAAGTTATTATTGGATTTGAAAGAAAATATTTTATCAAAAGTATAAACGAAAATGCATACTCATTAGCCGGTGCATATTTTAAAATAGAATTGTTGTTATATCTTGGAAATATATTAATGACCAATCCTTATATTAAAGATAAAGATAAAGATAAAGATAAAGATAATAAACTATACAGTATAAATATCAATTCAAAAATTACTAATACAATAAAAGAATATGAAAAGTGTATTAGTAATTTGGATAATATAGACACGAATGAATATATTAATACGTTTATTAAAAAAATAAAGAGTCCTAGGTTAGGATATGATACTTTTGTATTAAAAATATTAAATTATCTTGATAATAAATTAAACGAAAATAAAGTTAATTTTGATAAAATGCAACGCCATACTCTACCGTCTACAATATTTGAACAGGAAAAATATAATCTTATGTATAAATCATCAGTTAAGTTAAATATATTATTATTTGATAATGTATTTGTTTATATAAATCTAGCTAAAATTGCAAAATTTATAATCCTTAATGGTATTTTATATAATGATATTAATCAGTCTCATGAGTTTATTCATAATATGTTTAAACTAGATGAAAAAATACCAATAACTAAATTTATGAACTTAAATTTAAGAACTTCATTATGTAAAAAGGATACTGTTATTAGTGCATATTTAGTTTTAATTCAATTATATTACGCTAATATACATTTAAATTATATAGATAATTATTTTGAAAATATACCTACGATTAAGGATACTAATACAGAAACCTTACTGGCAAAAAAATTAGAAGATATTAATAATATAAATCCTATAGACATTATCAAATACACTCATGATAATTATGATGAAGTAAAAGAAATTTTAAAATATTTTAGATCAAGGATTAATAGACAAACTATATTAAAATATGAATATTTCGATATAGCTCAGAATAAAAATATTATATTTAAAGCTAATATATATCCTGGCTATATAACTGATTTAATTATTGGTGGTGGAAAATCTGGAATTTTTCCAAATGTTCCTAACGTTACTCAAAAAACACAAGATACTATAGATGATATAAAAACACAAAAAATAGGTGATAAATATCCTGAACAGTCAGATATTCATACTAGAAAGTCAAATATTAAAATAGGTGACAAAGAAATTTATGATAAATTAACAACTGCAACGGTTATTAAAGATAAATTATGTACAAATAAAGATAAGATTATTTTAAGATTATATTTTTACTTAAAATACTATAATAATATTAAAAATATCATAGTTCTCAATAAAGATTTTTTAAAAGCAAATACATCTATTAAAGATGAAACTATTAAATTTTTAAGAGAAAATATGGGTATTTATGATAATATTCTTACTTTACTTAAAGAGATAAAAGATTCAACAAATGGTCCCCAAGCTAATGTTAATAAATTAAAAAGTTTATATAGAACACTTATTGAATTTTATAAAATTTTAGGTTATATACTTTTTTATAAAGATAGTAAAATTGGATCAGCTGATGATCCCGAAGATTTAAATACTCAAAATAATAGTATGGTTGTAGAAGATTATACAACATTTATTACAACTATAATAAATAATGAGACAGATTACAATCATTATAAAACTACACTTACCCAAATAAGAAGTCATTATGATAAAATTATTGATAGTTATGCTAATCTTACTCATATTAAAAATATTTTAGAATTTCAAATCCCGGATGTTAATATTAAAACACAACTAATAAATAATATAATAAATACCGATAACGACTTGTCTTTAAAAGAAATTACGTTTATTAGTCAAAAAATCAATACTATTAATACTTATATTCAAAATCAAGTAGACGCACGGAAAATTATTAATGACGCAAAAGAGGAAATTCGTATATATAATACTTTATTTGATGAAAAAATGGCGGTCTTACATAATATAGAAATACCAATACCATCAGCTATGTTGAGAAATATAACACCTGCAACTGATGTTAATAAAAAAATTATGGATTTAGAAAAATTTGCTAGTGATTATCGGTATTTAACATTTTTAATTAGTGTGAATATTATTTTGACTGTTGAAAAAATATTGGAACAAGATGATGATGAGGATCGTAAATTGATATATCATTTAATTATAACTATATATACAAAATTTGTATTCGAAAAATGTAAAAGTGAATTTATATTTAAGGAGGATTTAAAATCAAAAGGTATACTAGCAAAAAAGGCATTATATACATCATATAGCATTAAATATGGTAATTATGCCGAGACATATAAAAACTATCTGAAAGTTTATATGGGAAAAAGAATAAATACTACTATTTTACAATTAGATGATTTGGTTAAAAAAATTCCTAATTATGATAACTATATTCTTAATTTTATCACTGAATATAAAGACGAGCATTATACAATTTTAAAAGAAATAATACAAAAACATAATCAGAGTTATGTAACTAACACGGCAAAGGTATTTAATAGTATTCAACAAACTCCAGATCCTGTAAAATCAGAAGATAATGAACC
>Ga0214917_10003020_pt1 | contig 19903 bp, 20 predicted proteins | sample LL_1208_BB_MetaG_FD_177983 | JGI IMG/M metagenome (GOLD analysis project Ga0214917, IMG submission 177983) | Freshwater microbial communities from Lake Lanier, Atlanta, Georgia, United States - LL_1208_BB | ecosystem: Environmental > Aquatic > Freshwater > Lake | place: USA: Georgia | collected...
ACCACTTCTGGGGAGTTGTTTAAAAGAACTTCTAAAAATTTCATATCACAAATATAATCATTTTTTTATTAAAACAATAACAATCGTCTAATTTATTTATATAAAAAATAAAAAATTAATAAACGTGCTAGTTGAGACGCAATATTTACCAAATAGTAAAAAGTTAGTAGTCAGTTTTGTTGACAAAAGCGGGGATATTAAGTTAAAGTATTTCAATTGGGACAATCCTATGAAGTACGTCTCATGCGAGGATACTGATCCACAAAAACACCCCCAATTTAGATCCTGGGATGGAAAATCGGTAAAGCAGATAGAAGTCTCACAGCCTGATAGATATGCTGTCTATGAATTTTTAGATTCGCTACCAGAAGAAGAAACATCTGAAATTTTTGAATTCAACTTGCCAAAAATTTATTTTATTGATATTGAAACTGAGATTATAGATGGATTTCCCGAAGCAGCTGACGTTAAAGACGCAGCGGGAAATGTGGTTAAAGAGGGGGCTATTACTCAAGTATTGTCAATATCCATAGTTTATGAAGATAAAATTATTTTGCTTGGTCTAAAAGATATGCCCGATGATATGCAAAATAGAATTATCACCAACACTAACAAATATTTTGAAAAGTTTGGAACAGAATATAAATTCAAGTATGTAAAATATGAAGATGAGTTTGAAATGTTGCATGCCTTTTTTTACAAAATGGTTCCAAAAATGCCGCTTCTAACTGGTTGGAACTTTATAAATTATGACTGGGTCTACCTTGTTAATAGGGCCAGAAAAATATCTAAATGGGCCAATGGTAGAGAATATACTATAAATCCGGCCGTTTCTTCATTTACTAAAAGAATTACTAAAATGTGGGGTAACGAATGCGAGGTTCCTGCGCATAGAATGATATTCGATTACATGCAACTTTATGAAATTTGCGACACATCAATTAAAGTTAAAGAATCATCGTCATTGGATTTCGTGTCACATAAATTAGTGGGAGTTGAAAAAATTAAATATACTGGTTCGCTTCAAAAACTATATGAAGATGATTTCGAGACGTTTATGTATTATAACGCAGTTGACTCAGTGTTGGTTCAAAAAATCCACGAGTCAAGAAATTATATTTCTATAATCTATGCGATTTCTTCGCTGGCTAAAATTCGAATAGTTGATGTTGTTTCTCAAATGAACAACGCACTTGGTTCTTTAGCCATCACAGAAGGAGTTTTAAGAAACAAGTTTAGAAAAATGGATAACATTGTTCTTTTTCGTGATGAAAAGGGTGATGCTGAATCAACAATTGCCGGTGGATGGGTTAAAGACCCTGTTGTTGGTATGAACCAGTGGGTTGTTACTTATGACTTTGCATCACTTTATCCTACAACGCAAAGACAGTTTTTTATTGCTCCTGAGACTTTTGTTGGTCTCCAAGATGAAAAAGATAAAACTAAATGCACAAATGGTAGACCTATCGATAGTGAAAAACATGTGCTTTGTGTGAACGGTGTTGTATTTGAAAAAAGAAAATCCCCAACTCTAAGAATGCTTGAAGATGTTTATGCTGATAGAAAAAAGAATAAAAAAATTATGATGCAAAAAAAAGAAGAGTTGAAAGAAGTTCAGGATCAGATAAAAAAATTAGAATCTGAAATTTAAAAAAAAGAATTTAGAGTTAATATATAGATTATATAAAAATGGCTGTCAAAACTTAGTAGCCGGTCTTAAGTCTGGTGGTGAAAAAGAGACTGTTCTTGCAAACCTATTAAAACTTCAAAATATGGATCAATCGGCTCCTTTAGAAAATGTATTCAGTGTTGAACTTGGACCACATGGTGGTTTAGCTTGGGGTGACTTGGGTGGTGAAGTTTTTATACCAGAATAGATGGAATATTTTGATAAGTTATTTTTTTTAATTATACTTGTTAAAATCTTTTAAGTGAAAAAAATACTAATATTCTTAGCTGTTATTTTATCTATTTATATCATTTTTATAAAAGATGAAAGCCAAAAAAAAATAAGTCCTGATATTGTTTTAGTTAGTCTAAATTCTGGCGGTGGTTCACACCTTGATACACTTCAAAAAAAACTGAAAAAACTTGGATTTATCTGCACAATAGATAGTCCAAAGTTTACAGATTATAATAATTTTCTCTATTTACCAATAGAAGCTCAAATGGAGTTTGGAAATGACACATTCTTTTATTATGACAGTGACGAGCCAATTACAGTTTATATTACGAATTCTGAGTTGGTGGACAATGGAGTCGGCATTCGGGGAATATGCTACGGTAATCAAATTTACGCACATAACAGTGAGAAACTTTGTGAAACAACTGTACATGAAATCTTACACAGTTGTGGCTTAGACCATTGCAATAATAGGTGTATTATGAACTCTTCATCGGAATTTAGATGGAATGAAAAAACGGATAAGCCACTGTTGTGTAGCGATTGCCTTTCTAAAACACCTTTACGGTTTTAAATATTAACTGTGGCATTTTTTCAGAAACAACTCTTTTTGAGTCTCTTAGATACTTTGAGTTATCATCATAAAAAATTACTTCATTGAATTTGAATTTTTTACTTATTTCACATATTTTTTCACCTTTCCACACACCGGCTCTAACTCTTCCATCTGGACACATCCAAAGGCCAAATTTTGGATATTCTAACCCAGAATTTTTTAAAACCGTTTCTATTTTATCTCTCATACTTTCTGGTCTAGCGGTAATGATGCATTTATTTTCTACTTCTTTATAAATTTTTGATATATTTTTAAGTTCTGTTGGTAGACTTTCATCTAAGTAAGTAAATTTATCGGGTTGAACTAAATATAATCTAGCGCCTTTTCTAACCCAGTTTTTTGTTTCAGAGAACACATTTAACGGGTCTTCTAAAAATATCCGACCATCTTGAGTTTTTAACTTTGATTTATTATTGCCAATTTCAGAAAGAGCAATATCTACTAAATCCTTGATGGCGTTGTTTTCAAATATAAATTTTTTTGCAACATCTTCCCACTTTGGTGTTTCAAATAAAGTGTCATCAAAGTCAAATGCATGGAGTGTATCTGAAACTTTATTGAATTCGTAGAATTTCTCAATTTTTGCCATCAATACATTCTTTTATTTCAAATTGTTCTACGCAAGCCATATAAATGTCTTCAACTTCTATAGACTGATGAATATCACTTAGAGTCGTATAAATCATAAATTCGTCATACTGCGGGACAAATTGCATAGGTAAAATCGATTTTTATTATATATTAAATTTTAAATTTTTTTAAATTATTTTAAAAACAAAAAATCAGTTTTTAAATAGAATATATAAGTTATAAAAAAAAATATTATTATGAAATACGTAAAAACTTTTGAAAAATTCAGTCCGATATATGAGGCTGGAGTTGCAAAAGATGAAAATTCACCTGAGGCAACACGAGCACAACAAGAAGTAACTAATGCTTTTCAGGCTGAGAAAGCCAAAAGGTCAACATTTAGTCAAGAATTCAAAGACAAAGTTGCTGCTCAACAAAAAGCTGAAACTAAGCCAGCAGAAAGAAAAAATGCGATTAAACACGATGAAAGCTTATTAAATGAAAATGTGACACAAGAGGGTGAAATGTTAAATATGGAAAATATTAAAAAGTATGCACAAGCACTTGTTCCTAAATTGCCAATCTTAAAAGCTGGTGATAAAAAGGTTAGATTTGGTAATAAAATGGTTGAAATTGCAGCAGGAGCTGAGTATGAGGCTGATAAAGTTGACGTTTTCGATGATAGAATAACTATTAGATATAAAGATATAACTGATAAGTATAAAGATGTGGCTGTGGATTACAAGGCTACTCCAGAAGAGCTTCAACACATGAAAACTATTTTTGACAACATGGGTAAAAAACTTAGACTTTGGGGTAAACTTAAAAACCTCGGTAAAGTAGGAGCAGTGTGTCTTGGGGCTATGGGATTCTTAGCTGCTATTGGTGGTATGGTTTACCAAGGTCGTCACGGCGGCTCAGGGGCCGAAGCATTTAGAGATATTCCTATGCTTGTTCAGGCTGGGCTTGCTGCAATTGGAGCAACAGCTGTAACAGGAGCTGCCACTAGACAAATATCAAAGAAATTTGACGTAGCTAATGATGTTTTTGAATGTTTTACAGCTATATTAAAAGCATTCATCGAACCACTTGGTATGAAAATTCAAGAAATTCAGACAATTGGTGATATTCAAACAATTTTATCTTCTGATAAAGTTACTGTTCAAATTCAAGATTCAAAGACAGCTGGGCAAGTTGAGAGTGTATCTAATAGCAAAATTAAAGGATTTGATAGATTTTAATCTAAACAAATTCAATAAAAAAGGGGAGCGAAAACTCCCCTTTTTTTATGCTAATTCCAATTCTTCTTGTTTTACTTTTTCTTTAGATTTGTTTTTTTCTGGTATATAGAGCCTTTCTTCTACAATCGGAAGAATTTCAATTCTCACAATTTTTTTCTTACGAAGTGGTTTTGCAGGCTCGAATCGATTAATTGCAAACCCTGGTTCACAAATATCAATAAGTTCGCCATGTGGATTGGAAAATTTGTGAACTTTATTTTCAATTCCTTCTAATAGAAATCCACCTTTTTTCGAGAATTCTTTTACTACATAGACGTTGCCAACAACTGGTTTATTGATGTTTGGTACGTCAGCATACAAATCTCTATCATCAATAAATCGAACTTCCGAACCTATTGTAATTTGTTGTCCTTTTAGAATAACTGTTTTCATAGTGTAGATTTTATATCTACAAATATAAATTAAAAGTTTCATTAAAACAAATTTTACAAAAACTTTTTTTGATTTAATAAAAAATCAGTTTTTAAATAGAATATATAAGTTATAAAAAAAAAAAAAATTATGAAGTATATTAAAACATTCGAAAATTTTGACAGTCACCTAAACGAAGAGTTTATTGATAAGTTGTTGTTAACTAGTGAACAAATTGAAGCCGCCAAGGAATACGGAGAAAAAATGGCGGAGAATATGACTGAAAAGGAAGGAGAAGGATTTTTACAATCAGCGATGCAGTCTGGAGTGGAACTTGACATAGAAAGAGATATGAGAACAGGGAAAATCCAAAAAATACACAAAAACAAAACAATAGAAACCCTAGTAGCTGCGGCTAATAATCCAAATAGTATTGAAGGTATAGACGATATTAATACAGAAATCGAAGGAGAGGTTAAACAAAATTCTTCCTATACTTATATCAACGAAGGCATAATTTCTTATTTAAAAGGTTTAAAAGGTAAAATAATAGATAAAATATTTGCATACATTATTAACCCAATAATAGCTGGGGCTATGGGCTGGTTGACAAAAGTACTTCTAGCGGTAAGTACACCGGGAGCTTATAGAGATGCATGGGAAGCTGGTATACGTAAATTTGTTGATAGTTGGGGATTGACTGGTTTTGCGCCGATTCTGATGATTTTTATAACAGTTATTTTCGCACTTTATGCATTAGTAAGATTATCGACTTCTAGAAAAGCTTTATTTTCTGGTTCTGACGATTCGGAGGAGGAACGCTAGCAATTGGTCTTTTGGCAACGTATCCTGTATGAGAACAACAAAAAAAATGAGATTATTTCTCATTTTTTTTGTTAAGATGCTTTTTAATCGTAGAGATAATTAAATCAATATCAGAGTTTTCTTTTTTGCATTTATCTGTATCAACGATTTGGCTTCGAAATGAAATCCAAACGGTAAAGTGTGCTAAAAGACCAAATAAGTAGGAGAATCCAAAAATAAAACAAGATAAGAATGTACTCATAAGAGATATTAACAAATAACTACTCTCATTATTCAATAACTTTAGTAAACTATAGAAAAGAATATTTATTCTGTTGTTTAAATTTGACTTCTTTTCAAATCCTTCAATTTCTTTAAGCACTTCTGAATCTTTCATATTATATATATATTTCTACAAATATAGGCTAAATACTTTATTAAAACAAATTTTACAAAAAAATTTTTTGAAAAAAATCAGTTTTCAATCATTTGAAGGTGGTGAACCATTAGCGGATTTATCAGAAACCGTTGGAGAATTAGCTGAAAAACAAGCACAGACAGAACCTAATAAAAAGTCAACTTTAACAAAAATAATGAATTGGTTTGGAATTTCGACTCAGTATACTGGTATTGCTAGTGCACTTCTTGGTTTTATTCTTTATGTAGTAAATACTGGCCTTGTTGTTGCAAGTGGAACAGGTCTTTCGATTATATTGGGACCTCTTATGATAGGAATGTTATTTGGCGGATTAGCTTTGATAGCCACAGGTCTTATCGCTACAAAGGGAAAAACAAAAGGGGAACTTCGAGAAGAAGGAGGTCTTTAATTTTTTATAAATTTGAAAAAAAGAGGTGAAATTATTCACCTCTTTTTTTTTTTCACTCTTTCCAATTCTTCAGCCATGTATTCTGGAGTCAGTCCCGCTTTAACGAGAGCTCTCTCATTCAAGAAATAACAAGATACCAAAATAACCAATTGTAAAAACAGACCAATTGAACTAATTTGAAATACTAAGTTGAAAATGTCTACAAACAAAGATAAAAGTTTCAAAAAAGAAAATACTATCAACACGAACACAATGTGATGAATAGATTTATAATATTTGAAGTAGAATACTGATAGATTTTTCATATTTTTTGTGTTCTAAATGTTTATTTATACAAATATAGATTATTTCTTCTAATTATCAAAAATTATTTGAAAAAAAATAAGTTTAAAAAAAGAATATCAACAGATAGTGGGGGATTACACTAATGATAAAAAACCTCACTTAATAAAGATAAACTTTAGACCTATTTCTAATATAAAATTTATATGTCATTAAAGAAAGACCTTGGTCTTTATAAGCCAAGAAAAGAACAAAAAGAGGCACTTAGTTTTATTGATTCTGAATACCAGAAAAATAAATTAAATAAGTTTTTTCTACTAAATATGCCTGTTGGATCAGGTAAAAGCCATTTGGCCTTGATGATTGCTGATTGGTTTAGAAGAACTGTTGATAAGTCATCTAAAATAGATATCATCACCAACTCTAAAATTCTTCAAAATCAATATTCTGATACTTATCAATCGATTTGCGACCTAAAAGGAAAAGAAAATTATGAGTGTGATGCCTATTCTTGTTCTTGCGCACAGGGTGCTGAATTTAATAGGCTAAATAAAACTACTTGTGAAAGTTGTCCGTATGCTTATGCAAGGGAAAGTTTTATTTCTGGTGGAATTTCTTTGACAAATTTCTATCTTTACATTCTCTATGCAATTTATAATCCTAAATTAATAGAAAATAGAGGATCTCGAGTGTTAATTGTGGACGAGTGTCTACACCCAGAAACTGAGATAACTCTTTGGGATAATTCTACTAAAAAAATTAAAGACATACAAGTTGGTGATTTAGTGAAAACTATTAATGAGCAGTCTGGTGAAATAGAAAATAAACCCGTCGTTAAGTTGCATCATAATTTGAATAAAGGGGTCCAGATGTATGAAATCGAAATGAATAATGGAGACATTTTGAGAATAACAGGTAATCACAAAGTCAAAATATCTGATGGTAGTTGGAAAAAAGTAGAGGATCTGAATGAAGATGATGAGATTTTATATATAAATGAAAAAATCGAATCACATGAATTTGACAGTCATACAGAAGGATGAGATTTACGATTTTCTATCATCTTGCAAAGAAAAATTTATCTATAAAAAAAAAGAATCTGACGCCATATCGACTTTAAATTTTAAGTAAAAAGTAAAATCTATTATGCTAAAAAATGGTGTAAACTAAATGGTTATAAATTTATATTAATTACAGATAAGTGGTTTAAAAAAATTACAATCCTGAATTATTAAAGGGGCAGCCATGTGAGAAGAAGGTTATTAAAAATTTGAGACAATTTAGAAATGAAAATAAAAAAAATTAGTAAAATAGACTACACAGAAGATGTTTATAATCTACACATAAAGGATAATCATAATTATTTTGCCAACAATCATTGTGTTAGCAATTGTCATGATTTCGATGATGTTATGTCTGATTTTATCACAATTAAAATTACCGAAACGGTCATCAAAAAGTTTAAATTTTCAAATGAGCGTGAGATAATTAAAAAACTAAAATCAACCGCTTCCATTTTAGACTATGTAGAGTTTCTTAAGTATATCAATTTGGAAATTAGCGAAACTATGACTGATATGGAAAGAGGTATGTCAGGAGTGATAAGGTCATCAAAGTCAGACAAAAGAGATCTAAAATTGTCTAAAGTCTTGAAAACTGGAAATCCAGATGTTAAGATAATGAATTTAATCACCGACTTAAAGCAATATCAACTTAAAATTGAAGTTTTCTTAAAGGAGTATAAAGAAAATCCTAATAATTGGGTCTTAGAATCAAATTGGAATGAAAAAACAAAACAAAAAGAATTATCACTTGAGCCAATCTGGGCGTATGACTATTTAGATAAATATGTTTTTTCACACTATGATATGGTTTTTTTGATGTCGGGGACAATACTGGATAAAAATTTATTCTGTCAATTAAATGGACTTGATGTATCAAAAGCCGTATATTATTCAATACCTTCACCTTTTGCTAAAAAAAATAGACCAATCTACTATATGCCGATTGGTAAAATGTCATTTAAGTCTAAAGAAGAAACTTTTAGAAAATATATTCCTTACATAAATAAACTACTTGACAAGTATAAAGAGCAAAAGGGTATTATTCACACCAATTCCTTTGAATTAGCTAATTGGATTCAGTCGTCTATTAAAAATCCAAGACTGATATTTCATGACTCATCTAATAAAGATGAAATGTTAAGATTACACATGGAATCAGAAGAACCCACCGTAATTGTAAGCCCGTCTATGGATACTGGTGTCAGTTTTGACAACGATTCGGCTCGTTTTCAAATTATTGCTAAAATTCCTTATCCCAGTCTTGCATCTCAAAAAAATAAATTAAGACAAAAAAATAACCCGGATTGGTATAGTTGGAAAACCGTTTCTGGTCTGATACAAATGACTGGAAGACCGGTTCGTTCTGAAATGGATTATGCCGACACTATTATTATTGATGGTGGATTTGGTGATGTTATTAAACATTCATCACACTTTTTACCAGATTGGATTCAAGAAGCTATTAAAAAAGTAAATGTTAAGATTGAGGCGTAATCATCACAAATTACCTATTAGAAACTAAATCTTCAAAATCTTTTACGATTTGGCCCCATTTTCTACAGTCAGATTTTCCTAACTAAATGGTCATATTTGGTGATGAAACCGCAACAGTGTTTTTTCTATAATAAATTTTTGAAAATCTTTTATAGCTCGCATATTAAAGAGATATTATTTCTTTTTCGCTTCAATTGCTTTTCTTAAACCTTCGGGTAACTTCTTTTGTGCTGCAGTTAGACCCTTACCACCTTTTTCTTTCTTTTCTGATTCAATGGCTTTTTGAATAGCCTTTCCTCTTTTTAATTCCCACTCTGAAAGTTTTTTATCTCTATCTAAATCTGCCTTTTCTGGATGTTTAAGACCTGATTTTTTATACGAAACCGATTTTTGTTTTTTCTTCTCGAAAAGAAAAGATTTGAAAGATTTAACGTTTTCGATAGTCAAAAGAGACTCATCGCCCCAATTTCTTTCAGGTTCAGAATACTCCTCCTCTTCATCACCGGATATTTGTTGGCTTCTCATTGAATCTTCGCTATCTCCACAAGGCTCGCATTCTTCAGTGTCTTCTTCGTCATATTGTGATCTGTCATAGTCATCGTCAGTTGATGGGTCTTCTTGGCTATCAAACATTTCTGAAGAAAACCTTGGTCCCAAGTCATAATCTTCAAATTTCTTAATGTGTCTCATATTATATTTAGTATTTTTATTCTTTATATATTAAAAAAATATTTATTTTTTTATGATATTTAATATATAAAGAAATGTCATTACTTAGTTATTTACAATTTATTGCAGAGTCCAAAAGTGAAGTCGAGCTTCCGACTATATTCTTGAAAGATTTTTACCACAAAATTCAAAAGATTAAGTCACCTATCACCGACGAATTTAATCGAATTTATGACTTTGGTGATGCTATGTGGAAACGACCAAGTAAATGGACTTTTATTGGTGAATCTAATCAATCAGATAAAGTGGTATTTAGTGAAAGTTGGAGAATTAAAGACTGGATTATTGCGACTTACGGAGACGCAGCCGACTGTGAAAAAATGATGCAACAAATGACACACCCCAATTCACAAGATGAGATTATATCTAACTCACCGCGTGTTGAAATGAAAGTAGGTAGATTTATAAGGGGATATTTCAAAGACCGGTTTTCAGATTCAGAAATTGAAAATTTTGTAAATCAGTGGAAATCCCTTGAAGAAAATATAGAATTTGAAATCTGGACTGGTTCAGATATTAAAAATGGGTATCTTTCAAGAAAGTACCACTTTAATGATTATGATAGAGGCATTAACCCACTTATGAATTCCTGTATGAATGACACCTCTTATATTTCCTTTTATCAATATTGCCCAAGTGTTAAACTATTAGTGTTATTGGATCAAAAGAAACAGATTCTTGGTCGAGCCCTAATTTGGGAGGATTATATGGGTAGAAAAATCATGGACCGAATTTACTATGTTTATGACAAAGATTATTTTCATTTTGTAAGATGGGCAAAAGAACACGACTACTATTATAAAGAAAAAAATACCGGTTTAATTAGTTTTATCAAAAACGATGGTGTAGAAAGATTAAAAACGAGAGTAAAAATCTTGGACGCTTTTCTTTTTCCTGAAGAAGAATACCCGTTTATGGATACATTTTGTTATATACAAGATGAATGGGCCTATAACTATGAACCTGAGGGTTTATATTGGAGATTTCAAAATACAGACGGAACTTATGACGAAGATTTTTATCAGTAGAAAATAATATATACCTCTATGTCAATAAAAAAATTTGCCGACTTTAATCATTCTGAAATTTTATTGGAGGATTTTATCCAATCACTTTGGCAAAACGTCAATGAATCTGAAGACCAGAAAAGTGAAGAAGATTCGGTGTATAGGAGGATAGAAAAAAAGGTCTTTTCTGACTTAAAATTAGATACTAAACTGGTGTTTACTTTTGGGGCTGGGATTGGGGCTTTATATCCGGTAGTGATGCAGATGTTAGAAAACATGTCAATTTTTAACTTTGAGCTTTCAAAACAATCAGCGGTTTTATTAACAATTGCCGCTATTACCATTATTTACCTGGAAGAAAAAAAATCTAAAAGTTCAGAAGAAGAAGAGCGTCTCACCAAAGACTCGCGGTCTATGTTAGAGGAGTTAAGAATGAGAGGCATAGGTGACGGTATTGTAAAAAAGGTGATTAAAGCACTTACTGGAATTAAAAACATTTTTTCTAAAATTGGAAAACACTTAGGAGCGGCGATTGGTGGAATTATCGATATGTTTTCATACACTGCAATTTTAATTCCAATAATAAATGCTGTTCTTAAAATAATTGTAAAATACGATATGGGAGTTGACGAAATGATTTCTAATTTTTTCATCTTATCAACTGGTATAGTAACTAAAATTGCAAAACACGGTATGGTAGAGGTTCTCAGAATGTTAAAAAAACTAATAACTCCCTCAACTGAAAGAGATATAATTGATGAAATAGAAACTCCGGTTGTTCAAAAATTTGGGGATTTCACACACGGTATGTTAGATAGTGAAACTGACGGTGAGCCAATTAATGAGCAGTAGAGACTAAACCAGTTTTCATTTTTTTATATAATAAAGACATAGAAATATAAAATAATGACTCCTCAACTTGAAAAAGTTTTTTTTAATTACGTTTTACAGTATAAGAAATACTTTGATATTGTAAAGCCTCACTTTTTTAGAAACTCTCAAATTCAGTTTGTCTATGGTGTATTAAGAAATTATATTTTAGCTCAAAGCGACAGTAAGATACCAACGGCTAGACAAATTTTAGATATGGTGTCTTTAGAAGACAAAGAGGGTCAAATTACAAAAGAAATACTTAAATCAATTCTGCAAGTCAAACTTTCTGAATACGATGAGAAAAACTTTATTGAACCAAAATTCAATGCCTGGGTGCTTTCTAACAGGCTTAAAACTGGAACCGTTGATATTATTGATGAAACTAGAAACTTAGACCAAATATCTGATTTTGATAAGGCGGTAGAAGCCGCCGATAGAATTAAGTCAATAGTAGATGAAATGTCATCAACTAATTTTGTGCAAGATGATGACATGGGTTCTGATTTTGATGATCCAGAAAATCATGTTCAGGACTCATCAAAGTTTAAGATAAAATCTGGATTCGAAACTTTAGACCATATGCTTGGTGGTGGTTGGGATATACAAACCTTAAATTGTATCATGGCAGAGACTAACAACGGCAAATGCTGTCATTTTGTCAGTAAAATTGTCTTAAAAAATAAGAAAAATGATAAAATGTCAATTCGTGATTTTGGAACACTATTCTCCGAAATTAGTAAGGGGGATTACAATATTTAATATATAAAATAAAAAAATATTAAATATGAATGCTGATGCCAAAAAGAGGTATAAAGACATTGAATTTCCATATACTTGTCCAATCAAAAATAGAGTTTTTGAGAGCCCACAAGGTCTATCTTGTTATGTCACAAAAACGCTCAAGATGAATCATGAAGAGTATTACGATAAGTATGTAAATCATAGAGATAAATCTTGTTTTTTCTGTGGTGGTAAAGGAAAGTTTATTTCAATTTCAAAAGGTTATAGAAATTTGTGTCAAAATCAAGAATGTGTTAAAAAGTCATTTAGCTCCCATAGCATTGAAGGTTTTATGTATAGAAATATGTGCTCCAGGGAAGAAGCCGAAATTCAATTTGAAATAGAGAACCAACGGCAGTTAGATGAGAGAGTCAAAACTCAAACCGAGCTTAGAACTTTAGACCCTCTTTGGGATAAGAAAAGAAGTAGAAATTGTAAAGAATTCTGGATTGAAAAGGGATATTCTTTAGACGATGCTCAAAAAAAATCGGCTGAGGTGATGGATGAGATACATCAAAAAACATCTCACAAAATGAAGTCTAATCCTGAAAAGTATTCTACCAAATACCCAACAAAAATTGAATATTACACTAGTAGAGGATTGACCGAAGAAGATGCGAAAAAAGAAATATCTAAAATTCAAAATAGATTTTCATTAGAAAAGTGTGTTGAAAAATATGGCAAAGAAGATGGTGAGAAAGTATTTAATGATAGGCAAAATAAATGGATGAATACTTTGAACTCCAAGACGAATGAAGAAAAAATAGAAATCAATAGAAAAAAACTTTTTAATAATTCTGGATATTCAAAAATTTCACAAAAATTATTTTGGAGAATTTTTGACCATTTTCAATTAAATGATATACGGTTCGAAGAGCTGAATTCTGAGATAATAAGATATGATAAAATAAATAATAAACATTACAAGTATGACTTTGTTGACTTTACGAAAAAAAAGTGTATAGAGTTTAATGGTGATTATTGGCATTGTAATCCATCAAAATATAATGAAAATTTTGTTCACCCAATAATGAAAATGACTGCTCTTGAAATTTGGAATAAGGACAGTTTAAAGAACTTTTGGATAGAGAAAAGAGGTTACAAAGTTCTAACAATATGGGAGTCCGAATACAGAAAAAATCCACAACAAACTTTAGAAAAATGTATAAAATTCATTAATGAATAATTTAGATAATTTTGAAATAATTGAAGCCGATAGTCTTCTGAGCGGCAAATATGACTAAGTGATAATTAATGCATAATAGCTTGAATTGCTTGTCGCCTCAATTCGCTTGAAATTGCTCCTGATTCCAATCCTTTCAAAACAATAGATGTTACATCACCGACGCCAGCTAAATGAGACATCGAACCCCATATCCCAAAACCTGCTAAACTTATCATTGTGATTGCGTAAATTATATTTGCAATTTTAGTCCTAAATTCTTCTTTTCTTAGTTTGCTAGAACTTTTAGATACTCGCGATAATCCGTAGAGCGCTAATCTTATTGGTGTTGTGTATAAGTTGTGTAGTTTATGGGCTTTTTCTTTAATCCAATTACCGAAGTCACTTCCAAATAATTCGTCTCTTTTGTTCTTTATTTTTTGTATTTCTAATCCTATTTGATGGCCAACTTCATCCCTTAACAATGTATTCCCACCTTTCCCCTTTTTAAGTCTTTTTAATTGTTTCTCTTTCTCTATTTTCTCTTTTCTTGTAACCAGTCTATCGCTTTTATTCATTGCTAAGTTAGGTAAAAATTTATCAGAGTGTTTATGTTCTTCTATTCCAGCTTTTAATTCCTCCATCCCAAGCTTATTGGCCAATGCATTACAAAGAGCATCCCAACCTGATCTTTTCCACTCTCTATTGAGAAATATACCTCTTTCAACTTTAGTGTCTTTATCTCCTCCTTTAAGTTTTTTCAGAACGGTTATTGCATCATTCATGAGTTTAATTTTTTCCATTTGAGATTCGTTTAGATTAATTCCAAATTTCCTTTTAAGAAAATTTGAGAAAGTGCCTATCGCCTCCATAGCAATTGGAATTAGCGACGCTATGGTAATCGCTAATGATATAGATTCTTTTAGCACCGGTTCCTTCCGCAATTTTGGTGGCGTGTTGTTTTGTTGATGAACCATCAAAGGTTTATTTGCATCTAAATTTATTTCTCCTTTTGTTTCTGGAAAATGTTTTGTAATTATATCCTCAATTTCAGCCTTTTGGTCTTCAGGAGTCTCCTCAAGTAATTCTTCTTCAGATTGAATTTTTATATTTAGGGGATTGTCCGATTCAAATATAAATTCAAACCTTTCAAATAGTGAGTCTAATTCTTTTTTCTCTAAAAATCTCTCATAAGTAGAAACATATCTCATACTTTTTAACTTTTTTTATCGTAACTCAAAAAGCACCGCAGAGGCATTTGATAGTTTGTTCGTGAGGCTCAAAATTTTTTTAAATATTTCACTAACTATATATTATTCTAAAAAATCATTTTACTATTATATTTTTTTTAATAGATGATCATCTTTTACTTGAGAACTCATAAAATTGACGCATTTATCTAAAAACTCAAAACAAACTTTAGAAAAATGTATAAAATTCATTAATGAATAATTTAGATAATTTTGAAATAATTGAAGCCGATAGCCTTCTGAGTGGCAAATATGATAGACCCCTTTATGACAAATTCATCGAGGCTTATGAGGTTAAGGATTTGCAAGTGCTGACACCAAATGGTTGGGTTGATATTGAGGGCATTGGAAAAACAGTAGTATATGACGAGTGGTTAATTCAAACATCTGGTGGTAAAGAGTTGATTTGTGCCGATGAGCACTTGGTATATAGATGTGATAATTTAAATTTCCTCGATAAAAAGTGTGACCTGACTGAGTTGAACACTAAAGATTTAAGATGTGGTGATTTTATTATGACAAAAGATGGTCCAGAAATGGTTATGGATATTAGATTGACCGGTCAGAAATCACACATGTATGATCTTCAACTTTCCAGTGGTTCAAATAAACAGTATTATACCAATGATATTTTAAGTCATAATTCACTTTGGATGCAAAATTTTGCCTTCAAATCAGCCGACGCCGGATATAATGTGCTTTATATAACCTTAGAAATGTCTGAAAGAAAAGTTATGAAAAGACTAGGTGCTATGCGCCTAAAGATACCCATCAATGATTATGACGCTGTTTCTAAAGACACCGATATGATCACCAAAAGAATTAGAGGCCTGGGTAGTATAAAAGAAGGTGGTGATATTTTTGATAAAAAAGTTGGAAAGATTTTTAGTAAATTTTGGGCAGCCGGAACAGCCACAGTATCAGATTTTGATTACTATCTACAAAAGTTAAAGGATAAAAAAGATATCAAAATAGATTTAATAATTGTTGATTATATCACATTAGTTGCTGCTCCAAAGGGATTAGGCGGTGACAATCTTTATTCAAAGGGTAAGTCGTTAGCCGAGGGTTTAAGAGCATTAGGTGCAAAATATAAGTGTCCTGTGATTACAGGAGTTCAAGTGGCAAAAGATGCTTGGAACTCATCCGATATCACACTTGAATCGGTTCCTGAGAGTAAGGCGATAGCTGAAACTGCTGATACATTTTTTGCTATCATTAGAACCGAGGAAATGAAGCGTCAAAATATTTATAGATTTAAACTTCTAAAACAACGAGATGGTGATTTCTTAAAGGCGCAAATCAAAATTGACTTAAATCCAACTTATCTAACACTTGAGAATGATAGGTTTTTAGACTAATAAACTAAATTGAATTTAGTCATATAAAAATAAAAATAACTACATGGCTAAGAAACGCACTAGAGACGAAGATGAAGATTTCGAAAATGATAATTTAGAAACCAGTGAAGAATCCGAATTCGAATCTGATGAAAATAGTGAAGAATCATCTGAGGTAGATGACCCAGATTTAGATTTTTTAGATGATGGTGAGATTGATATTATAATTGAAATAGACGAAGATGATCTTGTAGTATCAGACGACCAGATTGAAAAGACCGAAGACTCAACCGATGATATTATACTCTCAAAACACAAAATGGAAGGAAAACACTCCTTAAAATATGATTCTATATTTAAGGGAAAAAAAGAAGACCCCATTGATGAAGATACATTTGAGGGGTTTTCAACTTATTACAAAGAATCGATTGAAGTTGATAAATCATCTCTTTATCACACCGAGTCTATTGATAACGAAACCTACATTAGGTCAAAATTAGTAAAAGAGAGAGTTTATCAAGTTTTAAGTCAACACACTGAGATTAATTTTCTAAACAATAGAAGAAAACCTTCCAGAGTTGACTTTAATCAATATTATTCACTACTTAGAAAGCATCTTTCTGATGAGAGTTTTACTAATATTGAATTATTTAATGAGCTATCTGTTTATTTTTCTGATAATCTTTTTAATATGTTTAAGTTGTTGGACAATAACTGGAGAAATTTAATAATTTCTGAGCTACAAACTCATATCGGTAGAAACAAAAATTCAAAAGAGGTTTCTAATAGAAATATCTATATTGGAACCGAAATTGAGTTTGTTTATTTCGATGAAATCATAGAAGAAGAGAAACTAATAACAGGTGTTGTGAATGAGTGCGATTATCCAAATTCTTGCTATATTGTTGATTCTTTTGAGAAAATTTATGAGGTTAAACTGGTTGACATTACAAAAATTTTGAATAATTCTAAATTTAAGTATAACCTAAATAAACTAAATAACATAGATTTTTTATAAAATCGTTAGTAAAAAAATTTTATTAATCGATTGTAAAAAATAGAAAAAAAATAGACATTTTTCCAACTCATTTTTTTGAGCGGAGAATATATATCTAACAAAAAAATATGGCAATATGAATATAAAAGTAACTAAAAGAAACGGTAAAAAAGAACCAGTTATGTTGGATAAGATTCTTGATAGAATCAATCAACAAACTTATGGATTAGACCCAAAGTGGATTTCATCATTTGATGTGGCTCAAAAAGTTATAGCAGGTGTCACTCCTGATATAAAAACATCAACTCTTGACCAATTGGCAACAGAGACAGCTGCTTCACTTACTACTAAACACCCTGATTACTCGGTTTTGGCAGCCAGACTGGCGATTACCGCGTTGCATAAAGAAACAAAAAAGTCTTTTTCAGATACAGTTTATGATCTATATAATTATATTAATCCTAAAACTGGTAAACACTCACCTATTGTTTCAGAATCTTTTTTAGATGTTGTTAAAAAAAATGCAGACGACTTAGATTCAGCCATTGTGCATTCAAGAGATCATAACTTTGATTATTTTGGTTTTAAAACTCTTGAAAAATCTTATCTTCTTAAAATAAACGGTGAGGTTGCTGAAAGACCTCAATATATGTATATGAGAACCGCAATACAAATTTGGGGTGACAATTTAGAAAAAGTGATTGAAACCTACAATACTCTTTCGGAAGGTTATTATACACACGCCACTCCGACACTTTTTAATTCAGGAACAGTAAGGCCGCAATTAAGTTCCTGTTTTTTACTTGATTGTGAAGATGATTCAATTGAGGGTATCTTTAACACTCTTAAAGAATCAGCTCAGATTTCTAAAAACGCAGGCGGTATTGGAATTTCTTTCAATAAAGTTAGAGCTAAAGGAACTTATATTGCTGGAACTAATGGAACATCAAATGGTATTATTCCTTTTTTAAAAATCTTCAATGAAACAGCACGAGCAGTCGATCAAGGCGGCGGTAAACGCAAAGGAAGTATAGCAATCTACATGGAACCTTGGCACGCTGATATTATGGAATTTTTAGATTTAAGAAAAAATCAAGGTAAAGACGAAATCAGAGCACGAGACCTTTTCTTAGCTATGTGGACAAATGATTTATTTATGGAAAGAGTTGATTTAGATGAAGATTGGTCACTTATGTGTCCACATGAGTGTCAGGGTCTAAATGAAACATATGGCGAGGAGTTTAGACAACTTTACTTAAAATACGAAAGTGCAGGACGGGTAAAAAGAACTGTTAAAGCAAGAGAAGTTTGGAGTAAGATCTTAGAATCACAAATTGAAACAGGAACCCCGTATATCCTCTATAAAGATTCTATAAACGAAAAATCCAATCAGTCAAATATTGGAATAGTTAGAAGTTCTAATCTTTGCGCAGAAATTGTAGAATCAACAGGAATTACTAAATTTCAAACAGAATCTAAAATCTTACAAAACAAAGAATTGCTTGATTCATTAGGACTTGGTGAGTTTTATGGTCAAGATTCTGTCAATGAAACTGCTGTTTGTAACTTAGCATCGGTAGCTCTTCCAAAGTTTGTTAATAAGAACAAAACTTACAATTATAATAAATTATATGAAGTCGCTTATTCGGCTATTGTGAATTTAAATAATGTGATTGATGTTAATTTTTATCCATCACCGTCTGCTAAGTTTTCAAACTTGCTTCACCGACCGGTTGGTTTAGGTGTTCAGGGACTTGCAGACGTTTTCTTTATGATGGGTATTCCATATGACTCAGATGAAGCTAAGGGGATTAACAAAGAAATTTTTGAGACAATTTATTATGCCTCTATTAAAGCATCGTGTGATTTGGCAAAAGTTTCTGGACCTTATGCTACTTATAAAGGTTCTCCGATTTCTGGAGGAAAATTTCAATTTGACTTGTGGGGTGCAAAACCGACAAAAAGATGGGACTGGGAAAAATTAAGAGAAGAGGTTAAGAAATGGGGTGTTAGAAATTCTTTAACAACTTGTATTATGCCAACCGCATCAACTGCTTCCATTTTAGGAAATGAGGCGTCTTGTGAAGCACAGACTTCAAATATGTACACAAGAGGAGTGCTATCGGGAACTTTTATTTTAGTTAATAAATTTCTTGTTAAAGAGTTAGTTAAATTAGGCATCTGGGGAGATAGTTTAAGAAAAAAAATCATCGCAGAGAATGGTTCAATCCAAAATATTCCACAAATTCCTCTAAATTTAAAAGAGATTTTTAAAACAGTTTATGAAATTAAACAAAAAGATGTTATCGATATGGCGGCTGAAAGAGGAGCATTTATTGACCAAACACAATCTATGAATATCTTTATGGATTCACCTAACTTCGCTAAATTAACATCTATGCACTTTTATGGTTGGGGTAGAAGAACTCTGCTTAAAGACGAAACCGGAAAGGTAATCTTACCAGAAGGTGATGGAGTTAGAGTTGTTTATGATAGGGATGGAAATCCAAGATTTTACAGAGAAACCAAAAACAATCTAAAAACTGGTATGTA
>Ga0214917_10003022_pt1 | contig 19892 bp, 16 predicted proteins | sample LL_1208_BB_MetaG_FD_177983 | JGI IMG/M metagenome (GOLD analysis project Ga0214917, IMG submission 177983) | Freshwater microbial communities from Lake Lanier, Atlanta, Georgia, United States - LL_1208_BB | ecosystem: Environmental > Aquatic > Freshwater > Lake | place: USA: Georgia | collected...
CTGGAATTCTCACTACAACTTGCATCCCTGTAATTGGCAATGGGGTTGTAATTGATCCTGCTGTCTTACTAGAGGAGATCCGGGGATTAAATGAGCGGGGCGTTGATACTTCAAATCTAAAGATCTCAACTAATGCCCATCTAATCACTCCCTATCACCGCACCATAGATAAAGTCTCAGAGCGATTCTTAGGAAAAGCAAAGATTGGAACTACTGGACGAGGAATTGGTCCTGCTTACGCAGATAAAATTAACCGCATCGGAATTCGCGTGCAAGATTTATTTGACACTTCTATCTTGCGCCAGAAGATTGAAGGAGCTCTAAGGGATAAGAATCAAGTATTGGTAAAAGTCTTTAACCGCAAGGGCCTTGAGATAGATGAGATATTAAAAGAATATTTAGAGTATGCGGAAGTTTTAAGACCCTATGTCACCGATACTTCACTCCTTCTTAATCAAGCGCTGGAGCGAGGAGAGAATATTCTCCTAGAGGGATCTCAAGGAACGCTGCTTGATGTTGATCATGGAACATATCCCTTTGTCACATCCTCTAATCCCACAGCCGGCGGGGCATCAACTGGTTCTGGAATTGGCCCGACAAAGATCTCTAGAGTTATTGGAATTGTTAAGGCCTACACAACAAGGGTCGGCTCTGGGCCATTTCCTACTGAGCTATTCGATGATGATGGCGAGAAGCTACGCTCAATTGGCGGCGAAGTTGGCGTAACTACAGGACGCGCTCGGAGGTGTGGTTGGTATGACGCCCCTATTGCTAGATATGCGGTGCGCATCAATGGCCTTACTGATTTCTTCCTTACCAAGCTAGATGTATTAACGGGTTGGGAGAAGATTCCGGTCTGTGTGGCATATGAGATTGATGGCAGAAGAGTGGAGGAGCTCCCAGCATCACAATCTGATTTCCATCATGCTAAGCCAATCTATGAATACTTGCCTGGTTGGAGTGAGGATATCTCCAAGGCAAGAAAGCTCTCAGATCTACCTATTAATGCCCAGGGCTATATTAAGTTTTTGGAAGAGATATCAGGGGCTCCAATTAGCGCTATTGGAGTAGGACCTGGAAGAGATGAGACGATACAGATTAGGGAGTTTATCTAGTGAAGAAGATTCTGGTTGTAGGTGGCGCGGGTTATATCGGAGCGCATATTGCCTGGTTACTGCAGGAAGGTGGCTATCAGGTAAGAATCTATGATGATTTCTCTAATGGACTCAAATCAAGAGTTGAGGGCAAATTTGATGATGTAGTAATCGGTGATGTCCTTGATCGAAAGCTTCTGGTTGATTCACTTGCGGGCATTGATGGAGTGATTCACTTAGCTGCAAAAAAGGCCGTTGGTGAATCGGTAAGTAATCCCTTGAAATACTATGAGAATAATGTTGGTGGAACCCTAAATATATTGGCGGCGATGAGTGTAAATGGGGTTAAGAATTTAATCTTCTCCTCAACTGCTGCCGTTTATTCACCTAGCGAGAAGCTAGCTATCTCAGAAGATGATCAAACTGAGCCGCTCTCACCTTATGGTCAGACTAAGTTACTTGCAGAGAAGCTCATTTCTAACGTTGCTTCAGCCGAAGGCCTATCCGCAATATCTCTGCGATATTTTAACGTTGTTGGCTCGCTTAGAGATGAGTTTGGTGATAACTCAAAAGATAACCTAGTCCCTAAAGTATTTGCCGCCCTAAAGTCAGGAGCAGAGCCTGAAATATATGGAGATGATTATCCGACTAAAGATGGCTCTTGTATTAGAGATTACATCCATGTGGGAGATCTTGCCGAGGCCCACATTCTTGCCCTTGAGAAAGTTTTTAAATCTAAGGTAAATGAAATCTACAATGTTGGATCAGGTGACGGATACTCGGTTGCTGAGATGATTTCGCAGATTTCAAAAACTATTGGAAAGACCCTAACTCCAAAAATTGTTGCAAGGAGAGCAGGGGATACTGCTCAATTAATCGCATCTTTTTCTAAGATTGAAAGAGATCTTGGCTGGAGACCTAAATACAGCCTAAAGGAAATGATTGATTCAGCTTGGCAGGCAGAATCTAGGAGCCGGCTATGAGCCTAATTGCTGATCGATATGCAAGCTCACAAATGCGACAGATATGGAACCGGGAAAGTAAAGTATTAAAGGAGCGAGAGCTCTGGATTACTGTCATGAAAGCTCAGGCAAAACTTGGCCTAGATATCTCTAAAGATGTTTTGGAAGATTATGACAGAGTAAAGGGCCAGATAGATCTTTCAAGTATTGATAGGCGCGAAGCAGAGCTAAAACATGATGTGAAAGCACGGATAGAGGAATTTAATTTCCTTGCTGGCCATCAATCCATCCATGTTGGACTTACTAGTCGTGATGTGACAGAGAACATTGAAGGCTGGCAGATAAAGCAATCACTCCATCTAACTCTGGCATCATCAAATCTGTTACTAAAAAAGCTAATAGAGAAGATTGAAAAGTATGCAGATCTTCCGATTGTGGGCCGGACCCATAATGTTCCAGCTCAATTAACTACCTTGGGAAGAAGATTTGCCTCGTGGAGTGAAGAGTTTCTCTTTGCGCTAGAGAGCCTAGAGAACCTGGAATCTAGATTTCCATTAAAGGGGATTAAAGGAGCTATCGGAACAGGTTCCGATCTAAAGAGTGTTGTTGGGAGCAATTGGCAATCTATAGAAGATAGCCTTTTAGAAAGTCTTGGTGTTAATAAAGCTTTAATTGCTCCAAGTCAAATCTATCCAAGGTCTATCGACTTCCAAGTTATCTCAAGCCTCTTTCAATTGGCCTCACCACTTGCATCGATGGTTACAAATATTCGCCTTATGGCAGGTCTTGGTTTAGTTGCTGAAGGTAAAGCATCTAGCCAAGTTGGCTCCTCTGCAATGCCTCACAAGAATAATCCAAGGTTAAGTGAGCGAGTAAGTGCTCTATTTATTGTCCTAAAGGGATATCTAACTATGGCTAGTGAAATCTCTGGGAATCAATGGAATGAAGGAGATGTTTCAGAGAGCGTGGTACGAAGGATTGCTCTACCAGATGCCTTCTACTGCATTGATGCAATCCTTCGAACTGTAATAAAAATTGTTAAGGAGTTAGAGGTTAGCAAGGATAATATTGCGAGAGAAGTTGATTCAGAGCTGGAGTATCTTCTAAGCAGTAAGGTACTGCTATTGGCATTTGAAAGAGGAGTAGGAAGAGAGATCGCCCATAAAGCCATCCTTGAATGCTCAGATAAGTCTCGGAGCCCAAATTCTGAGAGCTTCTTTACAATTATTTCAAAAACCTCAGAGTTAAAAGTCTCAGAGTCCGAGCTATTAAAATTAAAGTCAGCGATTGAAGGTCATCTAGTCGATGCCCCATTACAAGCCAGAGGTGTGCTTAATCTTGCAAAGGCACAAATTTCACGTCTGCCAGAGGCAGATAATCTCAATCTAGATGAGATTTCGAATTAGAGTTAGATCATGAGCAAGAAGAAAGTGGCCTCATCAAAGGCAGCCAGGAGTAGTCAATCTAAACTAAGAGTTATTGTTCTAATCTCAGCTGCAATTTTCTTGATCAAAGTCATATGGTTATCTACTCAGCAGGATCGAGGGTTACTTGGCGCAGACGGGGAGAATTACTTAGAAGCTTTGGATGGATTATTAACGGGCGGGTTCTTTTCTGAGCAAGGAAAACTTTCTTATTGGCCAGCTGGCTATCCAATCCTGCTGTGGCCACTGGCAGAACTAAGCGTGGTAAATCTACTTTTTTTTGTGGGGGCCCTTCAATCCTTAATCTTTGCAATTTCTGTAGCTTTATTCTCTTTTGAGTTAAGTAAGAGCAATTTGAAGAAGTTTACTTGGCCAGCGTTTCTCTTGTTATCGTTCTCTCCTACGTTTACTCTCAATTCTCTAGTAATTGGATATGAGGTAACGTCTGCTGTTCTATTCTTACTAGTCATCACTCTATATATGAGATTAATCAGAACTGAAAAGAGATCTATATTTAATTGGGAGAGCATCCTTGCAGCTATTGCAATATCGATATCTTGTTTTATGCAACCTAGAGTTATCCTCCTGGCTCTTGGGATCATAATTCCATTTTCTATCTATCACTACAAAGGTAAAGCAATTCCTCTATTTCTTTCACTCTCACTCTTTATCGTTGCCATTGCTCCATCAATTTTAATATTTCGAAATACCCAAGCCCAGGGATTTGCTGCAATATCCACAAATCTAGGCGTAACTATGAATATTGGTGCTGGGCCTAATTCAACTGGTGGTTATACAAGTGCGGCCACAGGGGTTCCTTGCGATCCGATTGAAGGAGATGCTGCAAAGCAAGATAGCCATAAAGTTGGCTGCGTCCTTAAATGGCATTTAGATAACCCATCACTTTCGCTTAAGCTCTCTGTGAAAAAATTCTTCTTCCATTGGTCTCCCTGGTTTGGCCCTCTCGCTAACGGCACTATGGGAAGAAACCCTTGGATCAATTTCCATCCCTTTGCCGAAACTGTTAAAACCAAAAAAGGCTATGAGATGGCTTACGGAAATGTAGGAAAGGCCTTCTCTTGGATCTGGGTTCTAGGCTCTCTGGCCCTCCTAGTCTATGGCTTTATATCCCTTAGAAGGCGTGGAGGGCTCTCAACCCTTCTTGCTTGGGCTCTGCTGATTCCGGTCCTTCTTAATACGGCCTCATCAATGGGAACCATAGGTGATCACCGTTTCCGAATCCCGACTTTGAGCCTAAGTCTGCTCTTACAGCTCTTTGGGGCCTACGCTCTCTTTTCCCGAAACTCTTTCCGAAGGGGCATAGATGGACCAGTCCGCCTTGCTCGTGGGCTCAATTGGAAGGGCAGGGGGCAAGGAGATAATCTGCAGCCCTGAGAGAATACAAGTTAAGGAGGTCTCGCTATGGGGCGTGGCCGTTCAAAGGCAAAACAGACAAAAGTAGCAAGAGATTTGAAATATAGCTCGCAAGATATTGATATCGAGAGATTATCTAAAGAGCTCCATGGCGAGGTTGATAAGGGCGATGATGATGACTTCGATCCATATGCTGAAGGTAATTACATCCCACGTAAGTAAGTCTTAGATGAGGCCAACTCCTTATGTTGCATCTCTTAGAGTCTATGAACCGATTGGAAGTTTCTCACCCGTTGATCAACTTCGTTGGTCGACAATTTCTATCGAGAGCTATACCGGACGTGATGAGCAGTTAAGAGCTCTTAGAAGAACCATTCTCTCTGAGCCACCATCTCTTAAAGCAGATGGAGCTCACATTATTGATCATGATGGCAAGCGTTATGTCTCTCCTTGGTCAACTGCGAGAAGATGTTGGGCAGCGATGGAAGATTTTAAAAGTTCACTGCCAGGCACAGTTCTTCCTTTCTTTATGCCAGAGAGTTTAGGTGAAGCGCTAGCGCAGAACTCTGAGGAACTAGATCTTCGCATTCCACATATTCTCTCTGCGACCTGGATGATCCCACCTCGTTGGTTTGCTCTCTTTAGCCCAGATGAGCGACTTCGAGGAAGAAATGATGATGGACCTTTCACAATTATTCGCACTGATATCTCAAGCGCTAAGAAGCGATGTATCGCAAGCCATCAGATAGTAAAAGGCGCTTTTGGTTCAGGCCCAGTTGAGCAAGAGATCGCAGAGCTTCTCAATTGGCTCAATGTCTTTCATCCTGATTCAATCCTTGAATGTGATTATGGCGGTCTAGCTCTCTATCTTGAGAAATCATTGATGGATAGCGGAGAGACTGGACTTGAATCTGATACCTCAATTGAAGATGTCACGCTCTCACTTCAGGGCCTATCAAATGGCGATGGGGTCCTAGCGGGCCAGGGATATGAGGCTTTAGTAAAACGGTGGAGAAAGGTCGCAGCCCTAGAGCAGGCGATGTAGTAGCTACTGGCTTTAAGGCTCTATCTATTAGATACTTGCCTCAAATGGTGCGAATAGGACAGAAGTAGAGATGAGCATTAATCGCTCTAGTGAGCCTGAGGTTCTATTGACTCCGGCTGAAGTGGCTAAGTTGTTTAGGGTTGATCCAAAGACTGTTACTAGATGGGCTAAAGCTGGAAAGCTAACCGCTATCCGCACTCTAGGTGGTCATAGAAGATATCGAAGATCAGAGGTTGAATCACTACTAACAAAGTCTGAGAATCGGGGATAAGAATGTCTGAAGAGAAGAAGTCAGATAAATCAAAGAGTGAAGCTTTAGATCCAAAGGCGAAGTATCTCGAGGCCCTTGAGAAGAAGAGACAAGGTACTGGGGTTCGCAAAAATGGAGTTACAGGCGGCCCTAAAGTCTCTGGAGGAGAGGCAAGTGGTAAGACCCCAAAGATGTTCCGTAGAAAATCAGGATCGGCATAAAAAAGTCTCAAATTGAATTACTCACCTCTTGCCTATCTCGCCCTCTTTCTATTTTGTGCTGTCTTTGTTGGTCTCCTAACTCCAAGAATTAGAAAGATTGCTATAAAACGAAAGATCTTTGATACCCCAGATTCAGACCATAAGAGCCATAAGGAGCCAGTTCCCTATCTTGGTGGAGTAGCAATCATCATTGGAGTAGTAGGTATTACATTTATTGCCACATTTGCCTCTAATCCTGATCTAATAGTTTTAGTTGCAGCAGTTCTACTCCCATCGCTATTCCTAGGAGCAATTGGTTTAATCGATGATTTAATAAATTTAAGCCCCTGGCCAAGATTTATAGCTCAGAGCCTTGTAGGTATAGCTGTAGCGATCACTTTGATTCAAACCAATACCGTTGGATCTCCCACAGGATCTAGAGCTCTAGATATAGCCATTACTGTGCTCTTTATAGTTGGCCTTAGTAATTCAGTCAATTTCTTCGATAATGTCGATGGTGGAGCCTCTGGAACAGTAGCGATTTCAGCGCTATTTTTAGCTCTTCTCTCCTACTCCTCTGGCCAGTATTACATCGCAGCTATATCGATAGTAGTTGCAGGATCTACTCTAGGCTTTCTTAAATGGAATAGGAGCCCAGCAAGAATCTATATGGGCGATGCAGGATCTCTCTTTCTAGGCTCTCTTATTGCTTCACTCCTAGTTAGATTTGATCCAAACCCAATTGTCTATCCCACATTCTTCTTTGTTCCCTTGTTTCTAATTGCAATACCAATCCTTGATACCAGCACAGTAGTAATCTCAAGGATAAGTAGGGGTGTATCTCCATTTAAGGGAGGAAGAGATCATCTCTCTCATCGCTTAATGCGTCTTGGAATCTCTAAAGTAAATTCAGTCCTTCTTCTCTGGGGACTCACCCTTCTTTATGGAGTCTTTGCTTTAATTCTCTCGAATGCTCCATATAGTCAAGAGCCGCTAGTAGTAATTATTGGTTCTGCTATCTGGCTCATGGCTCTAATTCTCTTTTTAAGAATTCCTGCTACAGATAAAGAACTAGAGACAGAGAAGTAAATCCTGGTGGCTGGGGACGGGATTGAACCGTCGACCTCACGATTTTCAGTCGCACGCTCGTACCAACTGAGCTACCCAGCCAATATTTGAAAAAGAGAGACGATACAGCAGTAGCGACCCAGACGGGACTTGAACCCGCGACCTCCGCCGTGACAGGGCGGCGCGCTAACCAACTGCGCTACTGGGCCAACATATTTACAGATGAAAGAAAATTTCTTCTTTTTCATCTGGCGTCCCCAACGGGATTTGAACCCGTGTTACCGCCGTGAAAGGGCGATGTCCTAGGCCCCTAGACGATGGGGACTAGAGGAGTGAGAATCCTAGCGCGAATTTTGACCCACACTTCTAGCGGTAGGCTTTGGGATTAAAGCAAGAAATCTGCAAGAAAATGCAAATCTGGGGCCTTTAGCTCAGTCGGTAGAGCAACGGACTTTTAATCCGTTAGGCCTAAAAATCGGTGCCGACTAGATAACGCCAAGAACCACGACTACCCCTATTTCACGCTCAGATTAGCACCAAACTCCCTATTTCGGCTTTCCAGTCATTACCCGTTACTACACCCTCCCACCAATAGTTTTTGGTACAGGATTGGTACAACGAGAAATGATTGAGAGAATACATAAATGAAAAACTTAATTTTTAGAATTTTCAACTTGACGGTTGGAAAAGTGGTTCGCCTGTTCCAAAAAACACTATTACCTAATTCTCGCCCTCAAGGGGTCTTCTATCTCATCAATCAGCAAGCTCTTCAAGATTCTGCCCAGTATGCTTCCAACAATTTTTTGAAGGCAATGCAGTTTGATAAAAGAGAGGAATTGTGGAGTTATTGCCTGAATAGAATTCCTCAACTTCAAACGGAGGAGGGGGGGGGTCATTGCTGAGTTTGGTGTCTGGAAAGGAGAATCGATCAACTTTTTTGCAAGAAATTGCCCCAAGGCTAGAGTATTTGGTTTTGACTCTTTTGAGGGCTTAGAAGAAGACTGGTATGGATCCCGAGCAATAAAAGGCACTTTTAGCACCAATGGCCACATGCCTGAGTGTGAGAGAAACGTAAGTCTCATAAAGGGTTGGTTTGAAGATGCGTTGCCAAAATTTTGTGGAGAATTACAACAAGAGAAAATTCTTTTACTCCATATGGACGCAGACACATATAAACCAACTGCATATGTATTAAAATCTCTAACAAAAAATTTAGGTAAAGGAACCATCGTAATTTTTGATGAGTATTTTGGCTACTCGAGCTTCCGTGAACATGAGTTTAAGGCCTGGCAAGAGTTCGTAGACTCTGAAGGAATTAAATACCAATACATCGGCTATACGGAAATGCAAGTGGCAATCGAAATTTTGTAGGAATCTACTTACAAAATAAATTTTGCTTGAGTAAGTTTAAAGCGGTTTTAGTACGCCCGTTACGACCCCCGCCTGCGGGTAACGAAATACTGCAATCTGTCGCTCAAAATTACTATCCCTGTTCCTGACCACTCTCTACCAGCAAGATATAGAGAGTGGTCAGGAACAAGTAATTCTGTTAGTAGTGGCGGGGGTAGTGACGAGTAGTGGTCAGGTGTAGGTATGACCAGAGGAAGGGCGAGAGGGTAAAATAAGTACAGAGGCGAAGGGCTTGGCTTAGAATAATTACTTAAAGTTTGGGAAATTGGCTTAGAAATTGAATGATCTTCTTAGTATATCGATCATAATTGATGCGATTACTAATGAATTTGCCTCACGCTCAGCAGTAATAAATGATACGGTTAGGTAAAATTTAATAGCAAGAGCCTATAGCTCAGTCGGTAGAGCAAAAGCCTTTTAAGCTTTGGGTCCTCGGTTCGAGCCCGAGTGGGCTCACATTAATTTGTGGGAAGCAAGGATGCGTCAAATAGTAGTTATGTCTTCTTTGATTTAGGGAAGGCACAAGTAATTCTGAACCAATCGGCTCAGTCTTCAGGAGTTTTGGCCGCCAATTCGGCCCAGCGAATCCCAAGCAACCCTGCAACAAGAATTAACAATCTGTATTCGCCAGAATTATTTGCTAAGGCGAGAAGCTCACCCTTTACTAGCGCTCGCTTGGCAGGGCATGAGATAAGGTATGCGAGTGAAAGTTTCGCGAACTACATGGATTTTGCAAAAGTGGACTGTAAACACGTGCTTCTTGACAACCCTCATAATCTTGCCGAATCTTGGAACAGATCCAATTAATGTTGTGAAGTTAGTAACTGTATTTTCGGGCTTGATCTTATCGTTAGTTTTATTTTTTAGCGAATACTTGAAAGCACTAAAGCATTTATCAAAAATATTGATGATATCAATTTCAACACTTTTTTTATTTTTCATTTTATCCTTTATGCTAAGTAATCAGCCGCTTACGGAGAAGCTTCTTGGAACTTGGGGAAGATCCACAGGACTCGTGTATTACTCTGTTTTGCTTATACTTATTATTGTTGGAAATTTTCTTGGCAAAACACTAGGAGCAGGATTTGCAATAAGAAGTTTTATCTTGCTTTCTATACCTTTCAACTTGTATGGCTTCCTTCAGGCCTTTGGAATTGACCCAATTCCCTGGAGTCGAAAGGAAGTATTCTCAACTGTTGGTAACACTAACTTCTCCTCTGCGTTATGTTCCTTTTTTGGAATTGCGATACTTAGCAAGTATGTATTTTCTGAAACATATCAAAAATCATCTGAAAAACTGGGCTTGATTTCGATGTTTGCACTTAATTTCTTTGTTTTGATCAAAACAAGTTCAGTGCAGGGATTCCTATTACTGACCCTGGGTGGTCTAATTCTGGTTCTTATTAAACTTTGGATTCAAGAAAAGAAGAGACTTTACTTTACTGTTATCTTTTCTATACTCTCCATTGCTCCTGTGGTTTTTGCGGGATTGTTGGACAGGGGTCCTCTATCTAAATTACTTTTTCAAGAAACTTTGGCTTATCGAACTGATTATTGGCGAGCTGGTTTGAATATGATTGCTGACAAGCCGTTTGTAGGACTTGGTTTTGACGCTTACGGTGATTATTACAGACTATACAGGGATTCAACGGCAGTCTTCCGAACTGGCCCCGAACGAGTTTCCAACACCGCACATAATATTTTTATTGATTTAGGAGTAAATGCGGGTTTTATTGTGATGCTATTGATGTTAGTTCTCTTTATTTATCCGTCTCTTTCCATTATTCGAAGGATTTTTATCTCTAAAAACACTACATTTGAAGAAGTTTTCTTATCTGTTTTTCTAATTGCTTATTTCGTTCAAGGCATGATAAGCATAAATCAAATAGGAATCGGTGTTTGGGCTTGGCTTTTTATGGGCCTTGCTTTTGCAGTAGTTTCAAATAGAGGTGAGGTAGCGATGTATAACACTTCAGTTGTTCATAAAAATAATCTTTCGAGTAAGAAAAAGGCTTCAAGAGCAAACATGTATTCAACGAAGTATCCACAATTGTCAGCAAAACAATTGGTTAGCGCATTTATTACCATTGCTTTGATCTCCCCTATAGCTCTCGCTCCCATTATTCAAGACTTCAGAGTTTTGAAAATTTCAAAATCCATCGTAAACGAATCTCCAAGAGAAGACTCTCTCTTAAAAATCAATGGCCTCATGAATACTGGCCAAGCCGAATTAATCCTCGATACTTTGGCCAAGAATCAAGATACTCGCACGCTCGATTTTGCCAAGGAACTGTATGTTTTTAATCCTCGAAGTTTGTATGCTCTAAGGGTGATTAGTGAACAAAGTCCTGATAGTGCATTTCGAAATGCGGCCAAGAAAGAAATTATTAATCTTGACCCTCTAGGCTCAAAGAGCTGATGGTGACAAATTTGTCCGTTTTGTCCGCTCTCCGCGACAATTTCACGCCCAATTCGTAGAAGGGGGTAGAGGCGGCGACGGCCGACTTTGTAGTACAAAACCGGTATATAAAATGGGGGCTCTACAAGTGGCATTACGCAAGAAATCTACTTCCGCAGGCTTGAAAGTCTGGACCGTCGCGGACCTTGGTGCTTTTTACACTGAGCACCGCAGCGAACTTGTTGCCCACGCTTCACGCATTCTGAAAGATAGCACTCGCGCTGAAGAATTAATCCAAGAAGCCCTCATAAAGTTGATGCTCGCTGCCCCTGAGCTCGAATCCTCTGAGCACGCTCGTGGTTACATGCATCGCACCATTGAAAACCTCTGCATCGATATCTTTCGTATTGAAGGCCGCCGTCCGAAACTCGTTGTTCTTGACGATGACCCCGTAAAACTCGAATCCACATGGGTCGATAACACGGACCACGCTGATGTCTTAGCAGCGGCTGAAGATGCCGCGATTGTCCGTCAGGCTCTTGCGATGCTCTCACCTGCTGAGCGCGCTGCACTTGTCATGTGGGAGATGGAAGGTCGCTCCACCAAAGAGATCGCTGCCGAACTTGGTATCAAGGAATCCGCGGTTCGTCACACTGTCTCTCGCGCACGCGCTTCTCTACGTCGCGTGATGTCAGAACTTATCATCGATAAAGAGCGTGGACTTACCGCTCACGACATGCTTTCGACTACCTATAAGAAAGCGGCTGAAGTGGCGAAGAAATCCAGCAAAGCTGCGCTTTCTCTTATCCTTGTTTTCTTTGCATTCCTTGGCTTGAACTCAATGCCATCAAATACAAATATTCCTAAAATCGCATCCGAAGAAACTGATACCTCTACTGAAGTGGCAGGTTCTTTTGATGCCACTACCCCAGCAACAAGCTCATCGCCATCAACATCTGCTACCCCAACCTCATCTGCAACCGCAGCTGCTTCTGCACCCACAGCTGCGAAAGCAAAGGCTGCTGCCGTCAATGCAAAGGCTTCAAACTTCAGTTTTGCGGGCCTTGATACGAATGGCATTCCAACAGACTTCACAGTCACCGACTCGACAGGCGCCCTTGGAAACCTCTACATCACCAACCGCCAACCAGTTCTCTCCGAGACCGCGCTAACCCTCTCCCAGGTTACCAAGACCGATAGGGGCGCCGCCAACATCTTCCTCTCTCAGCAACTCGTCTCCGACTTCTCAGGCTTCAACTACATCCCGACCCTCTCCTATGGTAAGGCCGGTATGTGGGTCCCTCTCGTTTCCTCGGTCCCATACCTAAATTCCGAGCGCCTTATGAGTGGAAATTACCTGGTTACGGCAATCATTAAGGTAGAATCTGAAGTGGAATCAACCGTTGCGATCCCAGCGAGCGCCTCCGGTCGGGATCTTCTTCAGGCGCCACGGCAGGTCATTACCCGCTTTGTACTGAACCCAGGAAAAACTCAGATTTTGTCTCAAGCAGTTTATGTTGTTGAAAAGCTAGGGAAGTAATGAACACTTCCCGAATTAAGTTTCCTCGTCGCGTCCGGATACACGGTGGGGAATGTGGTGCAGTAGCACGTGCATTGCATCACGAGGCAGGGATTTAGTCCTTGCCGGCCGTATCGAGGAGAGTCTTCGATACGACACACGAAAGGAAAGAAATGTCAAAAGAGACATTCTTCAAACGAATTGCTGTCACAGCAATTGCTGCATTGGGATTCGGAATGCTTTCCGCGGTTCCATCAAATGCAGTAGTGACTGTGTCATCGGTAAGTTTTGACGCCGATGATTCACTCACGTTGACTTCAACGTCTTCCGATTCCGTTACAGCCACCTTAACCCAAACCTTTGCTGCAACCAGCACTGCTGATTCTGCAACTGTTTATGTCGCGGTGACGAGCGCAAATGCATCATTTGCAACTCTAGGAATGCGAGTCTCGGACTCATCAACTTCAAGTACTACAAATGCTGGTCAGGCAAATACCTCTCCAGATATTGGTTACGCGTTAATGAATCAAACTTTAGACCGCGCCGATACGTTTCTCCATGGACATGAAACCAATACCTCATATACAACATGGTCTCGAAATGATTCGCGCACAGTTGCTTTGGCAACGAGCGGGGCTGCGACGGGCACTGTGAAGTACACAGTTGGTCTTCATGCCATTAGCAAAGCAGGAACTTATACAGTCTCGGCAACACTTGTTAACTACACTGCAGGCGCAGGGCTTGGTACAACTGTTGCCGCAACAGCTACTTGGACTGTAACGGTAACTGCCCAAGATGTGGCAGCAGTAGCCGCAAACACAACTTCCCGGATTTACGCAGGTGAAGGCGTTGGAACTACAGATTCCACAGTAGTGACAACTTCATCGACAACATCCGAGGACGCTGCTGCAAATATTTTGGTCACTCAAAAGACTGCGGCGAATACTGCAGCTAATGAATCTATGACCGCCACGTTGACAGGTTCAGGATTCTTGACAACTGGTACTACTGCTTTAAACGGAACTAAGCCTGTAACTGGCGTTAAGACTGTGACTGTTAAGAATGGTGATTACATTCACGTTTTCCCAGATGGAACAGCTGGGACTGGAACAATTACGATTACCACATTTGGTGGAGTCACTCTCGGAACTGAGACAATTACGTTCCATGGAACGCGCACTGGTTTAGTAATTGATACAAAGAATTACACAATCGGCCGTGCTGGAAATGGACAAATTGGATACTCAACTGGAACAGCCTCAGCGACAATGTCGGCGTCTGATGTCGCGGCCTTCGTTGTTAAAGTTATTGATTCAGGTTCCCGACCAGTTTCTGGGGCATCTGTGACAATTTCATCAAGCAACACTGCCGTTATTGCTTCGGGTTCATGCGTCGAAAATGATTATGCCGCAAACCCAGGCAGCACTGGCGGTAAGGGCTATTACAACTGCGCTTTCACAACTGCAGCTACTGCAAAATCAGGTGAGAAGGCAACTTTGACGGTTCGTACTACTAACCCGACTGTCACCACATCAACTGCTTATTACACAACTACGGTAGACGTGACTGTTGGTGGAACTATTTCAACCGAAGCTGCAGCTTTTGACAAGTCAACTTATGAACCAGGCGGCAAGATGGTCTTTACATTGACTGCCAAAGATTCATCTGGAAACCCTGTCTATGATGGAGCAACTCCAGCCTCACTAACTTGCAATAAGACTATTGGCGGATCACTCAGCGATAGTGAGTGGGCAGTTTATGTCGGTGGTAAGGTAGTCGCTGGCGATAATTCCTATGAGCAACTTTTTGCTCCTGCGACGGGTGGCAAGTTCCTATGCTCAGGCAATGGTGGTGCTCTTGGTTTGAGCGTTATTACCGCTGAGGCTTCTGTAACAGACGCAACGATGGCTGCGATTGATGCTGCATCTGATGCAGCAGCTGAAGCGATTGATGCTGCAAATGCTGCGACTGATGCTGCAAATCTCGCCGCTGAAGCTGCTGATGCTGCAACAGTTGCTGCTGAAGAGGCACGCGATGCTGCTGATGCTGCAACCGCTGCTGTTGAAGAGTTGGCAACTCAGGTTGCTACTTTGATGGCTGCGCTCAAGGCACAAATCACAACTCTCGCAAACACAGTTGCGAAGATTGCTAAGAAGGTCAAGGCATAAAGCCTTAATCCTCTTCGATTCGAAGCCCGGTCCCTCAAAGGGGGCCGGGCTTCGGTCTATCTATCAACTATGATTTCGCAAATGCGTGTAGCAATTATTGGCCAAGGCTACGTGGGTCTTGCCATCACTTCAGGGGCACTAAGTGCTGGGTTTCAAGTAGTGGGGATAGACAAAAACCAGGGCGTTATAGAGGGATTAAATTCTGGAAAGTCTCATATAGAAGGTATATCTGATCAACAGATGGCTAAAGGTTTATCGGAGAAAAGGTTTCTAGCTAGTAGTAATTTTGTAGAGATTAAAGGTTCAGAAGTTGTAGTAATTGCAGTTCCAACACCGTTAGATAATAAGGGAAATCCAGATCTAGTTCTTTTAGAAAGCGCTTCTGATTCTATTGCGAACTTTTTGAGCGAGAATACATTAGTAATAAATGAATCAACCTCATATGTAGGAACTCTAAGAAATGTGATTGCAGCGCGAATAAGGGCCATCAATCCTAAGGTTAGCCATTTTGCAGTCTCTCCTGAGCGAGTAGACCCAGGAAATATAGATTATGGAATCAGAAATACTCCAAGACTTGTTGGAGGGCTAACAGATGAAGCAACTCATAGAGCGGTTTCTTTCTACTCCGCCTTCTGTGATCATGTTGTGAAAGTATCATCACCTGAAGTAGCAGAATCAGCAAAGTTATTGGAGAACTCTTTTAGATTTATCAATATTGGCTTCATCAATGAGTTTGCTCAACTTATGAATACCTTGAATATTCCGGTTTCTGAAGTTATTGCTGCTGCCGCAACAAAACCCTACGGATTTATGCCATTTTTCCCAAATGTTGGAATTGGAGGACATTGCATTCCAGTAGATCCCCTCTATCTTCAAAAGAACGCTAAGGATTATGGAATAGAGAGTAGGTATATCAAGCTCTCTGAGGAGTTAAATCATGAGATGCCGAGATACTCAGTTGATCGTTTAGATGAAATCTCAGGGGGAATTAAAGGTAAGCATTGCTTGGTAGTTGGAGTCTCTTATAAAGCAGATATTTCAGATACCAGAGAGAGCCCAGCCCAATCTGTAATTGATCACCTAAGGCAGAAAGGAGCCAGAGTCTCCTGGCATGATCCATTAGTGGCAAGCTTTGATGGGAGTTTCTCCTCGCCTGTAGCAGGAGATTATGACTTAGCTCTAGTTCTGGTGAAGCATCAGAGCCTTGATTTAAGCGATTGGCAAGGAAAGCCAATCTACTGCGTAAATGCCATCGCCTCAGAGCCTGATTGGATTCCAATTCTCGGTAGTAGAAATAGTTAGCAGTAATTCATGAGAGTCCTACATGTTATAGCAAGAATGAATGTAGGGGGAACGGCTACATATCTTCTTAATCTACTAAAAGGCCTTGATGCAGCAGGAATTCAGACTCTTCTTGCCGTAGGAAGTGTTCCAGATAATGAACGAGAAGATTTGAGATTAGAGCGGATAAATTATCGAAGAATTAAGGGCCTATCTCGAGCTATTTCACCAATTAGAGATTTAAGGGCTCGCAGGGATATATGGGAATTGATCAAAGAATATCAACCTGATCTCATCCACTGCCATACCTTTAAAGCGGGCTTACTAGTTCGAAGCAAGAAGAGTCCAATTCCGGTTATTCACACATTTCATGGCCACCATCTCTATGATCCTGATTATGGAAAATTTGCCAAGGCAGTCCTTAATTTAATCGAGCGGAACCTAGCAAAGAGATGTAAGAAAATTATTACTATTGGCTCAAAAGTTGGCGAAGAGCTATTAGAAGTTGGAATTGGCAGAAGTGAGCAATATTTATCTATCGCCCCAGGAATCGAATCACCAAAACTTAGCGAAAGCGCAAAAATCTTAAATAAGTTTGACCTTAGAGAGAGTGCCTTAAAGGTCCTATGGATGGGGCGCCTTACTTATGTAAAGCGCCCTGATCGCGTTGTTGAGCTAGCGAGACGGTATCCAAAGGTGGACTTTGTAGTAGCAGGAGATGGAGAGCTTAATGAAGATTTATTGGCGAGCGCACCAAGTAATCTGCATCTTGTTGGGGTACAAAGTTCAGATGAGATGTTTTCTATTGCAGATATCGTCCTTCTCACCTCAGATAGTGAGGGAATGCCACTTACCTTAATTGAAGGCCAGATGGCAGGAGTTGCTGCGCTAGCTACCGATGTGGGCTCTACCGCAGAGATTATTGATAATGGGATTACGGGAATTATCACTACAACCAACTTAGATCAGATGTCTATTGATTTAGGCAAGTTGATAGATGACAGTATGCTCCGCTCTACTATGGGGAAAAAAGCAAAGGTAAGAGCGTTATCGCTATTCTCCATTGAGAATATGGTCTCAAAGCATATAAAGGCATATAACGAGGTTGTTGGATGAAGATTTTATTAACAGGCGGAGCGGGCTTTATTGGATCGCACCTTGCTGAGAAGCTTCTTGAGGAGAAGCACTCCGTCGTTGCTCTTGACGACCTCTCAACGGGATCTGATTCAAATATTTCCTTCCTTAAGAACTCCCCAGACTTTTTATTTATTGAAGGCAGCATCCTAAACCAAGAGTTAATCAATCAATTAGTTGAGAGCGTAGATGGAGTGATTCATCTGGGAGCAGCACTTGGAGTAAAGAGGATTCTAGATTTTCCCTATACGTCATTTATTGCAAATACTCAAGGAACTGAGAATGTAATTCTTGCAGCTACAAAATTTAAAAAGCGGGTATTTATTGCTTCGACATCTGAAATCTATGGAAAGAATCCAGATCAACCTCTAAGAGAGGATTCTGATCGGGTAATTGGATCACCACAGCTGCTGCGATGGGCATACTCAGAAGCAAAGGCAATCGATGAATCATTAGCTCAGATGTTCTATCAATCCCATGGCCTTGAATATGTGGTGGGTAGATTCTTTAACACTGTAGGTCCAAGACAGAGTGGAATGTATGGAATGGTTCTTCCAAGATTTGTCTCAGCGGCTCTAAAGGGTGAAGAACTGGAAGTCCATGGGGATGGATCACAGAGTCGAACTTTCTGCCATGTGCTTGATTCTATTGATGCGGTCTCCAGGCTATTTTTTAGTGACAAGACCTTAGGTCAGGCCTTCAATATCGGCGGTGAGGGTGAAATCTCGATCAATGATCTAGCTCAGAAGGTAATTGAGGCTTCAGGCTCTAAATCAGCTATCAAGTATGTCCCATATAGATCTGTCTATCCTGAAGGTTTTGATGAAATGATGCGAAGGGTTCCAGATACCTCTAAGTTAAGGAGCTACACCGATTGGAGTCCTAAGCGGAACCTTGATGAGATTATCAAAGATATCCAGAGCCATCTTCGCGCCAAATAAGCGTTGGATAGCATCCTGCCTACTTCTTGCCTTAACTTCAGGATTACTGACAACTCCTAAGGCATATGGCCTTGATTCTCGAGTAATTGATGTTGTAACTGTTACATGGAGTGGATCGCCGGCGCTTCCTGGAAGTGTTGCTGAGATACAAAGTCAGATTGAAAATAATGTTAAACCAAGGTGGCAAGAGCTGACCACGATCTCTGGCGATCCGGTCGATAGAAGGATTGAATTTAACTTTGGCCGCGCCCTAGCAACCCCATTACTCTCAACAATTCCCCTGCCCTGTGAGCGTGTAGTAACTGCCTGGAGCGATGTTATTAGAGAAGAAACCTATAGAAGGCTAGGAATTACAGATAGTAGTTCAAGATATTTAGTAATTGTGGCACCAGATAACGGATGTATCTGGTCAGGTCTTGCCAATATTGGAAGTGCTAGCAAATCAGGCGGCACCTTAATCCTACATAACACTATAAAAGGATTTGTTATTGCTCATGAACTAGGTCATCTCTTGGGTTTGGGCCATTCAAATTTAATCCGCTGCCCTAGCTCTTCTCCAGATGGACCTTGGAGTAGTTGTAGAGCAGTTGAATATGGCGGAAGCATTGATTTAATGAGCAATGTCGATGCCTCAACGCCTCTTTCAACCTATCATCAATGGCGGATGGGTTTATTGGATAACAAAGATGTTATTAAATCTTGGAGGAGTGAAACAATTGAGATCAATAACGTTTCACTCTATGGAAAACCTAGAGCCATATTCGTGCGTGAAGGATCTTCTACCTATTGGATTGAGTATCGAAGCGCTACAGATCGATATAAAGCAGGTCTGATCATCTATCGAACTGATCCTCCTCCAGGAAGCGCTGTCATCTCTCCTAACCCAGCAGATGCCATACAGCCCACCTTGGCAGGCATTGGAACTGATATCTGGATGATGAATTTAGATAGCTATACCTATTTAAGTTCAAACTCCAGCTCAATAGGTTCGATGAGCCTTCCTGCCTCAGAGACCCTCATGCTTCACTCAGGAAATGTCAGCATTAAGGCAAGCGCCACATCTGCAAATTCAGCAAGTGTGACGATAATGAGAAATATCAAAGCTGCCTCTTCAAAGCCAGTACTGGCAGCCAGTAATACCTGGACCTCGAGTGAATCAGCGCTACTTGATAAGAATTATTTAACTGAGCTCAACGGCATAGAACAATTTGAAATCAAAGTAAATGATTTGATTAAGACTCTTACTCCATCAACGCGAAAAGATTGGCAGCCCACATACCTTGATCCATTTAATGCTCCAAGCTTTCCGCTCGTTCAAGATCTACCTGAAGGACAGTACTCATTTTCTCTTCGGATTAAAGATTTAACTGGTCTATGGAGCCAATGGTCTGATAGCGCTAAAGTCAACATTGATCGTGGATATCCCCAAGGTGGGAGTAGCTTTGAATTTCAAGGTTATAGCCAAGGGCTAGCTGAAGTTGGACTTACTGATTTTAAAGATGATGGAACTGGGCTTTGCTTGACGCAAGTCATTAATCCTGAAGGTTGGGTAGCATCAAGAAGTAGCGCTAAAGCAAAGCCAACAATCAATTTAAGCACCAGCTCTCCCTCCAGTTTTAAAATA
>Ga0214917_10003023_pt1 | contig 19891 bp, 20 predicted proteins | sample LL_1208_BB_MetaG_FD_177983 | JGI IMG/M metagenome (GOLD analysis project Ga0214917, IMG submission 177983) | Freshwater microbial communities from Lake Lanier, Atlanta, Georgia, United States - LL_1208_BB | ecosystem: Environmental > Aquatic > Freshwater > Lake | place: USA: Georgia | collected...
CCAACCGCCCAGTGGGAACCTTTGCCTGGCAGGAGCCAACCTCATCCTGAATCCTTCCGCCAGCAACGAGATTCTGGGCAAGGCTTCCTATCGGCGGGAACTGATCCGCCAGCAGTCGGCCCGGGCTCTGACGGCTTATGCCTACACCTCGGCGGGTCCCGGGGAATCTTCCACCGACATCGTTTTTTCCGGTCATGCCATGGTTGCGGAAAACGGCGTGGTCCTGGCCGAATCGCCCAGATTTGAATTCGGGGGAGGATTAATTCTCGCGGATGTCGATCTTGAGCGTCTGGCCCACGACCGGAGAACCAACACCAGCTTTTCTTCGGCCGGATCTGGGGCGTGTCTCACGATTCCATGCACCACCCGGTCCAAGATCCGTTTGCCCGGTTCCCTTCGGCCAAAGTCCCCGACTCCCTTTGTTCCGGCGGATCCCGGGCGTAGGGAAGAGGCCTGCCGGGAAATCTTTTCCATCCAGTCCGCCGGTTTGGCCAAACGGCTTCGCCACACCGGTGCCCGCAAAATTGTCCTGGGAATATCGGGCGGACTCGACTCCACCTTGGCCCTGCTGGTGGCGGTTCACACCTTCGATCAGCTGGGAATTTCGCGCAAAGGCATCCTGGCAGTCACGATGCCCGGCTTCGGCACCACGGATCGCACGCGAGCCAATGCGGAAAAACTGGCCCGGATGCTTGGCGTCAGCCTCGATAAGATTCCGATCCGGGCGGCCCTCAAACGGCATTTCTGGGATATCCGCCATCCGATCGGGCGTCACGATCTGACCTTTGAAAACGCGCAGGCCCGGGAGCGGACCCAGATCCTGATGGACTTGGCCAACCGGGAAGGAGGGTTTGTGTTAGGCACCGGGGATCTTTCCGAGGCCGCCCTCGGCTGGTGCACCTTCAACGGCGACCATATGTCCATGTATCATGTGAACATCGGGGTGCCGAAAACGCTTGTGCGCTACCTCATCGATTGGTGTGCGGATGCCGAGTTTGCCGGAGCGCCGGCAGCCGTCCTGCACGACATTTCCGCCACTCCCATCAGCCCCGAGCTGCTGCCGGTTGATCGACGGGGCCAGCAACGCCAAAAAACCGAGGACACCATCGGGCCCTATGAACTTCACGACTTTTTCCTTTATCAGATTGTGCGGTTTGGTTTTCGCCCGGCCAAGGTGGCCTACCTGGCCGGGCTGGCCTTCTCCGGGAAGCATGACCGGTCGACCATTCTGCGCTGGCTGGAGGTTTTTCTGCGGCGCTTCATTTCCCAACAGTTCAAGCGTTCCGCCATGCCGGACGGCCCCAAGGTGGGCACGGTGGCATTGTCCCCCCGGGGAGATTGGAGGATGCCCAGCGACGCGGAAGCCTCTGCCTGGTTGCGGGAGCTGGCTCGCATCAAAAAAGGACGGGAAAAGTAGGAAGCACCTTCTTGCCAAGCCGGGAGAAATCCCTAGCAGAAAAATTACCTGAAACCCCATATGAACAAAACAGCCCACCCCAAGTCATCCATTCTAGTCGCCGGTGCAGGCGGGTTTATTGGCGGGCATTTGGTGGCGCATCTGCGCAAGCAGGGGATCAAGAACATCCGGGCGGTGGATCTGAAGCCTTTTTCGGAGTGGTATCAGAAGTTTGACGATGTGGAGAATCACCAGCTTGATTTGAGGGAGCTGGAGGCGAGCCGAAAGGCCGCCAAGGGCATGGATTGGATCTACAACTTGGCCGCCGACATGGGCGGCATGGGTTTTATCGAGCTCCACAAGGCCGAGTGCATGCTGTCGGTGCTCATCAACACCCATCTCCTGATGGCAGCCAAGGAGGCCAGGTCGAAACGTTTCTTTTACGCTTCCTCGGCCTGTGTCTATGCGGCCGATAAACAGACCACGCCGGAAAATCCTGGCTTAAAGGAATCGGATGCCTATCCGGCGATGCCGGAGGACGGGTATGGCTGGGAGAAGTTGTTTAGCGAGCGGATGTGCCGCCATTTCCTTGAGGATTACCAGCTGGAGACGCGGATCGTCCGCTATCACAACGTTTACGGCCCCCACGGGACGTATGACGGCGGGCGGGAAAAGGCGCCGGCGGCGATCTGCCGGAAGGTGATCGAGGCCCAGAAGAACAAGACCGGGGAGATTGAGATTTGGGGGGACGGTCAGCAGACACGGAGCTTCATGTACATCGATGACTGCATCAAGGGGTCGACCGAGATCATGGAGAGTGAGATTCGGGAGCCGATCAACCTGGGGAGCGCGGAGATGGTTTCGATCAATCAGTTGGTGGATATCGCCGAGGGAATCGCCGGGGTAAAGCTAAAGCGGAAATACAACCTAGGGGCACCCAAGGGGGTGCGGGGTCGGAGCAGTGACAATGCGCTGATTCAAAAATTGATGGGCTGGGAGCCGAATACCAGGCTGAAGGATGGGCTGGCGAAAACTTATGCCTGGATACTTAATGAAATCGCCTAAAAGTTTTTAGTTCAATTACGCATCGAAAACATTTCATCTGGTAATTGTCCGTGGAAAACAATGTCTTTAAAAAGTTTCCAAGGTTCAAGGGACACTGCAGAAATGATTGTATTGTAGACTTTTTGGGGATTCAGTACAGCGAACCATACGAAAAAATTCTGTCCGGGTCAGGGGATCAATTTTTGGAAACGTCCTACCCGGAAATTTCAGAAGAATACTTCGAGTGGATCGATATTCTGCAATCTGCATTACACTCCAAAAACTCCTACTTAATGTTTGAGATCGGAGCTGGCTACGGAAGATGGGGTTTGCGGGCCTGGAGAGCTGCAAAAATCTGTGGAGTAAAAGAGCCGCAAATCGTTTGCGTAGAAGCTGAACCTGACCATGCCAATTGGATTCATTTACATTTTAAAAAAAATCAAGTCCCAACAGAAAACTATAAAATCATTGAAGCAGCGATATCCGATGAAGACGGGCAAGCAGATTTTTTTGTACAGTGGCCTGGCTGGAGTCGTGAAAAGTCCTCAAAAGAATGGTATGGACAGGCACTTGCGAGAGCCCCGTGGGAGGGATCAGCAACAATCCCGGTTGAAAAAATATCAGTTTCTAACTTACTAGAGCCTTACAAAAATCAAGTGATCGACTTGATTGACATGGATATTCAAGGCGAAGAAAACGTGATACTGCCATATTTAATTCCATTTTTAGATAACATAAAGATGTTGCACATCGGTACTCACGGGCGAGAAATCGAAGACAACATTAAAAAAACCCTCGGGAAAGAAAACTTTTTTCTTGAAAAAGATTTTAATTGCGGGGAAACTTACAAAATTGAAGGTAGTTTGGTAAACTTTGTGGACGGATCTCAAACATGGAAGAACATAAAATATTATGAGTGAAATCAAAAAAAAATTTGCTGTTTCCCAGTTTTTAATTTTTAAAAACCTCCTTTCGGAATCAGAGGCCTCCGAACTCCAGGCATCTTTTCAAAAATTTAAAAACAATCAACTTGGTGATTCACTTGCACGTCAAAAAAATACGAGATTTACTTTTGGGCTTTTGCCGGGAGTTTTAGGCGAGGTTTACAAGCACGAAAAAATAGTATCTGTCGTAAAGGAAATTCTCGGCAACGACCTCGCTCTTTATTTCAATCGACTGATGATTAAGGATCCGGATGCGCCTGATTCGGTCACACCGCATCAAGATATGCCATATTTTCATGGCTCTGTAAATAAAGTCACAGTTTTTGTTTTTTTATCGGGTAACCACAAAGAGGATGGAGGAATGGTTTTTGTTCCTAACTCAACACGTTTTGGTCTCTTGCCGCGCGGCAATTTAAACTTGGCTCAACTGCCAAAAATTCCCTACGTGTCGCCAGAACTGGGGCCAAGAGATGTTGTGTTTTCAGACTTTTTTACATGGCACTGGTCTTGGCCGCAGAAAAACAAAATGGACCGACCGATAATACAATTGGCCTATCAAGATTCTTCGGACGGTTCTTGGGAGGATAAGTTTATGAAAGGGCCGGTTCTTGTTTCTGGGGAGTGGAAAACAAAAAACTTTATTTCCGCCAAGGAGGCAGCAGCTGTAGAAATTTGCAATACTCCTGATGCTGGAATTTCATTTGAAACTTCAGAATTTTTGATTACCTCTTAATTTTAAAAGGCGTTTCAAATTAAACAGCTCTTCTACAAACAAAAGCTCAACTTTCTCCAGCGCTTAAGAAACACCTTATCAGAGAAATACATCGATCTGGAACACATCCGAACTTCATCAGCCCCGTCTGATGTAAGAGTATGGGCTGAAACTGAGGACTTCCCGTCCGTTATGAGGCAGAAAGAGGGAACCCATTGGTCCGCAGTGGAGTGGTTTCCAAGCGCACGGAGGACGTTTTACGATGATCAAAAGGCAAAATTACCTTTCGAGAAAGCAGCATGGGAGAATGGCCCAATCGCCAACTATCTAGCTCGTTGCAACCTTAAAGGAAGTTACATCGAATTCGGCGTATTTTGGGGGAGGAGCTTCTTTAAGAATATAGAGAAACTAAACCAAATTTTAAAAGGCAAGTTTGTTGCGGTGGATAGTTTCCGTGGTCTTGGGACGGTTACGGAATTGGAGAGTTTTTACACTGGGGGAGATTTCCGAACAGGTGCGTACGCTTGTAGCCTTAAAAATTTTGTCAACTTAGCCAAATATTTAAATGTGCCTATGGAAAGAATGGAAACGGTTGTAGCAGATTTAGAAAAGTTCGAGGAATCGCAAGAAAAGCTTGAGGCCGTTCTTCAGGGACACAAAGTTAGCTTTTGTCATATCGACGTAGACACATTTAACCCAACATACAACGCCCTCAAGATTGTGTGTCCTTTTCTTGAGCAGGGCGCCATATTGCGATTTGATGACTGGCGACTTTCCCGTTGTGATCCAAATGAAGGAGAATTTGGTGGAGCGAAAAAATGGCTTAAGGAAAACACGAACATACTGCTCGAACCCTTATGTCAAGATGGATGGCAAGACCAATCATTTATTTGCCAGGCCCAGTAAAATAAAAAAAATTGAAATCCGAGATTCCCAACAGAAAAGCGATAGAACTTTTCAAATACTATGAAGAATTTAAAACTTACTACCCAAAATGTGAAATGCAAACTAAGAAATGGTTTGTTGATCATGCTAATGACGACTGGGTTTATCTGGATGCCGGCGCGAATGTAGGAATTTATTCTATTCTTTTTTCTCAACTTTCCCCCAACGGCCTAATTTATTCATTTGAGCCAACTGAAACGGCTCAGTTCTTGAAGGAAAATCTGCAACTAAACAACTGTTCGAACGTTCAGGTTATTGAGAAAGCCCTAGGGAATCGAGCGGGCAAGATTGAGGACAAAATTTTTAGAATTTGGGGTCAAGAACCGGAGGCTTGCAGGCAACTCTTTACCACTGTGGACGATTTCTGCCGCTCCGAAAACATCGACCGATTGGATTGCATCAAAATCGATGTTGACTCCTATGATCTTGAAGTGCTCGAGGGGAGCATTCATACACTAAAACGTTTTAATCCCTACGTGGTGGTCGAGCTGAACCATGCGCTGGCAAAAAGGAACCGCAGCAATAGCGAAGCATTTGAGTTTTTGGCGAAGCAGGGGTATGAGCAGGCTCTAGTGTTAGAACACGAAAATTTTGTTCTCAAAAAGGGCCTCTCGTTCGATGCCACGACGCAGCTCATTCTAAAATACAAATGAGAGGCCCAACTTTGCCAATTGCCCAAATCAAGGCTGATTCTCTGGCTCAAATTTTGCCTGGGTTAGAGCCAATTTCTAGTTTAACTTCAGTTCGCCTTTTGACCGATTGGGAAATGGCTCGGGACGATGCGCCGATTATGCGTGAAATCATCCGGTGGATGCAACCGCGAAGACATTTGGAATTCGGGACATGGAAAGGCTATGGGGCTTGCCTGGTTATGGAAAACTCTTCAGCCACAGTATGGACCATTAACTTATGGGGTGGGGAATTTCATGCTGGGGGAATGCCGGCCTACTCGGAGTCATTTGCTGAGCAGCCTTCACGCGGCTTTTGGCAGAAAATGTTGTTTAAAAAACACTCAAAAAAAACGGCCGTTGTTCAGACAGATGCAAAAGAAAATATCGGAGTTATGATCCAGGAAAAGCAATTCGGCCACCGGGTGAACCACGTTTTTTGTGATTCCAAGTTGTGGGACACCTCAGCTTATCCAAGCGAATTCTTTGATACCGTGCTCATTGATGGTGGCCACCAGACTGATGTGGTTGCCTGCGACACCCGCAAAGCCCTACCCCTGCTGCGAGAGGGAGGAGTGATTCTGTGGCACGATTTTTGTCTGGATGAACAGGTCAGGCAAAAGTTCAAGCATGTTGAAACGGTAATCCAGGGAGTTGAATCCGTGGCGGAGGAAATTCACAGGCACGGCATCAGGCTTTACTGGATCAATCCCAGTTGGCTATTGTGCGGAATCAAAGGCAATGCCCCCGTCCCCACTGCAAAAAGTTAAGCGTTATTGGAACCGGCGGCCCTGCAACATCCGCCACTCCCGTCAGCCGCTTGGCTCCAAAAGATATTTCCAGGAAGTTGAGAAAAAGAAGTATTTTGTCGAACCGCATATCCCTCCATTTTCCGAATTCCGGAAATGGAAAGGGAAACGGGTTCTGGAGATTGGCTGCGGGATCGGCACGGCCGCGGTGTCCTTCGCGCGGGCGGGGGCGATCTACACCGGCCTGGATCTTTCGGAAAAGTCCCTTGAACTTGCCCGGCAACGGTTCCGCGTCTTTGGCCTGAAGGGGCGTTTTCTCTCCGGCAACGCGGAAAAGCTCAGCCGGATGCTCCCCGGCGAAAAATTCGACCTGATTTACTCGTTCGGGGTGATCCACCACACCCCCCGGCCAGAAGCGGTGGTGCGGGAAGCCCGGAAACTGATGGGCCCGAAATCGGAGTTTCGGCTGATGCTGTACGCCAAGAATTCCTGGAAAAATTTCATGATTGCCGCCGGGCTGGACCGGCCGGAAGCCCAGGCGGGCTGTCCGATTGCCTTCACCTACAATCCAGAGGGACTGAAATCCCTTCTCCGAGGTTTTGCAATTGTGGAGATGAAACAGACCCACATTTTCCCCTACCAAATTCCCGCCTATAAAAAGGGCAGATATAAGCTTCAGCCCTGGTTTGCGGCCATGCCTAGGAAAATGTTCCAAGCCCTGGAAAGCCATTTGGGTTGGCACTGGCTGATTCGTTGCCGAAAAAAATGAGCGCAGGGACCGAAAAAACCATTTCTGTCATCGGCCTCGGGAAGTTGGGGGCCAGCATGGTCGCCGGCTTTGCCTCCCGGGGTTTCCGGGTGATCGGCGTGGACATCAATCCCAAGTCCGTCGAGGCCTTGAATCAAGGGCTCCCCCCCGTCCAGGAGACGGGCTTGGCCGAAATGATCGCAGCCCACCGGGATTCGATCCAGGGCACTTTGTCGACGAAAGAAGCCGTCCTTAGTTCGCACATCTCCTTCGTGATCATTCCCACGCCCAGTGACGCACGGGGCGCCTTTTCTCTGACCTACGCCAAAAGCGCCTTTCGGGAGATCGGTCGGACCCTTCGGGAAAAAAAGGATTACCACACCGTGGTTTTGACCAGCACCGTCCTTCCCGGGGCCACCCGTTTGGGCCTTCTGCCCATTCTGGAAAAGGAGTCCGGCAAGAAGTGCGGCCCGGACTTCGGGCTTTGCTACAACCCGGAGTTCATCGCCTTGGGCAGCGTGATCCGGGATTTTCTCAACCCCGATTTTTATCTGCTAGGACAGTTTGACGAGCGCTCGGGGGATGCATTGGAGGCGGTGCACAAACAGGTTTCCGTCAATCAGGCGCCCGTCAAGCGGATGAGCCTGGAAAATGCGGAGCTGGCCAAGATTTCGGTCAACAGCTTTGTCACCATGAAGATCTCTTTCGCCAACATGCTGGCGGAATTTTGCGAAAAAATCCCCGGAGGCGATGTGGACGTGGTGAGCAACGCTTTGGGCATGGACAAGCGGATCGGCCGGAAATATCTCACTGGGGGTCTTGGCTTTGGCGGCCCCTGTTTCCCACGGGACAACGTGGCTTTGGATTTCATGGGCAAGACGCTCGGGGTGGACTCCGCCCTGCTCCGGGAAAACGATGCCTATAACCGGCGATTAGCCAATGCACTTGTCAAAAAAATCTCCCCGCACATCCCCCGAAAGGCCTCCGTCGGCGTCTTGGGCCTAGCCTACAAGCCCTTCTCCCATGTGGTCGAGGAGTCCCCCGGGGTGATGATCTGCCGGGCCCTGGCGGACGAGGGCTACCGGGTGATCGCCCACGACCCATTGGCGGTGTCGTCCGCCCGAGGCGCCCTGGAGTATCGGGTGGTTTTGACTGAGAATTTAGAGGAGGTGCTAAAGGAGTCTGAGGTTTTGATCGTGACGACGCCCGATCCCCTTTATCGGAACCTTTTTCAAAAGTCGCAAAAACCTGACAATCTAAAAATTCTGGTGGATCCATGGAGAATCCTCAACGAGACGGCAAAGCTAAAGGGCATCCGACATTTGCCTTTTGGCATAGAACTTCCCGGAAACAGATCCCCAGAAATCCTGAAGACCCTCTGGGCAGAATGAAGTCTGAGCCCTACTTGTCCGTGGTTGTGGCGACCCGCGACGACCACCACGGGGGAGATCCACAGGCCCGCCTAAGAGCCGCCTTACAAGTTTACAAACGCCAGGCGGAAAAGTTTCGATTTCCGCTGGAATACATTATCGTGGATTGGAATTCGCCCGTTAAAAGCGCCGGGGTTTTTGCCCAAGTCAAAACCTGGGATCTGAATAGCGAGTTTCTCAAAATCAGGGTGATCGAGGTCTCGCCCGCGGCACACAAAAAAATAGACGAGGCCAAAATCCCATTTTATCAGATGATTGCGAAAAACGTGGGGATCCGAAGGGCAAAAGGGCGCTTTGTTTTGGCCAGCAACATCGACATCTTTCTGGATGAGGAGCTCTTTAAATTTCTAACCCAGAAAGCATTGAAAGTCCGGCGAATGTACAGATCCGACCGCATTGACCTGGATATCAAAATCATCACACAACAACCAAAAAAGGAGCCCTTCAAAATTCCGAACAGATTAAAGACAAGAAAACACGTGCGCTGCCGATCTTTCGCGGAAAAGGATCTTAAAATCTTCACCCATGCCGGAAACTTTCAATACCCTGAGTTTGACAGCCGAATTCCGGTGATAAAAATATGGAAAGAAAAAATCCGTCTCTGGAAAAAAAGACTGGGGATTTTAGGTTCACCGGGATTTCACCTTCACACCAACGGTTGCGGAGATTTTACCCTTTTATCCCGGAGCGCCTGGCACGAACTTCGCGGCTACCCTGAATTCAGAATTTTTTCTTTCCATATTGACAGCGTATTTTGCCATCAAGCCCACGAATCGGGATATTTCGAGCTCTGTTTACCTCCGTCCCTCGTACATTATCATATCGATCATTCCGCGGGGTGGACTCCTGAAACCAACGACCAGTTGCTGCAAAGATTGAGAACCCAAAAGATCCCCTTCATTGAAAGTCAAATGGACCAATTGATTGAAGGTTGCCGGAGGGCGCAAAAACCTCTCTTTAATGCGGAGGATTGGGGATTGTTTGGGGAGGTTTTCCCCGAAAGACATATTTAGTTTTTCGATTAGCACTCCCCGCATCGCTTTTGTTTTCCCGGGATTGGCAACTGAGCCGTTCTCCTGGGATGCCCGCGAAGGTTGGGCCCTTGCGGCCGAGTCACTGAATTGGTCATTTGGAACCTTCTGGGTTCGCAGGGAAAAGCCTGATGTCAGGCGCCTCATCAAGGATCTTGGCAAGCTCGGGCCGGACTGGATTTTTTTCCTGGGCGGTGATCACCACCTGTACCCCTTGCACCAGCATCCCGATGACCGAAAACGCTGGCAGGATCTAACTATTCCCAAAATCTGCAATTGTGACGAGCGTATCCTCGGGAGCCCCTATCCCGACAGTCTGCTCAAATCGGCCAGTGCCCTCTCCACTTTCGATGCCTTCACGTACTCGGATGAAGGCTCGGCCGCATTTTTTGAGGGGCAAGACAAGCCCCATCTCTGGTGGAGCCAGTATGTCGACCCTATAACCTTCCGAAGCCTGATTCCCTATCTGGAGAAGGAGCCTCTCGTTTTCTTCCGGGGCCAATTAGATCCGGCCGGGCAAAAAGAGGTCTATTCGGGCCGGTTCCGCGTGATCCAGGCCGTGCGCGGAAAGCCCGGCTTCCTGTTGGAGGAGGCTTATCAGCCCCTGCTTCCCATCCGCGAGGCGGTTGCCCGGAAAGACCGCTATGCCGTCTGCCTGCATGCGCCCTCCAACTGTCCAGGAATGGTTTCCTCCTTCTACGAAGGTGCGGCCCTGGGTTGCCTGGTTTTGCAGTATCGCCTGCCGGATTACCTTCCAAAAAGCCGGGCTCTCTTCCAGGCGGGAAAACATTTTGTGGAATACGATGCTCTTCATCCCGAAACCCTGCCCGGGCTGGTCGCCCAGATCCTGACCCATCCCGGGGATTACCGGGACATCGCCCGCCAAGGGCAGGAAGAGACGCTAAGTAAACACACCATACCGCACCGCCTGAGGGAACTGGAGCAGTTTGTTTCCGCCCACTGGGCCCGGCTGAAAAAAACCTAAGGCGCACGCGTTTGCTCCCCCTTTCTCCCCGCGCCCTCAACAATCGCAGGATCCTGGCCCGGCCACGCGGGGAGGGGGCGGCCCCTCCGGCGCTGACCCGCCCGGAGCTTTACCGGCCGGAAAACCGCCGAAGGGACCTAGAGCATTTTTTGGCGGCCCCTGGCGGTTTTTGCTATGGCAAGATAGGCACCACCGAGCTGCTGGCTCTGGAATATTCGGACCGTTGGCTCCGTCCGTTCTGGCCTGCCGCCGCCAGTTGGCAGCGACCCGCGGAACGCCTTTACGTGGATTCGGGAGTTTTTCCTGTGACCCGCGGTGAATTCAAAAACTTCCTCACAACCTACCGGGCCAGTGTGGCCGATTTGGACGGTATCTGTCTCTGGCAGGATGACCCTTTTCTTCGTCACTATGAAAAGGTTTTAGCTGCAGAACTTTGTCCCCGGGCACGGCGTATCACCTACCTTGCCCTGACATCCCGGGTGCTAGAGGAACTTGCCGGATTACGATGGCTGGTGGTCTCCTCATTTACCAAGAGCATGAGAATCCAGTCTCCCAAGCTTGCCGAAATTCACCGGGGCAAGCCTTGGGCCCAGCGCCTGCAAAACCAGGAACGGGCAATTGAGTTTTTGGCCTGCCCGACATTTGCCAGCCTGGCGCCCTCTCCTTACCGAAACTGGTCGGAGGGGCTGGATCGTTTGACCGAGGCAGCCTGCCGTATGGATTTCGATGTGGCCCTGGTGGGTGCCGGAGCATGGTCCTTGCCCCTTTTGAGCAATCTAAAAAAAGCGGGAAAGAAAGGAATTCATCTGGGCGGGGAAACGCAGTTGATTTTTGGCATCAAAGGTCGACGTTGGGACCACGAGGGCATCTACAACGAGGCCTGGATCCGGCCAGATCCCTCCGAAACTCCGACGGGTTTCATGAAAAAAGAGAACGGTTGCTATTGGTAAAGTGGTGCCTCGTCCCCTTCCTGCGGTAGCCATCCTCATCTATCGGCGTCCTGCCCTTGTCCGAGAGCTATTGGTTTGTCTTCGGGAAGCTCGGCCTAAGCGCCTTTGGATTCTGGCCGATGGCCCGAAAAAAGAACAAGGGGCTGGGGAGGAAGGGCTTTGCCGATCCGCCCGGGAGGAAGCAGAAAAAGGAATTACGTGGGGCTGTGAGGTGAAAAAGGTGTATGCCACCGAAAATCTCGGCTTGAAGCGGGGGGTGGAAACCTGTCTGGATGCCGTTTTCGCCGAGGAACAGGAAGCGATGATTCTAGAGGAAGATTGCCATCCCTCCCCGGACTTCTTTCCGTTCTGTGCCGAAATGCTGGCACGCTATCGGGAAGAGCCCAAGGTGGCGGCCATCTCGGGAAACTGTTTCCTGCCGCAAGAAATGGCGGTTGCTTCGGACTACTTCTTCTCCCGCTATCTACATATTTGGGGGTGGGCCACCTGGGCGCGGACTTGGAACTCCTACGACCGGAGCCGCTGGCAATGGCCGCAAAAGGGTTTTGGGGCTTACTTTCCGGATGCGAACACAGAAGAAAAACAATATTGGAATAGGATTTACGAGCGGGTGAGTACAGGTGAAATCCAAACTTGGGACTATCCTTGGGTCGCCCACCTCTGGTCCCAGGGCTGGGTATCCATCACTCCCTCCCAAAATCTGGTCGCCAATCGCGGCTTCGGGCCGGAAGCAACCAACACCAAGGATATGGGTGTGAGCGTGGGTATCGAAAGGCAGGAAAAAATGAAGCCTCCCTATCGTGGCCCCGTTGGCGGGATCCGGGCGAATCCCCTATTGGACGAAGCGGTTTTCCAGAACCACTTTCTTCGCACGGAAGGCCGTAGAAGCCTTGGGCAGAAGCTGCGAGACAGGATTTTCGGCAAGGGCGCAAAACCTATTTGAAGGTCCTGTTCCTTCAGGACCATGCAAAGACGGGTGGCGCGGCCCGGGCGGCAGGCAGGTTCGCAACAGGTTTGCGAAAACTGGGGGTGGAAGTGGCCGTGGTCGCGGGGGATCGGGACATTGATCCAGCTAGTTTCCAGGTGACCGGCAAGCCCGTTCGGGGCTGGGGCCGGGTGCGGGAGCTTTTCCAAACTGCGGATTCCAGAAAGAGATGCCGTGAAAATAGAGCTGATCTGGCTTGGGAAAAAGTCATCCTAAGCTTCCGGCCGGATCTGATCTGGATCCATAATATTGAGGGGGCCTTCAAATGGGGGTGGAGCCTTCGACTGGTGGAGCAGGCACTACAGGCGGCCCCAGTTTTTTGGACCCTGCACGACATGTGGGTCTTGGGAGACGGCCCCTCCTACTTTCCTGAAAGCGAGATGAAGAAGAGATGGAGTCAATCGCCCTTGGCCAAGCTTGAAACGGCGATGCGAAAGGGAAGATGCACGATCTTGACGCCCTCAGTCTGGTTGCGAGACCTGGTCCGTTCGGTCCATCAAGGAGGATGCGAGGCTTGGCCGAATCCCTTGGATGTGGAACTTTTTCATCCAAAGACAAGGGACCAAGTACGCCAAAAGTTGGGATTGAAAGACGACGAGGTTCTTTTGCTGGCCGCGGCAGAAAACCTTGCTGATTCACGGAAAGGGGTCGATCTGCTCACGGAGGCCTGGAATCACATCCGCGGCCAAGCGGGGGTTCGCCTGGGCCTGATCGGCCGAAACTGCCCAAAGGAACTTCAAGGAGATCCGAAAGTGTTTGAATTCGGGGTTGTGGCTGAAGAGGAAAAGGTGGCGAGGTTGATGTCTGCCGCAGATGTTTTTGTTCATCCCGCCAAGGTGGAAAGCTATGGCTTGGTTCTTGAAGAAGCTCAAGCCTGCGGAACCCCGGTTGTTGCTTTTGCCGGAGGAGGGATTCATGAAACCCTTGAAAAGGGCCGAACGGGATGGCTTCTTGGGGAAAGGTCCGCCTCCATCCTGGCCTCCTGTCTAAAAGACATTCTTTCAAGGCTTCAGGAATTACGGAATCTACGGGATGGGTGCCGTAATTTTATAGAACAAAAACATGGGCGGAACGCTTTTGAGAGAACCTGGAGCAAGATAACCAGCTGCTTGGAAATAGTAACCAAGAGACCGCATGGCTAATCTACGTCGCTGGATCGTCAGCCTTTGTACCCGGCGAAAGGCGGGGGCATCCGAAAAGGAGTGGAAAAACATCCGCCTTTCCTTCAGCCAGTTCGGGGAGGATTTGGTCCTGGAGCATCTTCTGCCCAACAAGGGGTTTTACGTTGACGTGGGGGCTAATCATCCCGTTACCCATAGCAACACCTGGCTTTTTTACCGCAACGGTTGGAGGGGAATCGTCGTGGAGCCTAACCCGGCCCTGGCAGCCCTCCACCGAAAAAGACGTTCGGCGGACGTGGTCCTGGAGGCAGCAGTCGGGAAAGCTTCGGGGTGGGGGACCTTCGTGCCCCATGCATCCCATCTGGTCAGTCGGGTGGAAACCGGAAAGACGTCACGGCGGAAGGCGGGGAGCCGGCGTGTCCGATTGCTGACCCTTCGACAGATTGTGGCCGAGCACTTGCCGCACGGATGCAAAGTGGATCTTTTAAATGTCGACTGCGAGGGAATGGATCTGGATGTGTTGAGGGGGAACGACTGGAAAACCTGCCGGCCGCAGGTGATTTGCGCCGAGGCAAAAACCCGCAAGGAGGAAACAAGCCTCGACCGTTATCTACGGTCCCAAGGGTACCGCAAGGTTGCCCGGGTCTTTTATTCCGTAATTTATCAGGACGCCGGGAAATTTTCCGATTTATTCCCCGAGCTCTGAAACCTGACCGCCCGTACCCCCCGGCGACCTATTCCCCAGGCAGCTTGTTTCTCTTCGCCAGCCGCCATTTCGTCAGCCCGAAAAACCAGCGTCGCCGTGCCACGGGTTTGGCGGAGGAACAAAACACCCGGTCAAAAAAAGCGACCAAGGCGTCCATGTCATATGCCGGGTTAGGCCGGTTTTGGTGAAAGGGGCTGGCGCGGAGATACCGGGCGTAAAGGTCGGGGGTGTCGTCCACATGCAGAACGTATTCGGCCAGTTCCTCGTCGGAGGAGAAGTCGTCCCGGCAGATGAAGCTTTCCGGGTTAAAGTATTCCTTCACCCGCGGATCCCCCCAGTAAACCGGGATGGTATGGACGTGCAGGGGATCGACCAGTTTCTCGGTGCACCAGCCCGCCCGGCGGGTGTTCTCAAAGGCCAGGTTGAACCGGTACTGCGAAAGCCAGTCGACTTTGACCTTGTACCGATCGCCAGGTGGGAGCCGAAAGCCTACGTTATTCAGGGCCCGGCCCGCGGAATCTACCTTCCGGCGCCGGTTGAGGGCCCGAAAGAAACGTTCCCGCCGGCGCACGGTCCGGTCCACATAGGCACAAAGCAGGGCACAGAAGTGGGGCTTGGCGGCGCGGATCCTTTCAGGGTCTGGCGTCGAGGAGTGGACCAGCTTTTCCGAATTTCCGTCGAACGCATAGATCGGCAAGTAGGCGGCACGAGGATCGTCCGCCAGCACGGAAACCACCGCAAAGTCGCACTCCTTCCAGTTCGGCCAATATTTTTCCTGGGTATGGAAGATTTTGGTGCAGTTGTAGAGGCGGTGCCGGTGGCCGATGTGGGAGTAAAAAAGAAAGTCCGGCGTGTCATCAAAGATGAAATCGTAGTGGGGCGAGAGGAGGTCCAGAAAAAACGCCCGGCTTTGGGGGGGGAAGTCGATGAAGTTGAGGGAAACCCGCGGTTTCATGGTTTCAGCATGGACTTTATTTTTTCGGTTAACTCCGCCAACGGCCGGCGAAAAGCCAGGTGTTCCGCCAGGAGGGATTGTGTCCGCCGGGCACAAGCGAACAGCTCTGGGTTCTCCTCAAGGCTACGAAGGGTATTTTGTGCCTTCTCCGGATTTTGCACGGCGAGGCCGGGCAGAAGTAGGGCGGGCATGGCCAAAGAGTCGGGATTTCCCAGAAAAAGGCAACCGGCCTGAACGGCTTCGATGGACCAGTTTCCCCAGCGGCGGATGGAATCAATGCGAACCGCGAATTTGGCGGAACTCATCCGCCGTACGTACTCCCGCGCATTCCCGGATATGGGTGTCCAGCCGGCATGACGCTCCTCCTTGTCCAGCCCGTTCCAGGTGGATCGATCCACCACGGTTCCCCCGCGGGAAGAAGGAAGTGGGCCAATTTCCTTCGCCAATTGGGTCCAAGCGGAGGAGGATTGAAAGGTAAAGGGGAATTCGAGGACATGGGCACGGTTGACGGGTCGCGAGCGGTAGCGGCGGAAGCCGTGGTTCAGAAAAAGCTGGTAGCCCGGCGCGGGGCGGCGGAGCGAATCCTTTTGCAAAGGGCCCCCGGCTTCGACGGAGTAGTAGGCCCAAACAGTTTTCGCGGTTTGACGGATGAGCCTTGTCGGAACGGCCACATCGAGTGAGATCACCAGGTCATAGTTTCGCCAGGGAATACCTTCGCAATCCAACAATCCTCCGCCCTTTTCCTGTTCCTCCTGCCAGCTTTTCACGGCATGGATCGACGCCCTGGGATCCGGGTCGTGCAAAAATTTTTCCCGCCACCGGTAGGTTTCGGGATCCGGGGTCTGGCGGACGACCAAGTAGTCCGCTCCGAAATCGGCCAAAAAAGAAAAGGGACCCAGATGGCTAAAAGCGGAAAGGACGGTTTGTGGCCACGATTGTTTATCTGCCGCCGGATAAGCTCCCCGATAGGCCGCTTGCCGCACGACCGCCACCCGTTTTCCCCTCCAAAAAGAGAGAACCTCTTTCCAGGCGGATTCCGGCAAAGGAGGGGGCATGGCATGGAGTTCCATCCACTGCAAAAAGACGCGGGGCATCGGTGCGAAAAGATTCTCGATCCGCTGGTTCAGCCAAAAGGGAGATGGGAGTCGGTGTGCCACGGAGTCAAAAATAAGATGTCAGCCTCGCGGGAACAAGGACGGGCGGCCTCGGAAAAGGACGGTTGATTTTGCCACTCCTCCTACGTTCAGTCCGTGGCTGGTGGTACCGCCGGTTCCCGGGTTTCCTGCCCGGGGGCCATCGGCTCAGGGGAATCGGTTTCACCAGGAGATGGAACTGTGAGGATCGGGGCTGGACCCAGGAGGGCTTTGCCCAGCTGGTTTGGGAAAAGCTGCTCAGGGGAAAGCGCCGCGGCCGAATTTTAGAGTGTTCCTGTGGGGATGGTTTAATCGGGTCCCTGGGCTGGTGGTTGGAAAAAAACGCCGGTTGGACCGCGGATTGCGAGATAGACCGGGGGGGTGCTCTCGCCAGGCTGCGGGTCGCCAGGCCCGCAGCCAAAATCCATTCCTCCCTTGCGTCTTTCGGGAGCGGCGGTGCGAATCGCATCCGGGATTTTGACCTGGTCACCAGCCGTTCTTGCCGGGGAACTTCCAGGCTTTGCCGGATGATGAGCCGAGATGCCGGGGGGCCGGCGGTGGTGGGTATCTGGAACCCTTCGGGACGCGATCTTTGGTCCAGGCGCCTCGGGAAACTGGGTTATCGAATGGCTCTTTGCCGGAATCGGTTCGAGCTGTACCAAATAAAGTGAAAATTGCCTTTCACAGCCGGCTGTTAACGGAGCGTGGCTCCGAGGGAGCCATGTTGGATTATGCCCGTCTGAGCACCTCGATCCTGCATCACGAGTCAGTGATCTGCTTGCCGGATAATCCTGAGTTCGCCGGGAATTCCCTTCTCTCCAGGTGGCGCCGAGAATTTCACGTGATTCACTACCGCAATCAACACGAGCTTGGAAAGACTCTCCGAAAGGAGGGCGTGGAGGTCGTTTACATGACCAAGCCGGGTCCCTGGGACGGTTTCCTGGTTCCGGGCGTCAGGAACTGCGTCCACGCCCAGTTCCTTTGCGATGAATTCCATGGGGACGCGTACGCCTATCTCTCTCGTTGGATGTCCCGGGTCATGACCGGCGGGGAGGATGCCTTTGTTCCCTTTTACGTCCCCCGGCTGAACACCGACCGCGATCTCCGCGCAAAACTTAGTATTCCTAGGGAGGCCAGGGTGTTCGGACGGCACGGGGGCTGGGACACATTCAACATCCCCTTCGTTCGAAGGGTTGTGGAACATCATGCCCGTCGCCACCCGGAAGACCATTTTGTGTTCCTTAACACGGAGCCGGTCCGTGGGACGGAAAAAATGGCCAATGTGCATTACCTTCCCGCGACCGTGGATCCGTCGGACAAAGCAACCTTTTTGTCCACCTGCGACGCCATGCTGCATGCCCGCTGGCACGGGGAGACCTTCGGCCTGGCGGTCGGGGAATTTGCCGTCCTGGGAAAGCCGGTCATCGTCTTTTCCGGATCCCGGGAACGGGCCCATCTGGAAATGCTGGGAGATCGAGCTCTCCTCTATCGGGATCAGGCGGAGCTTGAGCAAATTCTCTCTTCCTTTCGTCCCAGGCGGGTTCATGGGACGGAATATGAGCGCTACGCGGACGCCGCCACCGTAATGGGGATGTTCCAGGAGACTTTTCTCCGTTGAGGACCACACCCCTGGATCCGGTGAAATATCCCGCGCCCTCCCGCCGGCTCCGGATCCTCCTCGTGGATGAAGGGCACACCATGAACTGCGACATCTTTCGTGAGGTTCCGGAACATGAGGTGGAACGGCTGGATTGCTTGGAAGGAGGGACTTCACCCGCTCGCTTCCGGCGCCAATGGGCGGAAGTGCGGGAAAAAATCAGGGCGAAACGCTTCGATCTGGCGGTTGTGACGGATCGGAAACACTGCTTCTGGCGACCGGGGGCGGGAATTTTTGCCGGATTGTGGCGATTGGCCAAGGCGGCGGCGGTGGATCCGGGGCGGCTGGCTCACCTTCTGGTGCCACGGGAACTGACTCATGCCGGAATCCCCTGGGCCCTAATGGAACGAAACGACCAATGTCTTGTACGGGAGGGAAACCATCTTTTATTCCATCTGGCCAATCGGGTTTTCGTGAGGGAGCTGCTTCAGAACCGGTATGAAATCTTTCAGGCCTATCGGGAGGGATCGGATCGGATCCGTTTATGGCCCAAGGCATTTCGCGGTGGGGCGAAGGTGCCGATGGATCTGACCAAAATTCTCCCGATTTCCCTGGGTTGGAAAACAGGAAAAGCCTTGGCACAAACAAATCGTGAAAAAACACATGACATTATTTTTTGCGGCCAGGAATCCATGCGGACACCGCGAATGGCGGCGGTGAGTGAGCTGAGGGAATCAGCTCAGCGGGAGGGGTGGAAGTTCTTTTGCCCGGAAAGGTTGAGTCAGGAAGAGTTTCACCGGGAATGTGCTCGTGCTTGGCTCTGCCTGAGTCCGAGCGGAAACGGGTGGGACTGTTACCGGCACTATGAGGCTCTCCTGACGGGAAGCGTGCCCCTGATTAACTACCCGTGGATTGAGCGCTATGCCCCCATGGAGGACGGGAAGCACTGCTTGTTCTTCTCGGTGGAACGGGGCCACCTTACCGAAGTGGTGCGCAAGGCCTTAAGTCAGAAAGAACAATTAAAAACCATAGCTCGGGCCGGAGAGGAACTTGTGCGGAGATATCATTCTGACAAATCTTTGAGAAATTACGTGATCCAAGAAACCCTGCAAGCAGTCGCAACAAAAAACTAAAGTCCGAGACTTGGAAAGTAGGATGTCTGCGTAACAGTTTTATTTCCGCTTGTTACAAGATTGTAACGTATAAAAGCAGGTGGGATCAGGCCGCCTTCCAGGAGATGCCGGAGGCGAAACCACAGCTTGGCCAAGCGCATCCGCAGGCTTTTTCGAGGGACATCGGCCAGGGCGTTTTCTCCGTGCAGACCAAGTCGCTTGGCGATGTCGTCCTGGTGCCAGGTAAAAATTCCGATGGGCTTGCGAACGGAAACAAGTTTCGGGCCCAGTTTCATCTGACGGCGAAACCAGACATGGTCGCCGACCACGCGGTACTCGGAAGGGTAATGGCACCGCTCCCAGATCTTCCGGCGGAAAAGAAAAGAACAGGTCTGGACCGGCATGTGCCAATTGGCATCGATCGGACGGGGGATCGTGATTTGGTTAAAAAGGTAAAGGAATTCCAGGTTTTCGTTGAGCATGATGGTGGGGCCAAAGACGGCATCAGCCCCGGTTTGTTCCAGTTTCTGCAGGGCGTGGATTAAACCCGCCCGGTCGTACTGCTCGTCGGCGTTGAGGTGGCCGAGGATCCGGCCGCGTGCGGCAGCCATGCCTTTGTTCAGGGCGTCATACATGCCCTTGTCCGGGCCGGGAATGAGGCGGATGTCTTTTTGTTTCTG
>Ga0214917_10003024_pt1 | contig 19889 bp, 29 predicted proteins | sample LL_1208_BB_MetaG_FD_177983 | JGI IMG/M metagenome (GOLD analysis project Ga0214917, IMG submission 177983) | Freshwater microbial communities from Lake Lanier, Atlanta, Georgia, United States - LL_1208_BB | ecosystem: Environmental > Aquatic > Freshwater > Lake | place: USA: Georgia | collected...
ATCGTTATGATTTGGATCATATCGATAGCGTGGCCGTGGGACGCGCGATTCCTTTCAACTACAAGCTTACCGCGTGCAATTGCAAGCATATCGCGCGCCCACTTGAGGCGGTTCTTTGCCTCGACTTCCATCACATTCCAGACTTAGCTTTGAACTTGCGAGGATTGCTCTTGCCTGCTGCTGACAGCGCGATGGCAATCATCTGCTCGCGTGAGCGAGGCTTACCGCCTGCTCCACGCTCGCTGCCCTTCTTGCGGTTGTCCGCTGCTAGTTCACTCATATTCTTCGATACGTTTTTACCTAGTGGCATTGTTTAGTTCCCTTTCTGTTTATGGTTGTTCCGACTTGTGAAGATCGTAGTAAAAAGAATCTGTATCCTCCGTCACCCACTTGTCACTCTGATTCTCTACGCTGGGTAGCTCGGTATCAACTCGAAACTGTTTTAAGTTGTCTGGTAACTTCTTGGTAACCCAATTGGAGTCGCGCCAGAAGATTCGGTTATTTGGCATGCACAGCAAGTACCCATCATCACCAGCGAAGACGTGACCGCATTTGTAATCGGACGGCTCGTCGCTGTAAGGATTATTGAACCAATCAACTGTGAATAGGTATGTACCCCACACCTTGGTTGCATCCCTAAGTAGGATCTGTGCGCGATGGTAGGCCAGAAAGCTGTACTCGGTTACGGCCACATTCTCGGAGAAACAATCCCAAAGCTGTTTGTAGTTAAATGGGATGTCTGCCTCTGGCTGGTGCGTATATATCTCCGACAACGGCACTCGACTGCGCAGCATGCCAGAGTCGGTCATCACATGAAAGGTTAGGATCGCGCCAGCGCAAGATTGCAAGGCGAACACATACACATTGTAGAATTCCTCCCTATCCGTTTCGTCCTTGGTGAAGAATGACTTTCTCACCATTCCCTTGAAGGATGGGATGTTCTCGTTGAGCGTTGCCATTAGCGGAGCAAGTTAGATGTGTGTGTCATAGATTGTTTGTATCAAAATCTTTTGAAGTCAGCAATCGGAATCTCAACGCATGGCTCATTATCCCTGGGGTCACCGCTGTTCCTTGACATGTAGAATATGGGTAGCTTGCTGTCCTCCTTGATCTCGTAATAGCCAATGGCATCTGCCCACTCGATCACATAGAACGTAGGTGCGAATGCAGCGTATAACTTTAGGGATATATACTTTTGGAGCGATAGGCATCGCGTTGGGAATCTACCAATCTCATAGCTAGTTTTCCTAGCATCAACAAATGCGTACTTATATCCCTTTAGTAACATGGCATCGAATGGATATGCTTTTGGCATATACTTAACCTTGCTCCCACAATGCTGGGCAAACGCCTCTACAATACGCTTCTCGTTGGCGATGTCCGCATCGCTCTCATGCATACCGCTCGAACCTCTCATCTCCAGTTGGGACCAGTATACCAAGCAACCAACACCCAGCGTGTTCCCCATATCGGCGCACGCGCTCTATGTTCGATGTAGGACGGAAACCAACACCCTGCTCCCTGCTCAAGGATAAACCTTGCGTTGTCTATGTCCGCCTTTACCTGCAAGCCTCCGCCCAGGTACTCATGTGGAGCGGACAAGTTGACCACCGCTGTAAGCTTGCGGTCACTTCCAGTAAACGTGTCGAAGTGCCACCAAAACTGCTGGAGCGGATTGTACCTCAGGATCTGGAACTGTTGCGCTCCAGTTATATCAAACCTCCAGTACTCGCTGTTAATCGATGCAGTAAGTTCTCCCATAATCGCGTACAGCCATTTATAATGCTGCGACATAGGAACCCAGCAGGAGGAGCAAGTACGCGAAAATGAAATCTTGTTGCCTCCATTCTTCTTAAGAACAGTCGCGCGCTTCATGCCGATAACCTCGGCATCGTTTCGGATCATATCGCATTGGCTCGGCGTTAGGACGTACCGATCCACGGATGCGGTAAGCGTCTTTTGAATGAACTTATTTTCCTCCATTTATAACCTCCTTTATGATGTCAACTATTTGTAAGACTATGTACGCGCTCAATGCCAGGATCGAAATGAGTATTGAGAAGATCAATACAATCCAAGCGACAACCCTGAATACGTCAGAAATGAAATCAACAAATTGCATAGTTCTCCTCCATCATCCTGCGAAGTAGCGTCTTGTTTCCGATCCTAATCCCAGCAGCCCTGCACCACCACCCAATCGTTCCATTCCTAAAATCCTTCAGCAGTCGCTTCACTTCTGCCGTGTTCCTGTATTCCCAGGCATCATTGATCATCTTGTCCCTCCAATCTGGCGCAAGCTTCATACCGCACACAATCCCCCTTCTTCGTAGCATGCGAAGATCCTTGATCGCCTGGATGGCAACTTCGCCAGCAAGCTGTTGTAGTCTCTCGTCATAATCTCCCTTAGTTAGTTGCGTGGAGATCATCGACGCTTCTTCTTGCGATTGGCTGCTACCCAATGTGCGTATGTATTCCAAAGCATCGCAGCAGCCTGCGCCTCGCTCTTCGTTTCAAAGATATCCTGCAAGGGTGGCAATCCTTCTGGTGGCCTTGCTCCATGTAGGCGAGGTCCGATCACATTGCCTGCGAGAGTGTGAATCCTCCATGCGCCAGCCTCCTCGACCACCTTGACGAAGGTCATCGCCCAGCTTCTTTCAGCTTGACATCGTCTTCTTGGATCTGGCCAGCCAACTTAACCAGATCATTCGACTGGCCAGCGTAGTGGATAATGTAGGCATCCTTGTACCTATCCAATCCAAAATGGGATTCGACGCTAGTCATGCAGTTGTAGGCTGGGTCGAGCGGAGTCAACTCCATATTCCACAAATGCGCCTGTATGTTCATCCAGGTTTGTTCTGCAAAATGGTTGGGATAACAACCAAACGGAGGGCATGAAAATAAACCAAGGAACTTGTTGCTCACTACGAATACACCAGTATTGACGTAGAACCTGGGCGTAATCTTTCCGCCAAATCCTTTCGCAAGATCCACCATGCCCTGCTTCCTATCCAGAAACTCTCCCTCGTCCAGGGCGCAGAAGAAGTGCTGACTGCCCTCTGAGTCAGGACCACCAAGATCCTCGCAGTCGTTTGCCACAAGAACGTCAGCATCCAAGAACATGACCTGCTCGTAGCCTCTGGCCAGCATAATGTTTCCGATTGCCAGCTTTGAGTATTGAACTGGCTGCGTAACTGGCTTTTCAATTGCCATAAAGTCAATCGCGTACCGCTTCGCGTACGCTTCCATCCTAGGCTGAGTGATGCTTAAAATTTTCTGCCAATCGTCTCCAAACGCCTGAGTGACTAATGCGCGCTTCATTTCTTAATGCCGTATTCCAAGGCTTTCTTTATTACATATTCAATCACAGCTTCCTTATCTTTCTTGAGAAGCTTCATTCCAGCCTTAAACAATTCTGCGCCTGTCTTCTCATCGTAGTTCACATCCACAAAAACCATCTTTGGTGCTTTCCGTGATTTTCCAAATGTTATTTTTCCTAGCTTCATTTCTTCTTGGCCTTTCTTTTCTTCTTTGGTTTAACTTCCTTCCACACCTTGAAATCAGTATCTAAGTCCACAGATATAAGCATTAACTTTTGGTACAGCTTCCAGCCCACCCCAAGTGGCAGCAGCGTGATGCTTACGAAGTCTCCCAAGTGATAGAATATTTTCGATAGGATTGTCATTTCGAAATTTCTACTACTGCGTATTTAGGCAGTCGAGCTTTTTCGTAATCTTTTTCACATTTAAAAAATAAATCTAAAACAGGTAATTTGCTTGACCCACTCGCCTTCCTCTGAATGACCGCTGTGCCTGTGTCCACCACAACCCACTCCTGTTTAGATCCCACTATATTGACCTTGCTCCATGCTGGTATGACCCTGTGGTCGGTGGCACAATGCCGTCCAGCCTTGAGGCGCACACCCTCGCTGCTTTGTAGCTTACTGGTGTAGTAGTCTTCACCTGGCCAGTATCCAGTAACGCGCACCTTGATCTTCTTCTTTGGTGGCTGCACATCGACCATGACATTCGCAGTCATAACCGACGATGTGGTGATTAGCAGCGCAACAAGAGCTGTTCTTAACATGACCTAGCGATCACTACAATCGTAGTCTTCCCAGGTGATATTCTTGCAAGACTCGATTGCCTCTTCTCTTGTGTCGAAGCTCTCGTACCCAATCAAATCTTCTTCTCTTCCAAATCCATCCTCATCGATATAAACAGACCATTGCTGTTTGCCATCCTCATTTAATTCTTTCTTAATCCATCTCATAGTCTTGGAACCTCCTTTTTGATTTGCGCCAACACGAACAAGGATCTTACCAGCGCACGCTCAAGGTGGTCAACACTTGTTTCGCCGTTATTATCTGGACAAGGCGAGGACTTGTGCAATTGCATCTGCGCCGTGGCTAGGTGACGAATCGCGCGTGCAATATGGTAATCGTGAGTCGGCCTATCCTTCAGGAGCCAATCGCCATAGCCAGACTTATCTGACCCCTTGCCCATCACGCGCCAGACTATCTCCTGCGCAGCGTTTCCCATCTCTTGAATTGTCGGTGCAGTCATTTTGCAAGCCTCCTATAGAATTGATCGAGTAACGATTCTAACCACAAGACATCTGCTGGGTCGATCATAATTTCATCCCTGGAGGGGTATAACCTTTTACCCAAGCCCACACCCTCAAGAGCGCGTTAAATGCGATTCCAGCTTGGTACAGCTCATCGTCTTCCCACACCCTAGTCATCAACTTGCTGGAATCATTCGAGGCAAGCACGATGGATACGCATGCTGCCTTGGGATTCTCGCTCGCGGTCCTGTAAGCCCACAACTGCGGACAGTCGGAGGTTTCATAGAACGGCGAGTATTTGGGATTCACCTTGCGATTTTTCAGATCAATGATCGCGTCACCAATTCCCTTTAACTTTACATATGCGTCACAACGACCAGCGTACCCTGCGCCAACCAGAGCCTTCTCGCACCAGTACGTCTTCTCTACGTTTTCGTCAGCCCACTTCTTGAAGGTCGCGATGTAGGGCTGGAGATCTTCATCTTTACACACAGCGCGTCCCATGAGGATATTCTCGGCTTGTTCGTGCATTCGCGTGCCATGCTCAGCTGCTTTCGATGTTGACTCTTTAGAGTCCTTAACCACTCTTCGAGCGTAATCTTCGAGCGTTTCATTTTCCTCCTTTGGCAAGGTAAGCGATGCCATGATTGCCTGCTCAATCTTCCATGCCGTTAGCTGTGGTTTGTCTAAAATCGATAGAATGCTTGTGACGCTAGGATAAAGAAGCATTCTCCTAGCATCGGCAACAGTCGTATTCCTAAAGTTGCCATTCTTGCCCATAATAGTATGGGCGGATTCGCCATTTTGAGAGTACCAATGACCTCCAGACTCGGATGGAACAAGTCTGGATGTCGATGGCTCCTTAGATGTGATTGTAAGAGCCATTTAGATTTCCTCTGCTTTCATAGCTAAACCCTCTTCGTGAAGTTGCCTTGCAAATGTCCAAGATGAAATAGCAATGTCTGCTACCTCACTCTTAATTTGATCCTCAACTTCAGAGACATCTGGATTGCCGAACAATTTAATCCTATTTGTCAATGCTGCTGCAAATATATGGATTGCTGCATATTCAATCTTTGACAAGCCGTTAAGCCCATCAGACGGAAATGCACCTCTATGCCAGGAATCTGGATGTCTCGCGTCCATTAAAACGGAACCTGGTTGCCGTCTGCGTCAAGTTCAGCCTTGCTGGCAGTAGGTTTCCCTGCTGCCATCTGGAACTCCTTGCTGGCGCGAACCTTGTCCTGTAGCCACTCTGGAAGAGCAGCGAAGACTTCGTTCTGGCCATTCTCAATCTCGTAGAACACATGCGAATTAACCGACTCTTTGGGAGCAGTCATGCCCTTGGGCAACTTGCTGATCGCATTGATGGCGCAATACTGCCTGCCTGCCTGCGAGGTTTTGTGCATCAAGGTAAGCAGGGCTGCTTTGCCAAGCAGATTTTTGAGGCTGAACGAGGCCAGCTCTTTCGATGTGAAAGCTGCACCGCGCCAAGACTCAAGGTGCTTGCGGAGTGTGGCACGCTCACCTAGCGAGCGAGTCAACTCAAGACTGACCATCATAGGCTTGGTAACCTTTGTGGTCTTGCCGTTCTCCACCACCTCTCCCTCAATCACCTGGTCAGGCAATTCGAAGGTTAGTCGCACTTTAGGCGACATCTTCTTTTCGCCGTCCCAATTGGTTTCTTGGAGTCCCATGTCAATCAATTGGACCAAGACTCCCATCGTCGTTCCTGCTTCTGGCAGTTGACGTTCCGTTGCTTTTGCCGATTCGCTTAGTGTTAGGCTCATTTATTTCGTACCTTTCTTTTTTTTGGTTTTGGTTTTGTGTCAGGTGTAAGTTGGACTAGGACTGAAAACAGATTCTTACTTGTTGGGGTTAATAGTTGAGAGATCAGATTGTTCTTGTACATAGAATCCTTTCGCGACTGTTGTGTGTGTTGGTTGATTTGGTGCATATTCAATAGTGACATTGGCAGGCGCGAGTTGTCTAGCTAATTCGCACACGCTGTCGGCGGTTAAAATAACAAGCCATTCCTTACGGCCATTACGGCGGAAGAACACCGCTGGGATCTTGCCTGCTGGGCAGTCACGCTTCGACTGCTCCATCCACTCCTCTGGCTTTAAAGCCTGACAGCGTTTCCCTTCGATATGAAAGGGGAAGTTCTCGCATACCACATCACCACTCCCACCCTCTGGATTGCCAGCGTATTGCTGACTACGGCGAGCCTTCTGCCATCCCTGCTCGCGAAGATAATTTGCTAATTCACGCTCCCCTGCTGCACCTTTTGCCCTGCTATTGATTTTGCCCATTTGTTGGTTTTAGCAGACCAACCCACCGCGCGTCGAGATCTATTTTTAATTAAGCCAAGTCTTATTAGCGATGCTAATATCCTCGTCAAACTTGCGAATCATTGCTTGCATGGTCAACTTCCTGACCATCTTCTGATTCTTCTTTACCCACTCGACAGCCTCATCGAAAGACTGCGCGTCTTTCAAGCCTTCCTCAAAATAATCCCATGCTTCCTTCTCGGTCATAGGTTTTTAAATACACGCCAACCGCCTCCTGTCGACGGACAAAGCTTGGTTGTTAACGACCTGCATTTTGATATTGGCAACAGCCAAAACAGGTCATCATTCATTCCCCAACAGGCAACGTAATCCACACCACTAATAGCGCGCTTTGGTATGTTAAACCCATTACCAGTACTTGTGGTAAACCGATACTTGGTTCGTCCAGGCTCTACAGCCTGCGCGGTCTTAACCTGGATGCGGAAGAATTTGTTGTTCTTTTCGGCCACAACATCGTACCCAGCGAAATCTTCATAAGGTGTCAACACGTTATACCCACAACGCAAGAGCGCGCCAGTAACGCGAGCCACCCCTACCGCACCTATTTGCCGTGATGTTAATTTCATTGTTGACGTACTCCTAATTTAGCAGATACTGGAAAAATGAAAACCACAAACACACTTATCGCGCTGGTCCTCTCTGCTACGTTTACATGTCTCGCGGATGACAGCTTGAACCAAGAAATTGTAGCTGCCGTCTACAGGGGTAGCAGTACGCATGTGCTTGCTGGGAATTCCGCTGTGGGTGCTGGTGGCGCACTCGTTCGAGCAGGAGGAACACTCCTTACCCCTGAAGGTGCTTACGTCCAGGCTGGTGACAGCTTTCTCAAGCCTGGTGGAGGTGCGGTTGTTCGCGCTGGCGGTAGCTACGTTGGAACGGACAGCGCGCTTGTTAACGTTGGATACGGACCGAATCTTATTCTTATTGGCTCGGACGGCGCGAGCATTGGGGCTGGCAATACTATTCTTCGACCCCTTTTTCTTCCGCACTAGCCTACCCCCCACATCGCCTGCCGATTTCTTATCCTGTTCTCAAGACCAGCGATAAACTTCTTTCGGCTTGAGTCGTTGTAGGCCAATTCGTATTCGTAATCCAATTGCGCCTGACTCATCGCCTGCATTAACGCGCGTGGGTGAACTTTGCTTATTGCTTCCAAGGTTTTGGGGCCAATCTTGCCATCCACATCCACCTTAACCTTGAGCGCATTCAGCCCTTTCTGGATAAACCTTGTTGCACCGCCCATCCCTCTATTGAACGCGAGATCTTGCGTGAATGGCTGCATGACTTCAGGCAATTTGGATACGAGTGGGCTGGTGTATTCCTTGATATAGCGCGCTGCCTCTTTTGCCCTCTCTTCCGCTGGTAACTCTGAGAGCTTTTTGAATTCTTCTGGATGGTATTTATCATTAATCCCAGCTATCTCATAGCTTCCACCACCATCTCCGTCAGGCAACTTGTAGATCGCCAAATTGCCGTTGTGATCGAACCTACCCTCAAGCTTGACTGTCTCCATTGCTGCTTCAAGCAGCCTATTGTCAGAACCATTCATAGGTTCTCAAACTATTTCTTTATGATTTCCTGTTCAATTGCATTATCACGCACAGCATCGTGCAATTCCTTGATGTCCTCGTCACCACTCTTTTCGTAAATCTTCATTAAGGTGGCAAGAGCTGCGGAAGTTCCAGAAATTGGAGTGTTCTTATTGGTGGCAAGCCAATTTACAAACTGTGGATTCGTATATAACCTTGCAGCCTGGTTCGCTCCGACAAGAGTTCCAATAATTCCAGACAGGAATCCGAATTTGCCAGCAGCCAAAGAGCCAGCACCGCTCGTAATTGTGGCTGGAGTTACAACTGCGCCAGCAGTACCAGAAGGATTGGCAAGGATCGCATTGCTTTCGCGGATCTTATTGGCAACTTTTGCGACTGTTTCAAGGTCATTCTCAAATTTCTTACCAAATCCGCCAATCAAAATCTTTTTAGCCTCTGGATCTAAAGTGGCATAATTCTGAAGAAACTTTGCAGTACTGAAAACATCGCCAGTTGGGTCTTGTAGCCCAGGAACAGCCTTCCCCATCCTAGCGATAAATGCGGATGATACAGCTCTCCTAGCGTCTGGAGGGACAACGTCGAAAATTTCCTTTAGTCTTGTCGGACCATTCCTTGCACCACCGACAATCGCCAGATATACATCCTCTGGATTCTTGTCCATGATCAAGCTTTGGACGTTGTCCATTGTTTCGTGGAATTTTCTGGTGAATTCATTTGCAACCCTAAACCTCGCCAAAGCTTCTGGTCCCTGCTTGGCTGCTGCTGCCTCCATGTCCTTCGTTATCGCACCATAAAACCTCTGGTACTGCACTTTTGTAACGTCTGGAGTCAAATCAACTGTGGCAAGCTTCTCTCCTACCGATGTTCTCAAGTCCTTTAACACATTGTATGGAATCTTGCCCTGCGCATTCATCTGCCTTGTCTCGTATATTCCATTTAGAATCGATGACAGCTTCGTGTTTGCAAATTCCTTCTGAAGCGATGGGGCTGCGTTGGATATCCTGTTTACCATTTCATTCAATACTTTTTCTGTATTGTCCGAATCTACTGGCATGCGTTCTGGCATATAGGCATCAAAAGCACCATAAAGATTCTTTTGGGCCTGCCTTGCGCGAGGCACGAACACTTCGGTAAACCCTTTTTGAACCGCCCTGCCAGCTTCAACTGGTTCGGTTACTCTTGAAATTTGTGCGCGGAGTTCTTCAACCCTTTTCCCAACTTCAGCCTGCTGTGCAAGACCCTTCTCGCGCATTGTTGCAAGTCCGCTAGGAAATCTGCCTGTGGTTGTTTCAATCGCCTGCATCAGGGGTCGTTCAACAGCTTGTGCGAGCGTTGGAGTTGTTCCAGCCTTCTCATAAAGTGCAATATTCTTGGCAAGCTCCTCTTGACTCCTAAATCCCCTCAATGCATTTAATGCAAGGTTCTTGGAGAATTCAGTTATTCCACCAAGTCCAGATGCAAGAGCTATTGGAGCTGCTACACCCATCTTTCTTGCTGTAAGCGCAACCTGCCCCATTCTAGCCAAAGATGGAGTTGCAAGGCTTCCAGCGAGTCCTACCGCTGTTTGGCCAAGCTCATCCTGCATCCCCATCTCTTTGGCGGTAGACGAAAGCGCAGATCCTACTGCGCCAGCAGCAGCTTGTACTCCAGGTGAGGCAGCGATAAATTCACCGACCTTTGCGAGTTTGGGTAGGTTCTGTGCGCCAGCCATTAACTGACCGCCAGCAAGCAGCGGAACCATTTCCGCTGTTGTACCAACAACCTTGGATTGAATTCTTTCAAAAGGAGTCTCTGGTTTCGGTAGGCCAATCTGATTCTTGATATCCTCAAGGACTGCGCTGAGTTCTGGTACTTTCTTCTTCTCGTCACCTTGCGCAACCAGAGAATTGTAAACCTTTGCGCCAATATCTGCCAAGAATGCGCCTGATGCCCCAACGCGAGCAGCAGGTGCAGCAACCTCGAATGGTGCGCCTGCTATTCCTGCTACAGCTCCACCAACAGTTGCAGGAGTAATCGCTTCACGCGCAATTAGACCAGCCTCTCTTTTAAGAAATTCTGGAATGCTTCTACTTGGCGTGACTACATCTTCTCCCTGCGGTTTTTGCGCAGTCAGTTCTACCTGTTGCTCGTCTGGAATAAATCCCATAAATTAAGGGGTTAGTGTTCCGCTTTTGCCGTTTATCATAACAGAATCACCATCACGGAAACCAGCAGCCCTAGCCTCTGCTTCGCTTGCGAAGTTTTGTTGCCCACCAGCTCCACCCATTGCATTTGCTGGGGCAACATTCTTCCTAACACCAAATGTATCAAGATCGGAAGGAGCTGAGTTTGCGTCAATAATGGACTGAATCGATTTGACCTGGTAACCATTCGCGCGCGCATCAGCAGCAATTTTTCTGGCCAAAACCTTCTTCAGCTCTTCAAGCCTATCATTTGCAGCATATGCAAGAATTGAAGTTGTGTCTGGAATGGCTTGTTTCAATCTTTCAACGTCCTGCTCTGTTTGAGTTCCAGGTCCGCCCAAGGCAAGTCGCATTTGTCCGAAAAGAGCTGTGCGGATCGCATCCGCTCGCGCAATCAATTTTGGCCTGTCGATAAATGCAGTTGTAGACTCTTCGCCAATCTTCATAAGTTCATCAATCGATCCTACTGCGGAAACAAATTCTGGAAGCCTCTCCCTAATGTCCCTCGCGCCCTTTTCAGTAGTTGCCATTCCCTCTAGGCCAGGGATCTTGAGCGCATTTTCAGTAGCCTTCTTTGTTTGCGCATATTCATATCCTGTCATCTTGCCAAGGGTCTGTTCCGCTGCGATGCGTTCTGGAGATCCAGGCTGGAGCGAGTTGATATATGCAATCCCCTGCGCCTTCATCGGAACAAGCTTTTCAAATCTTTCTCTATAGATGGAGCTTATGTCAGCAGTTGCTGGGAATGTTCCTCCACCAAGATTTTCAGGTACTGGCATTGTTCCAACAAGTTCGCCAAGTTGCTTGGTTGTCGCGCCAAGAGCAGCAGTAGTACCAGGAATTCTTTGTTGCATCGCTGCTTCAACGTCGAGAGCTGGGCGCATCATGCGAGTTGCCATATCTCTTTCCATTGTCGGACCAGCGACGTTTGACGGAAGCGGAGCAGATGCGGATTTTAAGTTTGCTATGCGATTCTGCACATCAGACAACAATCCCTGCTGTGTTTCTAGATTATTCTTTAATTCCTCTTGAACTCCGCTCAAGCGAGCTGCCTCAAGTGGCGCGTACTCAGGTGCTGCCTTCTTGCGCTTTTCCGCTTCTGAAGCAATCTCGCTTTTGAGCTTTTCAATCCCAAGAGTTGTCTTTTCTCTTTCAGCTAGAAGCGCAGCCTGTCCTTCTGGACTCTTTAAATATGCTTCTTCGCGCGCAGCCTTCTCAAGGTTGGCGCGCAGGAGTTCTTGTTGGAGTCTTTTGCTCTCTCGCTCGGAAACAACATCAAGCTGCTGTTGCCTTACAGCCTCTTCGTAGGCTGGGCTTTTATAAACAGTAAATGGACCAAATTTTACTAAATCGGCCATGTTACCTCGGCAATGCTCCGCCTAAATTATATGATGTAAACGCGCTAGTTACAGGCGAAAGAAGATTTCCTACACCACCAGCGATCTGTGCGAATTGTGCAGATCCAGATGGCTGCTGACTTTGTGCCTGTAGATAGTTGCCATATGTGCTGGCATTATAATTCGCCAGCGTGTTGTAAAGTGAAGCAGCGGTTTGTTGCAATGCAAGCGGAGCGTTTGGATTGGTTGTTTGATAAAATTGTTGTGCTGTGCTTGCGCCTTGGCCAAAGCTACCAGGAAGTGCTTGGTTGGCTTGAATGTAGCTCTGGAACGCAGCGTTCTGTTGCGCAGTCCTTGCATTGCCAAGATTGTAAAGCGAGGGACCGCTGGCAACAAAACCAGCAGCCGATCCAAGCCTTGTCTGTAGCAACGCATCGCGGAGTGCAAGATCGCGCTGTAGTGCATCACCAGTTGTTTGGCCAGAAGATAGGAACTGAGATGCTGCTCCGAATCGTGCAAGCTTGCGAGCCTCGCCAGCAGCACCAGATTCAACAGCTTCTTGCACAGCAGGCGCGACACCAAAGATGTTGCCTCGAACTGTTTGAGCTGCGCGAGCTGCCTGTTCGTACTGCCTGCGCTCGTCCGCACCAAGCGTAGAGCCAAGCCTTAATTGGTTTAATGCCTCTTGCTCAAGCTGGCCTCGCAATTCTTCAGTCTGTTGCGAGGTCGTTGCAGGCAATTCTTCAGTTGCTAATTTCCTGTATTTATCTCCAAGAGCAACGGCAGTCTCGTAAGCTTTCGGATCAATCTGTTTTAGCTGATCGCTGGCGCGCTCCTCTGGAAGTTTTAGGAATTCCCTAAAAGATGTGATCTCCTTTTGACCAGCGGTATCCAATGCTGTGATTGGCTTAAAGCCTGCAACCTGCGCTTGAGCGGAGGTGATTGCTTCGCTGACGCTCCTGCTGTCTTCGTTAAGAGTTTTGAGTGATGCCTCAAGCGGAGCGCGCCTTTCGTCATCAGCCTTTAGCTTCGAAAGCAATTCGTTGGTTGAAGCAATTTTTTCGTTAATTCCAACAATTTGAGCATTGCCTCGATCAACAACCGACTTGAGCGAATTTAGCTTTGCATCGTTGTAATCGTTTATGATCTGATCGTCGGAAACCTGGAAGTTAAGCTTTGTACCAAGATCAGATGCGCCGTAGTTCCTAGCTCCAGAGAGTGCAGATAACGCACCGCTCAGTCCAGTTGCCCCAGCCCTAATCTGGCCAGCAGCAGTATTTAGTTCGCCTGCTTGCTTGGTGTAGCTCTCGTCAAGCTTTCTGGCTGCTACCGCTTCTGCTGATTTGAATTCTTCGTCTGCCAAGTACTTGTTGTACGCATCTTCGAAATTCTTGACCATTCCTGCTGGATCTTTTGCCGACATCGAATAAACCTTGCCATCATGTCTATGCGAATAGGTTGATGTTCCAGCTAGGAATTGGTTATAGTCAGGAACCCTCGGACTTCCGTCTACATTACCTGCACTTCTTCCACCACTTGGATAAAGTGCAAGCAGGCCAGCATCGCCACCAATGCTTGGCTTGTACTGTTGATTAAAAAATTCTTGTTTTGATAATACTGCCATATTAAACGCTCATGTTCGGCCTTGAAACATTTGTTCCAATAGTTGAAAAATAATCAACAGGAGCTGCGCCCTGCGAGAACGCAACTTCTGGTTGAACTGCGCCATATGGGCTTTGCCCATAGAGACGAGCAAACTGAGTTGTCATCTGCTGACCAAGACCCTTGTTCAGAGCAAACGCTTCTGGCGAGTATTCGTACTGCCTGCGAAGCGATTCCAAGGTGCGCTGTGCGCCAAACTGGCGTTCCAGCTCAAGATTCGACTTAACGGATGCAGCCTGGTCTAATGCAGACAATTGCCTCTCCAGCTCCCTCTGCTGGGGCATATATTGCATGCGAAGCTTGTTTTCAAGCTCGGCCATGGCAGGAGATTTCTCGATATAGGTATCAATGTTCTTACGATACATTTCAGCATTAGCCTGCGCTACGGCCATAGGGTCTGGCGGTGGCGGAGGTGATGGAATTGATGGTTTGCCTCCCATATTAAGCTAATGCCTTTCTCATAAATTTGTAGTAATCGTACTCCTTTGGTTGTCCTAAACGTTTAAAAATGATTCGCTTGCGTGGTCCGAATCGATCCAACAGGATCAATAGCAAGCCTTTGAGTGGGGCTACCGACTCAGCATTTCTAATACCACTAGTGGCACACAAGTCAACAAAGATATTGTCTCCATGCTCGTCGTGGACGTAATGACCCACTTCAGAGCCACTATTGACGCACCTGGCTAGGGCAACGCCTAGAATCTCATCATTCCTGTCCCTTAATGTACCCATAAGTCCCTGCTTATCAAACCATGCCACCCATTCCCTAAAGTTTGGCCACATCGCCTCGTAAACCCCACTTTTCTCAAGAAACTCTATTGGGGTCATATGTTTTGCTGAATCTGAATTGTGTCTGGATTTGCTGCCATAATGACCCCTCGGATGGAGAGCTTTCTACTAGCAGCCTCAACCTTCATCTTGATATTGCGCCACTTGTCGTATGACCTAAGACTATCCGCCCTGCGCTTGACAACCTTCGCGCTCAAAGTGGCTGGAAGCACAAATGGCAGGGTCAAGCTGTCAGGAGATGTTGTGTCAACATTCGTGCCAAGGACAATATCGTTACCATCTGTATCCCTGCGCATACTTATCGTCGCATTGGTAGATCCAGAATTGAAGAATTCAATCTCATAGTGCGATCCGTACTTCAGCGCAAAGCGATCATCAAATTCATACGCCTTAGTGACCACCCTGCTTGTATAGCCAGTACCAAAATCTTGGAAACCTGTATTGATGTCAACTGAATCTGAATCCTTATAATCCGTAAGGTGACCAACCCTTGAGTTGGTTGTGCCTATGCAAAGCTTGATTGTGTTTGTAGAGAATCCAGAAGTAAAGCTTGTCTCAACCATCCTTGCTGCTGCAATTTCCCACAAGCCTTCGAAGCAGTTGAAGATTGAGTTGTAAACCAATATGTGGCTCGGTTTGGTTGCCGAATCTAGCGGTATGGCTAGGAGGTATCGATTGTTATGGAATGTGGCATTGCAAGTATCGATATAACTCCTATTGATCCTTGCAATGATGTCCTTAACTGGCTCGCTTATTGTGAGGCCAACTGTGGAGAAATCATCCGCCAAAGACCTTGAGATTGATCGTATGCCGTCATTCGCCAAGAAGAACACATCCTTGTTTACAAGGGCAACTGACCTTCCTGCGATACAACCGATCCTATTCGAAACTGTCTGAACAGTCCATTCCGCTGCGCTATTGGTAAGCGACAATACGCTTGTTCCTGATGTTGTCGTTGTGCTTGGCGTGACATCAACCAGGTAGATCTTGTTCCTCTTAAACACGATGATCTGAAATCCGTAGAAGGGCTGGATTGCAATAATGTCTTCGCCATCATCACCACCCACAATGATTGAATTGGTGGTCTTCCATATCTCTGGATCGAGAATGTCAGATGCGTAAAGAGTGTTCCGACTTTCTCCTGTTCCTACTGCGAACAGCCGATTCGTAAATGACTTGATTAAACGAAGTCCAGATGGAGCCAATTGAGTAGAAATGTTTGCTGTAGCTGTTGCTCCGCTTCCGCCTCCGCCAGTAATTGTAACTGATGGGGCAGTCAAGTATCCAGACCCAGCGTTGGTTACTGTTATTGCTGTAACTTTATTTGATACAACAGTTGCAATTGCGGTTGCAGTTGTTCCATATCCAGCAGTTGGAGTTCCAATTGTTACAGTTGGAACGCTTGTATATCCACTTCCATCGTTTGTAACAGTAATTGATGCAATCTTGGTCCCCTGCTTATGGTTATCTGTTCCATCGGTAAATTGGAGATCGCTTGATCCATCGGTCCAAAACAACTTGTTATTTAGCTGTGCAAATTCAATTTGATTTGTGGAATTTGCAAATGTTCCGCCAGTAGTCGAGAACGTGCTTGAACCTGTATTGTAAGAATAAAGAGATCCGTTTGTGGCCAGAATAATTGTCTCGATGTTTGGAGTATCGAAATAAAACATGCCTTGAATTGTGCTGGCAGTAGAAAGGCTTGTTGTAACTGTCTCAATGCCCTGGCGAGTCTGAAGATTGCCATTGGGAGAAATGGTCATGTTAAGCAGCTCGGAGGCTGCGTTATCTGCAATAAGATTGGGGCTAATGCCAGATACCTGGCCACCATCAAAGCTTGGCGTTACAGCTACCGACAGTACATCATCTGTTGCATCCGTGAAGTACGGCATGGCTTTAGATGATCTCTTCTAAACCAAGTTCGCCAAGAGAGGTTGGGGTGATCTGCTTCATTCCGCCAACCTGGCTCAATTCGTAGTTCGCCATAGATGCCAGGTCGGTATTGGCAGTTTGAACGACAAGCTGTGCCTTGCCATACTGACGCTCACGCTCTAGGGCATCTGCATGCGTCAATGCGAGTACCACATGACTGACATGCGGAAGGCGAAGTTCGTCACCAATGGCGTTGGAAGATGGTGGGAAATCAACAACGTAGTTTGAGCGAGTAAGACATTGCAGTTTTTCAATGACCTTTAATGTTGATGTGCTGGTTGTATCTAGTCCTGGGTAAACATCAATCTGAGCGATGCCAGAAGAGTTACGCCCCTTAAAGTAATATGATTGCGGTGTACCAGTTCTCTCAATGTCGAGAAGATCGGCATCCTGCGATATAATCGTGGCAAGATCCATTGGGGTAAGCTCATTGTCTCCCCAAGCAACGGAGAGAGGTGTCTCTACGTTTGTGCCGAGAGATACTGTGCGTGATAATGTTATTGATGCGCTTGGAGCTACAAGTGTTCCTATTCCTGTATCAGGATTCCATTGCGTTAAGTCAGTTCCAGTTGTGAAATATGTATACAAACTTTCATTTGTATCGTAAACATTCCATTCGCCATCAACGAAATCAATACTATTATTCCCAATTGTTGCATTAAATGCATTTGTTCCAAAAGATGTTCTTGTGTAAGTTCCGTTTGATGTTGTTACATCTGCGCCAGATAGAATAACCTGCGCAACATCCGTAATCCCATACGTCGAATTTGTAACAGTCTCGCGCCAAGGCGCAAAGTTCCAAACGCGCCGATAGTTTAGGGCTGCTGACTTTTGCAGGAACGTGATAGTATCAGCATCGGTCTTGCCGATCTTCTCGCCTGCAAACTGAGCGATTTCGGTGATCGTCATTTGCTGGCCAGTTGTGCTTCTAGGCTGTCAACCTTTGCGGAGAGTTGTTGTACTGCTTTAATTAAAATTGGGTATGTCTTCATTGGGTCTGCTTCAAATCTATCTGGATTTGAATCATGCACTAACTTTGTGTATTCTTTGTATCCAAACTTATTTTCAACAAGTTGCAAGTCTTGCGCTATAAATCCAAAATCCTTGTGGCCAGCATTGCTTCCGTCTCTGCGCGCCCAATCAAACATAACTGGTTTCAATTCATTTATATAGTCAAGCCCAACTGGTATTTCTTGTATATTTGATTTATCTCTAGCATCGGACAAGCCAATAATTGTTGTTGAATTTGATCTAATTGCTGTGCTTGCAGAGTTTCCAAGAACAATTGTATTTGATGCTGTAGCACCGCCAGTTGTATTGACTGCACCATTACCAATAAATGTATTGTTTGTTCCAGATGTATTGGTAGAGCCAGCAGCATATCCAATTGCTGTATTTAAATGGCCAGCACCTGTGGTTGAATTTAATGCCGTATATCCAACGGCAGTATTTCCAGTTGCAGTTGTAGATGTATTTAATGAAAGATTTCCGAATGCACTATTTCTAGATCCAGACGTATTGTCTCCTAGTGCATCGTATCCAAATGCACTATTGTCATTTCCAGATGTATTTGCCTGTAATGATGCCACTCCAAGTGTGGAATTAAAATTTCCACCAATGTTTGAGCTTAATGTTAAAACGCCAAATGCTGAATTAAATGATCCAGTTGTATTTGCTGTCAATACACTAGATCCAAAGGCAGCATTTAATTGTCCAGTTGTGTTTCCTGTAAGTGCATTTATTCCAACTGCTACATTTTGTTGTGATCCAGATGGATTCCCTGTGCCAACTGTAAGTCCAGATATTGTTGCATTGCTTGAGGAGGTGAAATTATTAATAGTTCCAGCGGTAAAGCTCCTGGCTGTTCCAATCGATCCAGAATAGGTTCCGCCTGTAAGTGTTCCAGTAAGCGTTCCTGATGTTAGGGTCTGGATTGTTCCAGCCGTAAAATTGCAAGATGTTCCTAGAGATCCAGAAAATGTGCCAGTACTCGAATTGATTAATCCAGAGAACGTACCAGTACTTGAATTTATTAATCCAGAGTATGTGCCACCAGTTAGGTTGGTTGCCAATGTGCCAGCACTTAATGTTTGGACAGATCCAGTAGTGGTATTGAGCGTGGCAACAGTTCCAGTCGTGCTATTAAACGTAGCAATAGTACCCCTTGTGCATCCCAGCGTTCCAATAGTTCCAGAGTTGATGCTTAATGCGCACTCAGGGTTAATCGTAGCATCCGCAATCAAAGCGTTAAGCTTCGTATTGGTTACTGTGTCGTTTGCACCAAAGCTGGTTCCTGCTGTAAAATTCGGCATATTTTCTCCTAGTTGTTCCTATTTTTGATTACGTCCCAAGCCATTGAACATATAAGACCAATAACGCCAGAGAGGGCTAGTATCTTAGTCCTTAGATGCTCCAGCGCATTAACCTTATTAGCAAGATCTCCGTAGTTTGCAAGTGACCTCTCGACCATTGAGTAAAGCTGAACCTGACGCTCTTCCATCCTGGCGAGCTTCAATTCTATGTTCCAAACTTGGTCTTCGCTCATGGCTTAGTAGCCCCAAGGTCGGATGCTGCACCCATATCTGAATAAACTGGCAAAGCATTGTTATCCTGCTTGCGTGGCGAGCAGGAGGATAGGGCAAGGCAGATAAGGGCTAGGCTAATAAATCGCATATTTAGAGTTTAGATACGCCTCAACTTGCTGGCGTTCTGGGGTTGTGAGAACACGATTGTATACAATTACTTCTGCTACTTTTCCCTTTAAACTGAAAGTTCCTATGCCTGTTTGTTTTCCTATATATAGAGTTGTGTCATCCCCTCCAACGGAATTACTGTAAGTATTGCTTGGATCGGAGTGCATTAACTGTCCATTTACATAATCCTTCCACTCTGCGTCTGTGCTATGAACCGAGTAAAGGCTCCAAGCCCCAGATATTGTTGTTGGTGAAGTTAGTTGTTCTTTTCTTGAAGTTGTTGCGAAAGCATCATAAACTGAACAATCTTGCCCATACGGATAATGGGTTTGAGTTCCACTTGATCCAAAATTTCCAAAGATAGGGCCGTTATCGTTGCCGTAATTACAAACATCTTCCACATATTGAACTGAAAAAGCTGTTGATCCAACAGCGCCAAGTGGATTTGAGGAAATTGTAAATACTCTTTCAATATAATCATCCATTGATGTTAAAGAAATTGTTGGTTTTCCGTTTTTATCAGAAGCATTAAAAATAGGTTTGTTTGTGGGGTCATTAGGCGTTGCATTTCTGTTATTCCCACTTTGATCTGCCCAAGCCGTCACATCCGAGCCAGAAAGTGTAACTCCAGCATCAGCTTTGAGCCAAAGAGATAGGCCAGATAAATTTGCTGGTGAAAATGACCCACCACCACCAACCTTGCGGATGCTTTGCACTCCTAGTCCTATGGATAGTCTTGGCATGTGTTTATATCAAGCGGAGGTTACAATTACTCCAGTTCCCCAACCAGTAGTAGGGAAATTATTATAATCTGTGGAAGAATTTTGAG
>Ga0214917_10003026_pt1 | contig 19889 bp, 15 predicted proteins | sample LL_1208_BB_MetaG_FD_177983 | JGI IMG/M metagenome (GOLD analysis project Ga0214917, IMG submission 177983) | Freshwater microbial communities from Lake Lanier, Atlanta, Georgia, United States - LL_1208_BB | ecosystem: Environmental > Aquatic > Freshwater > Lake | place: USA: Georgia | collected...
TGCCTCGCGGTGCAACTCCGCCCACTCCTTCACCAGCGACCGAGCTCGAGGGGGAAGTTGGCCCCTGATTATATCGAGCGACTCGATCTCGAAGACCGCCTCGTCTTCCGCATAGGTGGCGTGAAAGTGGGGCGGGTTGTGCTCCCGCCAGAACATCTCGATGGCGATTCCGAAAAAGCGGCTGATGGTCGGCATGCAAGAAGTATACAAATATACACGCACTGCGTCGAGTCGCCGTTCGAGAGACCACCGCGGAGTCACGGCCGGGGCGTGCGGTATAACGAGGCCGTTTCCAAAGACTCCTCGTTCGTCATCCCATGAGCCTCCTCCATCATCGCTGGCTCGCCGAGCAGATCCCCGCGTGGGAGCAGGAGGGGATCGTCACGGCCGACGGGGCGCGGCGGCTCCGCGAGCGGTATGTGGTCGAGCCTCAGGGCGGCCTCGCGCAGATGGTCGTCGGGGCCGTCGGGGCGCTCCTGATCGGCACCGGCCTGATCGCGGTGCTCGCCTACAACTGGGACGACTTTCCGCGCTGGGTGCGGATGGCGCTCGCGCTCGGGCCGCTGGCGGCGTCGCAGGCCGTCAGCTGGTGGGTGCTCGGCAAGGACGAGGCCGCCAAGCCCTGGCAGCGTGAGGCGGCCGCGCTCGTGCAGACGCTCGCCGCCGGGGCGGCGATGGCGCTCGTCTCGCAGATCTACAACCTGCCGGGAAAGTGGACCGACCTCGTCTTCTGGTGGTGCGTGGTGAGCGTGCCGCTGGCATGGGTGCTGCGGTCGCAGGCCGTCGCGATCGCGTACCTGATCGGCATCGCCGTCTGGGCGGTCGCGCAGGTCACCGGCCGCGGGTTCGGTTTCTCGGGCGAGGGGGCCGACGTGCGGCTCTGGTATCCGCTTTTGCTGGCGGGCATCCTCCCGCTCTGGCCGGGTCCCGAACTCCGGGAGCGGCCCGCGTCGGGCAGCCGGCTCGTCCTCGCGGCAACGGCACTCCTCGGCCTGTTCGCCGTGGCGACGTTCGCCGCCGACCGGCCGGCCTTCTGGCTGACGATGCTTTCGGCCGCGGCCGTGCTGCTCTTCCCGCTCGATCGCCACGGGATCGCGGAGCCGCTGGCCCGCAAACCACAGGTTCTGCTTGGGGGGCTCGCCCTGGTCGCGATGGCGCTCGTCGCCACCTACGAGGATCCGGCCCGTCACCTCGTGAAGAGCGTGGGCTTCGCCCTGCCGCTCGGATGGTGCTGGCTGCTCTTGGCCGTGGTCGGCGGCTTCGCGCTCGTCGCGTTCCGACAGGGCCGCTTCGCGGTGCTCGCGGTCGCGGGGCTGGCGGTGGTGCCGCTCCTGGCCGCGCCGCTCTCGGGCAAGGACACGAGCGGTTGGCCCGTCGCGATCATCTACTCGTTCGTGCTCCTGGCCACGGCGAGCGCGCTGATCGCGATCGAGTTCCTGGGGCGGCAGGGGGCCGCGCGGATCGGCGCCGCGTTGATCACGCTGCTCGTCATCCTGCGGATGGCCGACGCCGACGTGTCGCTGCTCGTGAAGGGCTTGGCCTTCATCGTGATCGGCGTGGGCTTCCTCGGCTTCAACATTTTCATCAGCCGCCGCCGGGCGGCCCTGCCGGGAGGACCGTCCGCATGAAGCCCGCGCTCGCCGTCTTCGCCCTCGCCGCCGTCGCCCAGTGGCTCCTGCCGCTCGCCGGTGTCTGGCAGCACGAACGGGTGATCGCCCGGGGAACGGCCGTCAGGATCCGCTGCGTGGCGCCCGACCCCTACGATCCGCTTCGGGGTCGTTTCCTGGCGGTGCGGCCGGAGGAGAACCAGGTGCCCAAACCGGCCGGGATGCCGGAGCGGGGCGACGTGCCGGTCTGGGCCACGCTCGAGGCGGGAGACGACGGCCTGTCGCGGATCAAATCGCTGTCGCTCGAGCCGGTCTCCGGCCCGACCGTGATCCGGCTCATGGCGAGGTGGCAGCGGTGGGACCAGGAGAGCAAAACCGTCTTCGTCGCATGGCCCTTCGACCGCTTCTATCTCAACGAGCGGCTCGCCCCCGACGCCGACAAGCTCGTGGCCGAGCGGTTTCGTGAAGGCCGGGCGAGGCCGGTCGCCGAGATCCGTCTGCTCGACGGCCGAGCGGTGCTCACCGACGTGCTCGTCGACGGCACATCGATTCGCGACGTGGTCAAGCAGCAGGCGAACTGAGCCCGTAGGCAGGCCGCTTCCCTCGACGCTGCGCAGCCTACGGGGCGGCGCGTCAGGCGAAGATCGCCTCGACCGCTTTGCCCTTGCCGTCTTCGGTGGCGTAGAAGGGCCGGCTCTCGATCTCGAAGGACGTCTTGGGGCTGACGCCCATGGCCGTGAACAGCGTGGCGTGCAGGTCGGTCACCGAGACCGGATGCTCGACGGCCATGCAGGGCCGCTCGTCGGCCGTGCGGCCGTGGACGAAGCCCCGCTTCACGCCGCCACCGAACAGCACGACCGAGGAGCCGCCGGTGAAGTGGCGGTGCTGGCCGTAGTGCTCGGGCTTCTGCAGGAAGTCCTTGGGCGAGTTGGCCTGGTCGCCGGCCGTCGAGCCGGGCTGCCCCTCCACGATCATGTCGCGGCTGAACTCGCTGGCGATCACCACGAGCGTGCGGTCGAGCAGGCCCCGGCTCTCGAGGTCGCGGATCAGGGTCGCGATCGGCCGGTCGATCATCCGATGGAGCTTCGCCACCCGCTCGTGGCCGCGCTCGTGGGTGTCCCAGTGGACGAACGGGATGTACTCGGTCGTCACCTCGACGTAGCGGGCGCCGTGCTCGACGAGCCGCCGGGCCAGGAGGCAGCCACGGCCGAAGCGGCCGTCGTCGCCTCCCATGTCGTACCGCTCCTGCACCTCCTTCGGCTCCAGCGTGATGTCGAAGGCGGCCTTCTCCGCGGCTCCCAGGAGGCGGTGGGCGTTGTCGAGGCTCCGGAGCATCGACTCCTGGTGGAAATCGCTCGTGAACTCGGTTTGCGGTGAGGCCTTCAGCATCCGCTTGAACCGCTCGTAGCGGCTGGCGAATCGTTCCGCATCCATGCCCTTCGGCGGCCGCACGGCCAGCGCCGCCTGCTCGGGGAAGGGGAGGTTCATGGGGCCGAACTCGCTGCCGAAGAAGCCCGCCGTGGTGAAGGCCTTGATCTCCTCGTTCTCGCCGACCCCCTCCAGCCGCTGGCCGATGTTGATGAAGGCCGGCATCACGGGATTGCGGGGTCCGAGCACGCGGGCCAGCCAGGCGCCGATGTGCGGGCAGGCCACGGTCTGGGGGGGCACGTAGCCGGTGTGCCAGTGATACTGGTGGCGCGAGTGGAGGATGCTGCCGAGGTCGGGCTGCACGTGGGAGCGGATCAGCGTCGCCCGGTCGAGCACGCCGGCGATCTCCGGGAGGCCGTCGCAGATCCGCACGCCGTCGATCGCCGTGGGGATCGAGGGGAACGTGCTGATCACGTCGGCCACCGCCAGGCCCGGCTCGAAGGGCTTGTGCTTCTTGGGGTCGAAGGTGTCGGGGGCGGCCATGCCACCGGCCATCCAGAGCACGATCACCGAATCGGCCTTCGCGGCCGGATGGACGAGTTTCTCCGCGCCGCTCGCCCGCGCCCGCGGCTCCGGCAGGGCGAGCGTGGTCGTCGCGGCGGCGGCGAGGCTTCGGAGGTAGTCGCGGCGGGTCAGCATGCAATTTCTCCTGCGAGGTCTCGATCAGCGAACGAGTTGAAACTCCGGCAGCATCACGACCGCCCAGAGGCAGTCGGCGACGGTCTCGGCGGTCGGCGCCGGCCCGAGCAACTCGCGGGCGGCCTCAGCCTCTCCGGCGGAGGGGGGGCGGGCGAGCGCCGCCGCGAAGATCCAGGCGCCGATCGCGTCGGCGTCCGGGCCGTGGGCGGCGAGGATCGAGGCCCCGCCGCGGGCCAGCTCGTCGGCCAACGGCTGTTCGTTGGCCAGCCGGATCGCCTCGAGCGTCGTCAGGTCGTCGGGCCGGGAGGTCACCACCTGGTCGCGGTTGGGCCGACCGAGGGCCGCCATCAGGGGCGTGGCCTTCACGAGCGCCGCCCGCACCATCGGCAGGCCGGCGGGCGCGGAGCCCTCGAGCAGTTTGCCCGCGAACGCGGTGTCGCCGCCGGCCCACGTGCCCTGGTTCGTGGCGACCGCCGCCGGCTTCCAGTCGATCGGCTCCTGCTGCTTGGCAAATCGGCCCCGGCCGTCGGGGACGGCGGTGGTCCATTGCCACGAGCCGTCGCTGGCGAGCACCCGCTCGGAGTCGTCGGGCAGCCGGGCACGGAGTTCGACCCGCAGGGCGGCCGGCCCGCCCGCCGCGGCATTCGCGGCCACGACGATAAACTCGTTGGATCCCGGCCGCAGGTTGCCCGTGACGACGGCCGCGGCCGGCTCCGTCCATTCGCCGCTCGCCGCCACCCGCTGGCCGTTGACGAACAGCGTGGCCTGGTTGTCGGCCGTGACCACGGCGGCGGCGTGCACCGGCGCGGCAGGCAGGTCGAAGCCGGCGCGGAACGTGAGTTTCTCATCGGGCGGCGAGGCGGCCCCGGGGTTGGACCAGATCCACTTCGCGACCGGGGCCGGACCGCCGCCGGCGGGCGGGTCGAACCGCACCACGGCCGCGTCGGGCTTGGCCGGCGCCGTGCCCGTCAACTGCCAGACGGCGTCGGTGAACTGCTCCGCCGTCATCCGGCGCGGGAGCGGCCCACGGAACACGTAGTCGCCGCTCCGCGGCTGGCGCGTGACGACCGGCGTGGCCGCGCCGTAGGACTCCGACGTGCAGATCGTCGCGAGCACGTGCTTGACGTCCCAGTTCGACGCCACGAGATCGGCGGCCAAGACCTCCAGCAGGTCCTCGTTCCAGGGGGGCAGCCGCAGCGCGTCGACCGGGTGGACGAGGCCGCGGCCGAGCAGCCGGGCCCAGAGCCGGTTGACGACGTTCCGCGAGAGCCAGCCGTTGCCGGGATTCGTCATCAGGGCGGCGAGCTGCTCGAGCCGCCGGACGGGCGGCGCGGCCGGGTCCACCTGGCCGAGCTCCGCGAACGGCCAGGCGGGCTCCGCCGTGCGGCCCGTCGCCTTCTCGCAGCGGTGCAGCTCCAGCGGCTTGGCCGAGGCGATCGCCGCCAGGTCGTAGGTCTGCTTCAGCGTCCAGCGATCCACGAACGAGTCGTGGCAGCTCGCGCACTTGAGGTTGATGCCCAGGAACGTCTGGCCGACGTTCTGGGCGAACTGGATCGGCACGGTCTGGCTGGCGTTCACCGTGCCCCGCCAGACGATGCCGTCGGCGAAGCCCCGCGACGCCTCGCTGGGAGCGATCAGTTCCCGGACGAACGTGTCGTAGGGCTTGTTGTCCATGAGCGACCGGTGCAGCCAGGCCGTGATCTGGCGCCGGCCCCCGGTGATGAAGCCGGTGCCCGTGTAGTCGTTGCGGAGCAGGTCGTTCCAGAAGGAGAGCCAGTGCTCGGCGTAGGCCAGCTTGTGGTCCGCGCCGAGCAGTTCCTGAACCAGCAGGGTTCGCTTGCCGGGATCACCGTCGGCCACGAATGCCTCCACCCGCGCGGGGTCGGGCAGGAGGCCGACGAGGTCGAGGCTCACGCGCCGGATGAAGGTGCGGTCGTCGCACCGCGGCGGCCGGGGGATTCCCTTCGTCTGCCAGAAGGCGTCGATCACGCGGTCCACGGGGTTGACGCGGCCGTCCACGGCCGGCGGCAGGTCGATCGGCCGCAGGGCCAGGGGCGGCTCCCAGGTCGAGCGCTCGAAGGTGAAACCCGCTTCCCAGGGGGCCTGTTCGTCGATCCAGCGGCTGAGCACGGCGACCGCCTCGGCAGGCAGAGGGTCGCCGTCACTGGGCATCCGTTCGTCGGGGTCGGTGCTCGTGATCCGGGCGATGAGCTCGCTCCCGCCGGCGTTCCCGGCGAGGATCCCGGGCGTTCCGGAATCGCCTCCGGCGAGGAGGTCGGCGCGGGTGTTGAGGGAAAACCCTCCCTGGCGGGCGGCACCGGTGTGGCACTCGCCGCAGTGCTTCACCAGGAGTGGGACGACGTCGTGCGCGAAGTCGACGGCCCATGACGCGTGGTCGACCGCACCACCCGCGCCGACCACGAGCGCCGCGATCATCGGCCAGCGCCGCGGGATCGACCGTGGCCGGCCGGTTGCACGCCTGTCCGCTGGCATCAATGCCGCCTCGCAAAGGGAGTCGATCGAATCCGCGTCGCCGTTCGCGGACCGCAGGGTCGCGAACGCGGATCGCCGATGGCCGGCGGATCGATCGGCGGGCGGCGTGTCCACGGCCGCACTCCATGGATGCTAGCACGGGCGGCACACCCCGGCCAGCCGCCGGGCGCGGCTCCTTGGGCCGCGAGACCCGCGGGAAAACCGCGTTGCGGGCCTTGCGCAGCCGGCCTATAGTCCCGCCCCCGCGGCTCGACCGGCCGCGGCCGGCAGGAGGCAGGCGACGGCATGGACGACGGACAAGCAACGGCCCACGACGACGCGATCCTGGAACGCGGCCGCGCGATTCTGCGGGCCGAGGGTGAGGCCGTGCTCGCGGCGGCGGACGGCCTCGACCACGCCTTCTGCCGCGCGGTGCGACTCGTCGAGGGCTGCACCGGAAGCGTGGTCGTGACCGGGATCGGCAAGGCCGGCCTCGTGGCCCGGAAGATCTCGGCCACGCTCGCCTCCACCGGTACGCCCAGCCACTTCCTCCACCCGGCCGAGGCGATGCACGGCGATCTGGGCGCGCTCCGCGGCGACGACGTCGTGCTCGCGCTCTCGCAGTCGGGCGAGACGGAAGAGATCACGCGGCTGCTGCCCCACGTCGTCGCCCGGCTGGTGCCGATCGTGGCCCTCACCGCCCGGCCCGACAGTACGCTCGGCCGCGCGGCCACGGTGGTCGTGCCGACCGGGAGCGTCCGCGAGGCCTGCGGGCTGGGGCTCGCCCCCTCCACGAGCACGGCGCTGTTGCTCGCGCTGGGCGACGCCCTGGCGCTCGTCACCTCGAACCTGCGGCGGTTCACCTCCGAGGACTTCGCGGCCCGCCATCCCGGCGGCAGCCTCGGTCGGCAGTTGATGCTCGTCGAGGACGCCATGCGTCCGCTGGCGGAGTGCCGGCTGGCGCGGGCCCACGAGACCGTGCGCGCGGTGTTCGCCCGGCCGCTGCCGGCCCGCCGGACGGGCGCCGTGATGGTGGTCGGCGAGGGGAATCGCCTCGAGGGCATCTTCACCGACAGCGATCTCGCCAGGCTCTTCGAGCGGCGTCACGACGACCTCCTCGACGCCCCGATCGGCCACGTCATGACCGCCCGCCCCACCACCGTGCCCGCCGGCACCAGGCTGGGCGATGCGGTCACCGTCCTCGAGGCCCGCCGGCTCAGCGAGCTGCCGGTCGTCGAATCCGATGGTCGCGTGGCCGGGCTGCTCGACGTCGTCGATCTCGTCGGCCTCGTGCCCCACGAGGCGATCCACCTGCCCCAGCAGCGGCAGCAGGCCGCCTGACCCCGCCCCCGCCCGCCGCGAGCGCCTGCATGAGCAAGCCAGCCGACCTCGACCGCCGCCTCGCCCGGGTGCAGCTCCTGCTGCTCGACGTGGACGGCGTGCTGACCGACGGCGGCGTGACCTGGAACAACCAGGGCATCGAGTCGAAGACCTTCCACATCCGCGACGGCCTCGGCCTCAAGCTCTGGCAGCGGGCCGGCGGCCGCGCCGGGATCGTGACCGGCCGCTCGAGCCACGTGGTGCAGCTGCGGGCCGGCGAGCTCGGCATCGGGATCGTGCGGCAGGGCGTGGACGACAAGCTGGCGACGGCGGCCACCGTGCTCGCCGAGTGCGGCGTCTCCTGGGAGGAGACCGCGTTCATCGGCGACGACCTCCCCGACCTGCCCGTCATGGCCCGCTGCGGCGTCGGGATCGCGGTGGCCGACGCCTGCGCCGAGGTCCGCGCGGCGGCGGCCCTGGTCACGAGCCTGCCGGGAGGCCGGGGCGCGGTGCGGGAGGCGATCGAGCACCTGCTCCGGGCCCGCGGCGGCTGGGAGGCGGTCGTCGCCCGCTACTCGCTCCGCGCCGGCTGACCGCCGCCGAGCCTCCAACCCGTCGCCGAACTCCTCCGCCGCATCACCCGCGCCGAACCACCGCGATGGAACACCGACTCGGACGCACGCTGCGGGTGTTCCTCGTGATTCTGGCGACAGCGGGCTTCTACCGGCTCACCGTCATGCCGCTGGTCGAGCCGCGGATCGACGAGACGACGACGGCGCTCGAGATGACGCCCGAGGAGGCGGCCGCCATCCGGGCCCGGGCCGACCAGCGGCTGGCCGCCCTCGGCGACATCTTTCCGGAGGGCGCCTGGGAGCGGGACGAGCCGATCGTGCTCGAGAGCCGGCAGATGCGGCTGCTGTTCAAGGAATACCAGTCACTGCCCGACGGCCGCGTCAACCTCGTGCCCTGCACGCTGGTCGTGCTCTCCGACCGCAACCGCGTGGCCGACGGTCCCGCCGGCCGCACGATCGTGATGCGGGCGCCGCAGGGGGCCGTGCTCGAGTTCGACGAGCCGCTCGATCTCAGGCAGGGCCGGTTGGCCCGGCTCGTCGGCGGCAGCCTCCGCGGGCAGGTCACGATCCGCGGCACGCCGTCGGCTCCCGGCGGCGAGGACGACATCGAGATCGTGACCCGCGACGTCGAGCTCGACGAGCTCGAGGTCCGGACCGGTGAGATGGTGCAGTTTCGCTACGGCCGCTCGAGCGGCAGCGGCCGCGGGCTCGTGGCCGCCCTCAAGCCGCGGCCCGGTCAGCGGGGCGGCGGCGGCGATCCGCTCGGGCAAGGGCCGAACGTCGGCGGTGTCGACTCGATCCGTCTCGATCGCGACGTGCGCATGCGGCTCGAGGGCTTGGAGGGCGGGCTGTTGCCGGGACACGAGGCCACCGCCGCAGCGCCTGCGCCAGCCCCGCCGGCCGGCGAGCAGGCCGCGGTCTCCCCGGAAGCCGCTCCGGCCGCGGCGGCTCCGCCACCGGTGCTCGTCAGCTGCCGGGGCAGCCTCTGCTTCAACGTCTCGGCCAACGTGATCACGCTCGAGGACCACGTCGACGTGCTCCGGGCCATGCCCGAAGGCGGCACCGACCAGCTCACGTGCGACCTGCTTGCGATCCTCCTCGGCAGCGAGGCGGGCGGGCAGGGCGGCGCCGCACAGGGCGGGCTCAAGCCGCAGGAGATCCAGGCGAAGGGCGCGCCGGTGGTCGTGCGCAGCACCGCGAGCGAACTCGAGGCCCGTGCCGCCCGCCTCGGCTACGAGCTGGCCACCCGACGGATCCTGCTCGACGGCCCCGAGCCCGTCTCGCTCGTGGCCCGCGGCTCCGAGATGGAGGCCCGCAAGATCGACTACTGTCCGGGCCCGCCCGGGGATCCCGGCGCGCTGATGGCGGTCGGCCCCGGCTGGATTCGCGTCACGTCGGACAAGTCTCCGCCGGCGCAGGCCCGCTGGCAGCAGTGGCTCCGGATGCGGCCCGACGGCACCGGCCACGTCGTCTCGATCGCCGGCGATGCCGACGTCACGATCGAGACCCGCGGCCGGCTCGCGGCCGCCGAGATGCACCTCTGGCTCGAGGTCGTGAAAGACCCGGCCGCGCCGCCCCGCAGCCCCGCCGCCGGCCCCGACCTCTCCGGTGTGAAGCCGTCGCGGATGCTCGCCCGGGGCATGGTGGAGGCCGACACCGATCAGGTTTCGGCCCGCACCGATCGCCTCGAACTCTGGTTCCGCGAGGAGGCGGGCCAGCCTGTGCCGCAGCCCGCGCCGCAGCCGGCGCCCGCCGCCGTGGCCGCCCAGGTGCCGCCGCCTGTGCCCGTGGCGGCGGCTCCCGTCGCGCCGCCCGCCGCCCCGGCCCAGCCCGCGGCCCCGGCCCAGCCCGCGGCCCCACGCCGCGGTCGGATGACGGCCACCGCGGCGCTCGTCCGCGGCCTGGTCACGCTTTCGCCGCAGGGCAACGACCTCGCCGAGATGTCGATGGAAGGGCAGGTAAAGGTGGTCGAGGAGCCGTTGCCGGGCGCGACGAAGCCCGGCATCGAGATCGCCGGCGAGCAGGTGCAGCTCTCACGGCCCGCGGGGTTCGACGCCCGGGCCGTGGTCTCGGGCCGCCCCGCGCTCGTCCGCGGCCAGGGGCTCGACCTCACCGGCCCGCTCGTCGAGTTCGACCGGGGCCGCAACCGCGTCGTAGTCGACGGGGCCGGCACGCTCGCCCTCCCCATCCCGGCCGGTGGCGGCCTCGACGCGCTGGCGCTCACCGCTCCGGCCCCACGGCCTGCGGCCCAGCCGGCCGTCGCGGGCGATCCCGGCAAGCTCGACGTCGTCTGGCGGGGCCGGCTCGACTTCGACGGCCGCACGGCCCGGTTCAGCGACGAGGTGGTCGCCACGACCCCCGAGACCACGGTTCGCGCCGGCGTGATCGACGTGGTGTTCGACGAGCCGTTCGACTTCGGCGGCGACCGCCGCCCGCCCGGTGGACGGCAGCCCGAGGTGGCCCGCGTGGCCTGCGGCGGGGGCGTGAAGATCGAGAGCGAGATGGTCGACGACGCCGGCGAGAAGTCGCGGCAGCGGCTGTTCGTCCGCGACCTCGTCGTGGAGCGGGCCAGCGGCGACGTGTCGGGCACGGGGCCGGGCCGCCTCACGAGCACCCGCGTCGGCGGCTCACCCGCGCTCAACCTGCCGGCCGCACCCGGTGCGGCGCCGCCGGTGCGACCCGTGGCCGCCACCACTCCGTCGGAGAAGTTGCAGTATCTGGGCGTCGACTTCCAGCGCGGCCTCAAGGGCAACATCCACCGCCGGATGATGGAGTTTCACCAGCGGGTCGAGGCGATCTCCGGGCCGGTCGCCGGCTGGGACGACGCGCTCGACCCGCACGCCGCCGGCGGACTGCCCGAGGGCGTGGTGGCGATCGCCTGCGACGTGCTCGGGGTCGGCCAGGCGCCGCCGTTGCCGGGGCTCCAGCGGAACACGCTCGAGATCGCCGCCGGAGGCAACGTGCTCGTGGAAGGGGAATCGTTCACCGCCCGCAGCGCGCGGCTCACCTGGAGCGAAGTCAAGGATCTGCTCGTGTTCGAGGGGGACGGCCGGAGCGACGCCCAGCTCTTCCGCCAGGTGAAGGTGGGCGCGCAGCCCTCGAGCGCGTCGGCCGGCAAGATCCTCTACTGGCGCGGGCTTAACCGCGTCGATGTCGAGGACGCCCGCTTCCTCGATCTCGACCAGTTGGGCAAGGGACCGCTGCCGCAACTGCCCGGTGGTCCGGCGGCCCCCGGCCAACAGGCCCCGTTCGCCCCGCGGCCCGTGCCCGGCACGTGAGCCTGCGGGCCGTGGCCTTATACTGGCGTCCGCCATCGTCTCCCTCCCTCACGCGGCGCGCATGCCACCGCTTCCCGACCTGCTCCCGGCCCGCGTGCGGGTGATCGATTCGCACACGATCGGCGAGCCGACGCGGCTGGTGATCGACGAGGCCTTCGCCGCGGCCCTGCCGCTCGGACCGGGCTCCGTGCGGCAGCGACGCGACGCCTTTCGCGCGGGCTTCGATCACCTCCGGCGGGCGGTCGTGGCCGACCCGCGCGGCGTCGAGGCGATGGTGGGCGTGGTGCTCGTGCCCCCGGCCGACCCCACCTGTGACCTCGGGGCCTTCTATTTCAATCGCGTCGGCTACCTCGACATGTGCGGCCACGCCACGATCGGCCTGGCCGTCTCGCTCGGCCACCTGGGGCGGATCGAACCCCGGGCCTTTCGCCTCGAGACGCCGGCCGGCGTCGTGGGTGTCGAGTGGCACGGGGGCACGGGAGCGACGTTTCAGTGCGTGCCGCCGCGGCGGATCCGCCGGGCGCTCGAGGTCAGCCTCGATGACGGCACGACCGTGACCGGCGATGTCGCCACCTCGGGGCTCTGGTTCTTCATCACCCGCGACCACGGCCTGCCGCTCGAGCCGGCGGCGATTCCCCGGCTGAAGGACAAGGCCTGGGCGATCCGGCGGGCGCTCGAGGCCGCGGGCATCACCGGCGACGCCGGGGAGACGATCGACCACATCGTGCTCCTGGGGCCGCCCCGCGAGCCCGACCACGACGCCCGCAACTTCGTGCTCTGCCCCGACGGAGCCTTCGACCGGTCCCCCTGCGGCACCGCGACGAGCGCCCTGGTCGGCTGCCTCCGCGAGGACGGCCTGCTCGCCGAGGGGAAGGTCTGGCGTCAGGAGAGCATCCTCGGCGGGCTCTACGAGGCGACGATCCGCCGCGCGGGCGGCGTGTTCGTGCCCAGCGTCCGCGGCCACGCCTGGATCACCGCCGAGAGCACGCTCCACTTCGCGGCCGACGACCCCTATCGGACGGGCCTCGGCTAGGCCAGCCGCCGCGACTCCTGGTCGAGCCGCTCGAGCACGAACCGCATCACGTCGGGCGAGACCTTGTCGTAATACTCCTGGCTGTGGCCGCCGCCGCGGGGCTCGAGCAGGGCGACGTGCGGGATGCCGAGGGCCACGAGCTTGCTCTGGAGGCGGACGGCGCCGTCGTACCAATGCACGTCGGCAGGGTCGCAGGCGAAGAACTGGTGCCGGGGCCAGTTGAGCGGATGCACGTGCAGGATCGCCGTGTCTTGGCGGGCCCGCTCGACGTCGTCGTAGATCTGCCAGAGCGTGTCGTAGAGCTCGCCGTCGGTCCGCGCGTGGGCCTCGCGCATCGCCGCATGAAAGTCGACTGCCGGCGAGATCGCCGCGGCCACGGGAAAGACCGCGGGATGCCGATAGGCCAGCCGCAGCGCCCCCTGGCCTCCCATGCTCGTGCCGACGACGGCGATCCCGGGCGGGCTCACGCCGAACCGCCGGGCCACCTCGGCGACGACGGGGCCCACGACGTAGCGCTCGGCCGTGAGGGCCGGATCGAAGCCGGGTACGAGCCGGTCGAGCCACCACGAGCGGCCGGCCCGAGGCGCGATCGCGGGGATCCGCGCCGCCTCGACGAGGTCGCGGAGCACGGGCAGTTCCTGGAGCCACCGCTCCCGTACGCCGTGGAGGTAGATCAGGGCCCGGCCCGGCAGCGGGTCGGCCGGCACGTGGATCTCGCAGGGATGGCCGGCCACGTCGGCGACGAGCCAGCCGGGACGCGTGGGAGGGAGGGGACGCATGGTGGGGCGCTCGCGGGGCTCCCGTCATTCAGGCACGTGGCGGACGACTTCGCGTGGCCCGGGGTTGCCCGTGCCAGCTCGCCGGACGTTCGCTTCGAGCATCCTGCTCTCCGCTCACTCGGAGGAAACCTCGCTCCGCAATCCTTGCTGCGCTCGGTTTCCTACGCCGCTCGACTGGCACGGGCAACCCCTCTGCCGGTCGGCGGAGACGCTCGAAGCGACGCTATTCTAGTGTCGCTCGGGATGCGGGTATCCTGTGCACGTTCAGCCTTTCTCCGGCCCCGCGCAGGAACGCCACCGATGCGAGTGCTCCTCTCCTCCGACGAACTGGCCGCCGGCATTGACCGGCTCGCCACCGAGGTGCGGGCCGTGGTCGGCCGTCGCCCGCTCACCGTCGTGGGCGTACTGACCGGGAGCATCGTGCTCGTGGCCGACCTGATCCGGCGGCTCGAGGGGCCGGTGCAGGTGAGCATGGTCTGGGCCAGCAGCTACCGGGGCACGGCCACGCGGCCCGGGGAACTGGAGCTCCGGCTCGACCTGCTGCCCGACCTGGCCGGGCGGGACGTGCTGCTCGTCGACGACATCTTCGACACGGGCCGCACGCTCGAGGCGCTGCTCGAGGAGTTGGGCCGCCGCGGCGCGGCGAGCGTGCGGTCGCTCGTGCTCCTGGCGAAGGAGGGACGGGCGGAGGTGGCGACCCGTCCCGACTTCATCGGCTTCGACATCCCCGACGAGTTCGTCGTCGGCTACGGGCTCGACTTCGACGGGGCCTGGCGGCACCTGCCCTACCTCGGCGTGCTCGAAGAGGACGAGATCGCCGCCACCCGCGCGGCCCGGGTTGCCTCCACCCGGGCGGCCGAGGTCGCCGTGTGCCGGAACGCCGATGGACGCGGGTAGCCCGATCCTGCTCGTCGTCCGCGGACTCGATCCGGTCGGCGCCGGCCGGCAGGTCGAACTCTTGGCTGCGGGCCTCGCGGCCATGGGCCGCGATCTGGTCGTCGCGGTCACGTCGTCCGGAGGCAGCCTGGCCGAGCGGCTGGCCCGCGCGGGGTGCGCCGTGCATCGGGTCGGCCGTCGCCCCGTGGTCGATCTCGGCGCGACGGCCCGGCTCGCGCGGCTCGCCTCCCGCCTGCGGCCGGCGGTGATCGTCGGCTTCGGCCGCTCGCAGCTGGTGCCGGTGGCGGTCGCGGGCAGGCGCCTGCCCGGCTGCCGCACGGTCGGCTGGCTCGGGCTCGCGCCCCGTGGCTTCGGGCAGCGGCTGGCCCTCCGGAGGCTCGATGCGGTCGTGGCGGCGTCGCCCCGCGTGGCCGCGGCCTGTGGCACGGCCGGCGCCGCGCCGCATCGGATCACCGTCGTGCCGCCGGGGAGCTGCGGCGATCATGCGCCGGCGCTCGGCCGCGCGGAACTGGCCGCGCGACTCGGCCTCGATCGGGCCAAGCACTGGACGCTCTGCGTCGCGCCCCTCGAGCCGGCCTCGGGGCTGACGCGGCTCTTGTGGGCGATCGACCAGCTGGGCGTGGTTCGCAAGGACCTCCAGCACGTGCTCGTGGGGGCGGGCCCGCTGCTCGACCAGATTCGCCGTCGCGCCCGCGCCCAGGAACTGGCCGAGCGGCTCTTCATCGTGCCCGGCTGCGACGCGATCCAGGACCTGCTCGGCGAGGTGAAGCTCGTCTGGCAGTCGGGCGAGGTCGCCCTCGGCGGCGTGCTGCTCGACGGGATGGCCCGGGGCGTGCCGGCCGTCGCGGTGGCCAGCGACGCGGCGCGGGAACTGATCGTCGACGGCGAGACGGGGCGGATCGTGCCGGCGGCGCCGGAGAGCGAGTTTCCGCGGCGAGCCTTCGGGATCCTGGAAGACGAGCCGCTCGCCCGCCGGTTGGGCGAGGCCGGGCGAGCCCGGGCGGCGACGGCGTTTTCCGCCGAACGGTTCGTGGCCGGCCTCGTCGCCGCGATCACCCGGCGGGCGTAGCCGCCAGCGTCGCGCCGACGGGCGTGGCCCGCACGTGTCCGTCTTCCGCCACGAGCACGCCGGCCTTGAACACCTTCGCGGGCATCGCGAACATCGCCGCCAGATCGCGGCCGGGGCGGTAGCAGGCGATGTCGGCGTCGGCGCCCGCGCCGAGGTGCCCCTTGTGCGTGAGCCCCGCGATCCGCGCCGGGGCCGCCCGCGTCACGATGCAGAGTTCCTGGAGCGTGTACTCGCGGTCGATCGCGGCGAGCGGGCTCTTGGCCCGCACCCTGGGGTGGATGCGGGAGAGCGCTTCGCGGCGGAAGGGGGCGTCGCCCAGGAGCCGCATCAGGTGCGGATAGGCGGTGAAGTGGGCCCCGTTGGGGTGATCGGTGGAGAGCGCCAGCCGCCAGGGATCGGCCACGGTGAGAAACCATTCCAGGCCGATCGCCCACTGCCAGGCGTGGATCAGGTTCTTCTCCTTGTAGGCGATCGGCAGGACCCCGCAGCCCCCTTCGAGATGGAGGTCGTGCGAGACGAGCGGCACACCCGTGGCGTGGGCGAGATGCTCGGCGGCGGCGGAGTCGCCCGTCATCGCCACGGTGCCGCCGAACAGCACCTGGCCGACGTCGAGCGTGAGGTCGCCCGCGGCGTTGAAGAACTCGACCACCGGTGCCACCCCCGAGCCGAACGAGCCCTCGTCGAGGTCGCCGCCGGAGTAGCTGTGAAACTGCACGTGGGCGAGATGCGCGCGGCGGCCGGCGAGCGACCGCATCGTCTCGAGGAGCGACCGCCAGTTGCCGGGCAGGCCGAGGTTGGCCGTGTGGACGTGGAGCGGGTGGGGCAGCCGGAGGTCGGTGACCGCCTCGGCAAGCCGCTCGAGCAGGACGCGGGGCGTGAGCGACTCTCCCGGCAGCGGCGTGTCGAGATCGTGATGGTCGCCCCGCCGGCCCCGCCTCCAGAAGGCCGGACCGCCTGGGTTGGCCACCTTCACCGCCCAGCCGCGGCCGGCCGCGATCGCGGTGGCGAGCAATCGACGCAGCGTGGCGCGGTCATTGCGCGCGGCCGCCGCCAGCACGTCGGCCTGGTCGGCGGCCAGGAGATAGATTCCCTTGTCGAGGATCGGCAGTTCGGCGAGTTCCGCGTGGGCGATCGTGGCGGCCGACGTGGCGATCGCGGCGTCGAAGACGGTCGTGTAGCCGAGCGCCGCGTAGAGAGCGCCCGTGGCGTGGATCGTGGGCACCGCGGCCGGGGCGTCGCCCCGGCGGCCGCGGGCGAGGTGCGGCGCGATCCGCCGGCCATGGGCCACCTTCGGGCCGGCGACATGGCTGTGGAGATCGACGCCGCCGGGCATCACGACCAGGCCGGCCGCGTCGATGCGAGGGAACGACGCTGGGTCGGCGGGCGGCTCGATGATGCGCCCGCCTTCGACCCAGAGGTCGGCCACGACGCCGTCGTGGCCGTTGGCCGGATCATGGAGCGTGCCGCCGGCGAGCACGAACCGGTTGCGGGTCGGGGTGGTCATGGGTTCGCCCCCGAGCCACCCGGCTCGCGCAGGCCACGCAGCACCGCCTCCAGCGAGGCAGCCGCAGTCTCGCCAGCCTCGACCCGCACGACGCTCACGTCGGCCCCGCGAGCGGCGAGCGCCGCTTCGACCGTCTCGGGCAGGCGGCCCACCACGAGCACCCCGTCCACCTCGCCCCGCGCGATGAGCGTGGCCGCCGAGCACTCGGCCGGTCGGAACGCCGCCCCCAGCCGGTCGGCTCGGGCGACGGCACCGGCGGCACCGTACCGCCAGGTGAGGACGTCGCCAACGCCGGGATCGCCACCGTGGCCACACGACAGTTCAGCGAGCGGCAGCTCGAACGCCGGCCGCTCGTGGGCGATCGCCCGGACGAGCAGTCGGGTGGCCCAGGCGGCGAGTCCGAGGGGATCGTCGGCCGTCGCGGTCACGAATCCCACGCAGGTCGCAGCCCGGATGGCCGCCGCGAGGTCACGGCACACGTCGGCGACGGCCGCCGCCGCCGGGTTTTCGACCGGCGCGACGTGGCCGAGCAGGAACGCGTGCAGGAGCCGCGCGGCGGCGACTGCCGACGTGTGCGGCAGGGAGAGGTGGCGACGTGCAGCGCCGACGGGCTCGGGGCCGACGGCGAGCACCAGCCGCGGCCGCCCGCCCGCCAGCGGCGGCTCGAGATACTCGGCCGTGAAGCCCGGCCGCTGGACGGCTGGCTCGCAGAACCACACCACGACGAGGTCGGCGTGGTCGCGGAGTTCGGCGGGGTCGGCGGTGACCGCGCCGGCCCTGACCGCGACCGGGCCGAGCGGGCTGGCGAGATCTGCCGTGCCTGCGTCGACCGCGGCCCCGAGCACCTCGGCCAGATCGCAGGCGGCGTGGAGCGTCGCCGGCGACGCGTCGCCCAGCCCCGTGACGAGCACGCGGCGGGCGGCCCGCAGCGTGCCGGCCGCCCTGGCGGCCTCCGTGGAGCCGGCCCCGAGGACCTGCACCTGCGCAGCGGTCTTGCCGACGCGGCTCACGACTTCGGCAAAACCCAGATGTTGCGATACCGCACGGGGTTGCCGTGGTCCTGCAGATAGAGCGGGCCGACCATCTTGTCCTTCCCGTCGCGGCCGGCGGGGGTGACCTTCGGCACCTCGACGTCGTCGTGGATCAGGACGCCGTTGTGACGGACGGTCAGTCGGGCCTCCTTGACCTTCTTGTCGCCCTCGAACTTCGGCGAGCTCACCTCGACGTCGTAGGTCTGCCACGACAGCGGCGGCAGGCACATGTTCACGCTCGGGGCGGCCACCGAGTAGATCCCGCCGCACTCGTTGTTCTTGCCCTCGAGGCCGAAGCTGTCGAGCATCTGCACCTCGTAGCGGCCCTGGAAGTAGGCGCCGCTGTTGCCGCGGCCCTGGCCGCGGGCCGTGGGCTGGTAGGGCAGGAGAAACTCGACGTGCCAGGTGGCGTCGCCGAACTCCTGCTTCGTGGCCACGCCCTGCATCAGGAGGCCGTCCTCGCTGAGCTTCGGATTCACGAGTGTCTGGGTTTCATCCGCCGGGCCCGACCCGTCGAAGACCACGATCGCGCCCGCGGGCGGCGCGGCGCCGAGCGTGGGGCTCTTCCGCTCGACCTTGGCGAGCGTGGCGATCGTGCCACCGGCGTCATCGAGCACGACGAGCGATCCGGCCCGGATCTCACCCTGCCGCTTCGTGCCGCCGAGGTCGACGCCCTCGAGCTTCACGACCTCCCCCTCGCGCACGCCGGAGCCCGTGATCTTGTCGGGGGGCGTCCAGCCCGCGCCCGGCAGGCCACCGGGGTAAGCGACCGCCGAAAACTTCCCGTCGCCGAGGGCGACGACCTGCACGCCATACTTCGCCTCGCCGGACTCGTGCTTCACCACGCCCTCGTATTCACCCTGGAAGGGGAAGTCGGCGTCGGCCTTCGCGGGGTCGGTGTAGACCTGCTTGTCCGCCGGGGCGGCGGAACTGATGACGGCCGGTGCGATCAGCGCCACGGCGATCAGGCACACGAGCACGAGGTCACGACGCATGGGAAGGCTCCTCCGGGGTGGAATGACGTTCCGAGAGTATGCCCGACCCGTCGCCATGCCGGAAGGATGCGGGAGGAAGGCGAGGCCGGCTCGAATGCCCCGCCGCCCGCTCGGGCCGGGCTGCAACCAGGAGCGGGTGTCGGCCGTTCAAGGGAGGAGCATCGGGCGGTTGCGGCAGCGTCCCGCCCGGCCGCGATCACCCCGCTGCCCGAGGAATCCCGCCATGAAGCGCCTCTCCCTCCGCCTGCTATTCGCCATCGTGTGGCTCGCGTCTCCGGTCGCCGCCGTGAGCCGGGCCGACCCCGCGGCGGCGATCCGCGCGGTACGAGACATCCCGTATGGCGGCGAGCCGGCGGAGCGGGGGCGAACGCTCGACCTCTACCTCCCGGAGCAGGACGCCGGCGACCGGCAACCTCGGCCCGTCGTGCTCTTCATCCACGGCGGCGCGTGGCGCAAGGGCGACAAATCGATGGTCGGGGACAAGCCCGAGGCGTTTGTCGGCCAGGGCTACGCCTTCGCGAGCGCGAACTACCGGCTCGCCGACACGGTCTCCCCGCGGGAGCAAGGTCAGGACGTGGCCGAAGCCGTCGCCTGGCTGCACGAGCACGGCGGCGAGCACGGCTGTGACCCGAAGAAGATCTTCCTCATGGGGCACTCCGCCGGGGCCCACCTCGTCGCCTTGGTTTCGACCGACGAGACGCTGCTGCAAGCCTGCGACCTCGGCCTCGCGGCGGTCGCGGGCACGATCCTGCTCGACGGCGCCGGCTACGACGTCCCCAGGCAACTGGAGATCGCGAGGCTGCCCGCGATGCGGGAGATGTACGTGCGGGTGTTCGGCGACGCCGACGCCCAGCGGCGCGCCTCGCCGATCGAGCACGTCGCGGCCGGCAAATCGATTCCGCCGTTCCTGCTCTTTCACGTGGCCCACCGCGCCGACAGCCGCGAGCAGGCCGAGGCCCTCGCCGCCAAGCTCCGCGACGCGGGTGCGCCGGCGGAGGTGGTGCACGCGGCCGACAAGAACCACCTCACGCTGAACCGCGAACTGGGGGCGGCCGGAGACGAACCGACGACAAAAATCCTTGCCTGGTTGCGGGAGGCGTCGGCCATCGAGCGGAAGTGAGGCCGGCCCCCGACCGTCAGCGGTCGTGGAGGCCGATCCCGTTCGACTCTCGGCCCAAATGCGGGCCCCCCTGGCGATGCCACACCCCTGACCAAGGGTGCCTTGTGAGCCATTACAACGTGGGGGTGGGGGGTGCTTGCCTTGT
>Ga0214917_10003027_pt1 | contig 19885 bp, 20 predicted proteins | sample LL_1208_BB_MetaG_FD_177983 | JGI IMG/M metagenome (GOLD analysis project Ga0214917, IMG submission 177983) | Freshwater microbial communities from Lake Lanier, Atlanta, Georgia, United States - LL_1208_BB | ecosystem: Environmental > Aquatic > Freshwater > Lake | place: USA: Georgia | collected...
CGCGCCTGAAGCATTACCGCCGCCGCGACCAGACACTGTGCCTATGGCTGAGCCCGTAAACGCGCAAGACCTTGTTGAGACGGTGCGGCGTGGCTATACTGGTGTCGATGTGTTTTTCGCCTTTGTGCTTGGTGGCGTCGCCATGCTCGCTCTGTTCGTAGTTGCGGCTTGGCTTGATATGAAAACACTCTGGCCTTTTGGCAAATTATTGGGATGAGTGCGATGACAATCCGGTCGCTTGATGCGCAGCATCGCGATGCGCTCGCCGATCTATTGGTCGAAACAGTGGCCCATGGTGGCTCTGTCAGCTTCATGCATCCGCTTGCACAGGATGATGCGCGCGCCTTCTGGGAGGCCTCGCTGGCGCAGGCCGCAAGCGGTGTGCGCTTTGTCCTCGGTGCCTTCGATCGCGAGACGCTCATCGGCACCGTGACGTTGCATTGCGATTGTCCGCCCAATCAACCGCATCGCGGCGAAATTGCAAAAATGATGACAGCGGTCAGTCATCGCGGGCGTGGCGTTGGAACAGGCTTGTTGCAAGAAGCAGAACGTATTGCGCAGCAGAATGGCCGCACCTTGCTGGTGCTCGACACGGCGGTCGACGAAGGCGCAACAGATTTTTATCGAAAGCTCGGTTATGTTTTGGCCGGTACGATTCCAGATTTTGCATTGAAGCCTCATGGCGGCCTCACGGGCACGAATATTTTTTATAAATATTTGTAATGTGCCATTTCAGGCCGTGACAACATCGACGAGTTCGAGAGTCTTGATGACGCCGATGGAGCCATCCTTCAGAAGACCGCGGGCTGAGCCAGTGATCTTGACGCCCTGTTCGGTCATGTCGAATTCAAACAGATTCCATCCTGCGCGATGCGTCAGTGTGCCGCCAATGGCGGAGGCCGATGGCGCACCGACAATCGGCACGCGGCCTTTCGGCCCATCCATGAAATCGACGGACACAACGTGATTGTGGCCGTGCAAAATCAGTTCGGCACCATATTTGCCGACGATGTCCTCGAAGCGTTTGGCATCCGTTAATCCGCGCCCTGGCTGTGCCCCTTGGCGATGTGGCGGGTGATGGATCATCACCACGCGGGCCTGCGGCTGTGTTGCCAAAAAACCGAGAATATTGCCGAATTTTTCCCGTTGATCGGGCCCTAATGTGCCCGACGCCATGAAGGGTGCCGTGGGTACGGCGGATGACAAGCCAATGATTGCGATTGGACCCGCAAGCCGCACATAGGGGAAGCCCTCGTATCGGCCATTGTCAGATGTCATCCAAGGCGCGAGGTAGCGTTCGATATCGGCTGTGTTGGTGCGGACATAGGCATCATGGTTGCCGGGCACGAAACTGACTTCGGACGGCAGACCAAGCTTTTTCATGAACTGCACGGCACCGGGAAATTCGCCGTGCAGACCGATATTCACCAGATCGCCGGTACAGGCGATGTGGTCGGGCGTGAAAGCGTGCATGTCTTCGAGAATGCGCGCGAGCAAAGCCATATCGTGCGAGCGTGATCGGCCCCGCCGCCAATTCATGTAGCCCGTCAGCCTTTTGCTCGCGAGTTCGCGCAGCTTTGGCTTGGGCAAGGGGCCCAGATGCGGGTCGGACAGATGCGCGAGGCGAAACATTAGGCCTTTCGTGCCGCTCTTGTAGGCCCATCGTCAAGCGCAAAAGCAGGCCAAGCCCTATGCGCTGGCGATGAAGCTGCCGGTGAGGAAGACAAGCCCGCCGACAGCCGTCATCACGCCACTCACCGTGCCAACGATCCAAGGTGCGTCACGACCGGTCAGTCAACCATCATCGGATAGGGATTCGGCGAAGCCCATGGAGATGCGCGCACCAAATCGAGGCCGCGACACCGACGAGAAAAGTCTCCCAATTGGAATGGGTCGCGAAGGTGGCGGCATTCTCCTCCGCCATATCTTCAAAAGCCTTGGCGGAGTGAGGATAGCTGTACCGCACGTCATCGGCGACGGCGTGTTAGATCCGCTCATCTTTGTCTTCCGACGCGATGGCGAGCGCCAGAATCTCCTTTTCTCAAAGGTCTGCAAATGCTTTGAGAGCCAAGGCAATTCCGCTAGCTGTCAAAATAGATTTGAATTATTCTAAACTGATGACTGATCCCGCTCAACCATCCTCCTGGCGCAGCCGCGTGCTACCGCCGCTGTTACACCTCTATTTCCGGTTCAAAAGGCCAATGACATTGGGCGTGCGCGCTTTGGCCTTCAATGAGGCGGGGCATGTGTTTCTGGTCCGGCACACTTACGTGCCGGGTTGGCATCTTCCCGGCGGCGGGATCGAACCGGGCGAAACAGCGATTGAATCGCTGACCCGTGAGATGGCTGAAGAGGGTAATCTTATCGTCACAGAGCCGCCGCGGCTGTTCAGCTTCTATTTCAACAACAGGGCCAGCCGTCGTGACCATATCGCGCTCTATGTCGTGTCCAATGTGATGCAGACGGCCCCTATGATTGCCAATCGCGAAATCGCCGAGGCGGGCTTCTTCCCCACCCATTCCCTGCCTGAGGCTACAACACCAGCCACACGGCGTCGTGTGATGGAAGCGCTGAGCGGCCAGCCGCAAGACCCGTTTTGGTAAGTTTCTTGTCGCCCGATATGGGAACGTGTTAGACGCGGATAGGTGTCCGGCGTTGCCGGAGAGGGATTTTCGATGAAGTCGATGCTGCGACGACGAAACCGGGAAGCGCGGTCCTAACAGGGCCATCCCAAGCGTTGTCCACATCAATCACTCATCGGAAAATCCATGTCCGAACTCTCCGTCAATCTGCGTCACGAAACGCCTGCCGACCATCCCATCATCGAGAAATTGCATGAACGCGCATTCGGCCCTGGCCGTTTCGCCCGCACCGCGTATCGTTTGCGCGAAGGCATTTCGCCGCTCTCCAGCCTGTGCCATGTCGCAACTGTTGGCACGTTGATTGTCGGCTCCATTCGTCTTTCGGGTTTATGGATCGGCAAAGACGAGGGCGCGCTACTCGGTCCGCTCGCCGTCGAACCGCAATTCATGAATCGTGGTATTGGTGGCATGTTGATCAGCCGTGCCCTCGATGTCGCGAAGGTGGAAGGTCATCGTGCGGTGATCCTTGTCGGCGACGAGCCTTATTATGCGCGTGCCGGGTTCAAGAAAGTCCCTCGCGGCCATTTGCAACTGCCGGGCCCGGTCGATCCCGACCGGCTTCTCGCGGTCGATTTGCAAGGTGGCGATATTGCCCGGTTGCGGGGAGCCGTTATGCCACGCGCGGCGTGATGGCTTCTTGGTTACGGCGCTTTGGCGCGGAAGCGACCTTCGCGCAACCATGTCGCAAGAAGTGCCAATCCAATCAACAATAATCCGATTCCGCCGACAGCAAGCGGCGTAACCGCGACGCCGCGTACCGCATAGGATTGTGTGTCGCGCAAAACGATCGCATCGGAGGGTGCGCGCCCGCCGGCAGCGATGCGGACAAGATCGGGCAGTCGCGGCGTCGCATTTGCCGTTAACGCTGTACGGATTACTGCGCCGCCTGTCGCTTGGGCGAACGGAGCCAACATCGCTTCGTTGGAAATGACATCCTGCACTTCGCGTGGATTGGGTGGGCCAACATGGACGAACGCGTTCAGCGTTCCGTCCGTTGCGCGGTAAAGACCGTCCGCTTTCACTTCGAGCGAGCCGCGCCAGCGTCCGGCACCATCTTCCTTCATCTGCACGTCCATTTGGCCGGAAGGGCCAGACAGCGTCACGGTGCCGATTGTGTTCGCCATGGTCTGGCGCTCAATCGAAACCAAATGGCCGCGTGCAGAAACGCGCAGCGCTTCTTCTTCGAGATCAGGCTCCTTCATCAGCCAATGGCCGGTTCGGCGCAGCAGGTCGACATGGGGACCGCCCGAGCGAAAACCGCGTGCCCAGAGCCAACTCTGATCGGACAGGATCAAAGCCACACGCCCCTGTCCTTCGCGCGACAGCAACAAAAGCGGCTTGTCATCGGCACCCGACATCAAGGTTGTTCCTGCGCGTGGTGTCGCCGAAATCTGCCGGATCCATTCACCCCAATCGGGCGGGCTCGTTTCCGAGCCCGGCAAAGCGCGCGTCACGGGGTGGCGCTTGCCCTGATCGGTGAGGGCGGGACGATAAGGGCGCTCGATATTCGCCCCTTCCGGGCGCGCCGGCATAATCGCGGAAATCGGTGTGCTCGCCAGCCCTCCACGGCCTGCAAATTCTGGTCCGGCGGAGACGAGAACGGCACCGCCCTCACGGACGTAGCGCACAATATTGTTGAAATAGACCGGCGGCAGGATCGACTGGTTCGCATACCTATCGAAGATGATGAGATCGAATTCCTTGATCTTCGTTTCGAACAATTCGCGCGTCGGGAAGGCGATCAGCGAGAGTTCGTTGATCGGCGTGCCATCTTGTTTTTCCGGCGGGCGCAGAATGGTAAAATGGACGAGATCGACATTGGCATCCGATTTTAGCGTGTTGCGCCATGTGCGCTCACCCGCATGCGGCTGGCCTGAGACGAGTAGCACACGCAGCTTGTCACGGATGCCGTCGATTTCGAGAACGGCTTTGTTGTTCGCTTGCGTCAATTCATTCGGCGCTGGCTCTACATCGATTTCGAAAACATTGGCGCCGCCATGATCGATCTTCACCTGCTGGCGGATGGTCTCGCCCGGCACCACGATGCGCGTACCGATGGGTTGGCCATCGCGGCGCAGATTGATGCGGACGGGTTCCGTGCGGCCGGGATCGAGGACGCGAAAGCGCAGCGCCACTTCCTTGCCGACAAGGCCGAAGCGCGGCGCATCCAGCAATTCGATGCGCCGGTCGCGCTCGCCGCGATAGCCGGTAATGAGTGCGTTCACCGGCGCACGAAAGCCGAGTGCCGCAGGATCGGCGGGAATGTCATGTACGACGCCGTCGGTCACCAGAATGGCGCCCGCGACGCGGTCTGACGGTACATCGGAGAGCGCTGTCTGCAACGCGCCGAACAGGCGCGTGCCGTCAGCTGAGGCTGCCTCGCCGACATCAATCACACGGAGTTCGAGATCCTTTTCGCGACCGAGCCTGGTGGCGAGCTCCGATTTCAATACGTCCGTCTGTTGTGGCCTGACAGAAAGAGTCTGCGACCCAGAGCGGTCCACAAGGACAACGGCGACATCCTTCAGCTTTTCGCGCTCTTCCCGCACCATCGAAGGATTGAGAAGCGCCAGCGCCATCAGCACGGTGGCGCCAAGACGTAGCAAGCCGCCGCGGCGGCGTGCGATGATTGTGGCGAGCGCGATCAGAAGTCCGGCGCTTGCGAGCGCGATGACGAGCCAGAGCGGAACGAGCGGCGCGATGGAGAGGCTCATTGGCCGAGCCTTTCCAGAAGCGCAGGGACATGCACCTGATCGGCTTTGTAATTGCCCGTCAGAGCATACATGACGATGTTGGTGCCGGCGCGGAACGCCATTTCGCGCTGGCGCGGCATGGTCTGCGTCACCGGATAGAGCGGCTCGCCCCGCCGCCCTGTTGCCCAAGCGGATGCGAGATCATTCGAGGTGATGATGATCGGGGAGACGCCATCGCCTGCACGCGCCGGCCGGTCGCCGGAATTGGTTTCGCGTGGGATGGCTTCGATCCATGTCTGTCCATCGGCATAACGGCCGGGGAATGTGTCGATCAGATAGAAGGCTTTTGTCACGACATGATCGGCGGGCACGGGTTCAAGTTCTGGAACCGCGATCCCCGATAGGATTTGACGCAGCAAACGCGTTTCCGCTGTTGTCTGTCCGCCGCGTTGCGCTTGTGCATCGCGCGTATCGAACAGAACCGTGCCGCCGCCTTTCATGAAAGCGTCGAGCTTGCGGATTGTCGCTTCGCTTGGTGCGGGGCGCCCAGCAACAATCGGCCAATAGAGGAAGGGATAGACGGCGAGATCGTCAATCGCCGGATCGACGCCCGCAGGTTCAGCCGGTTCGAGCGCAGTGCGTGACGCCAAAAATGCGGACAGACCTGCCAAGCCTGCACGCGAGGCTTCATCCACCGCAGGATCGCCGGTGATGATATAGGCGAGGCGCGTGGCCAACGCAGCTTCCTGTGCTTTCGGCGCAATCGGTCCGAGATTATTGGGCGTGCGATTGTCTTGTGCGTGGAGTGCGGACGGCGCAACCGTGGCGATGGCCAGAATAAGAGCAGCCGCAGCCGCCACGCGGCGGCGTGCCAGCAGAGAAAGGCCGCCTCCAAGCCAGAGCACAGCCAACCCATCGAGGATAAAGCCGAACAAAGCGAGCGCGAGAAGCGGCGGTCCCAGTTCGATGGGAGCAGGACGCGTGAGCGGTTCGACTGGCACGCCATAAGAGTCGAGTGGCAACAAGATCAGCGCGGCGTCGCGCGGCAACACATTCACGGCCACCGGATTGTCCGGGTCGCCATAAAGACCAGCGGGATGATCGCGGCTTGCCAGTGGCTCGCCCTTCGCTTGAACTGGCCGCGCTGTCGCCGGCGGCAAACCCAAAGCGCCATAGCCATCGAGTGTGCGCCATGGTGCGGCGAGCCGCGCCTCGCTTGTCGTATCGTCGCGGGCTGCACCTGCGCTGGTGCCTGCGAGTTGTGAAATGCGGCGGAGCATGTCGACGAACAGGCCTGAGAGCGGCAGGTTCGACCAGCTCGTGTCGGCGGTGACGTGGAACAGGATCACGAGGCCTGCGCCGCGCTTTTCGGCCGTCACAATCGGCGTGCCATCGGCAAGTGCGGCCCATGTCTTCTTGGCGAGGTCGGGTTCCGGCTCAGCGAGTAATTGCCTTGAAATCTGTACTTCGGCCGGCGGTTGCAAACCGGCGAAAGGCGAAGCGGGATCGAACGGGGCCAAGGTCTTTGGCGCATCCCATGAGAGCGCGCCGCCGAAATTGCGGCCACCGCGGCGCAATTTCACAGGAACGAAATCATCACTGGCTGAGGCGAGGCGTGAACCGGCGAAGCGCAGTACAACGCCACCGTCTTTCACATAAGATTCGAGCGCGCGTTTCGTCGCCTCGGGCAATGCGCCCGTATCGGCGAGCACGATCATCGAGGCTTTTTGCTCGATCAGCGCGTTGATCGCGTCGGCTGGTCCCAGCCGCGGCTCGCGCACTTCGGCATAAGGTGCCATTGCGCGCTGGAGATAATAGGTCGGCGCGACGAGGGGCAGCGATGTATCTGCCGTTGCACCGGAAACGAGGCCGACAATCCGGCGGCGGTCGCGCGCATCTACCAAAGCCACGGCACCGGCGCTGCGTGCATTCTCGATGGCAAGGCGGGCGACGTCGTTGCGCAATTCGACAGGCAGCGTCACGCTCGCCTGTGTCTTCAGCGCGTTGCCATCGAAGGTGTAGCGCGCTTCGGCCAACGAGGCACCACGACGGTCGAGGGCGCGGAGAATGCCGTCCTGCGCAAGGCTGGAGGCTGCACGCAAGACCGTCACATTCATCCCGCTTTGGCCATTGTCCAATCCTGCAAGACCGATCAACCCGGCATGATCGCCGGTGATAATCCGGCCCGTGCGTTGTTTGATGGCGGCAGTGACGGCCTTGGCGAATGGGTCGCCATCTTGGCCTTGCAGCGCATCGGCGAACCAGATGATTTCACCCTCACGATTTTGGACCAAGAATTTTTCGAGCGCAGCGAGATGAACCCGGCGATCAGCGGCGAAGGGCTGTGGTGCCAGCGCACGCAATTTCGTGGCCGCGCTGTCGCCATCCAACAGCGAGAGATCGGATTGTGGTTCAGCCGTGCCGATAAGCGCCACCGCGCGGCCATCGCGGGCGGCGTTGCGCAAAGTTACTTCTGCGGCGGCAAGGCGCACTGGGAAATCGGGACCGGTTGCCCAGCCATTATCGAAGAGTACAAGAAGCGGGCCTTGTCCCGGCGCATTTGTGACGCCGCGTGTCCATAAGGGGCCTGCCATAGCAAGTATGACGAGCGCTGCAATCGTCAGGCGTAGCAGCAGAAGCCAAAGCGGCGTGCGGCGCGGCGTCTCGCGCTCGGGCACGAGATCCTTGATGAGCGGCAGCGGCGGGAAAGCGATGGCACGCGGGCGCGGCGGGGTCACGCGCAACAGGAGCCAAAGGACCGGCAGCGCGGCGAGGCCCGCCAGAACAAGCGGCGCGGAAAAGGCGATTGGGAGCCAACCGAACATCAGCGTCTCCCGTTTGTGCCGTTAGGGGCGGCCACGCGTTGCGAGAGTGCAAGCAGCGCTTCCGACGCAGGACGATCGGTTCGGTGTAGATCGAAGCTCCAGCCGCGCCGTGTGCAGGCGTCACGCAAGGCGGCGTTGTGATGTTCCATGCGCTCCTGATAGCGGGCGCGGAAAGATTTGGCGTCGCCGATGTCGAGGCGGTCCTTATCTTCGACGCCCAGCAGTTCGGTCTGGCCATCGAAGGGGAAAATTTCCTCGACCGGATCGACGATGCGCAGAACATGGCCTTTCGCGCCGCGCGCCGAGAGAATTTCGATCCGTTTCGCGATGAGATCGGGTTCGCTTAACGCGTCCGTGATCAGCACGGTTTCGGTCAGCGGTGCGAGCGTGATGGCAGGCGGCAACGGTGCGTCGAGACCGGTCTTGTCGCTCGCTAAGGCCTCGGCGAGCTTGTCGATCACGGCGCGCGCGGCGAGAGGATTGGTTAGGCCAAGCAGACCGATGCGTTCGCCGCCACGCACAAGGCAATCGGCGAGTGCAAGGCCCAACACAAGCGCGCGATCGATTTTGGGCGCGCGGGCGAGCGAGGATTCGAAATCCATCGAACGGGAACGATCGATCCAGAGCCAAACGGTGTGCGCCGCTTCCCATTCGCGTTCGCGGACGAAATGGCGACCGTCGTCGCGCGCCGAGCGGCGCCAATCGATGCGATGGGCCGGCTCGCCATTCATGAAGGTGCGAAATTGCCAGAAATTTTCGCCGACACCGGCGCGGCGGCGTCCGTGAATGCCATGCAGAGCGCCAGTCGCAATGCGGCGCGCTTCGATGGCGAGACGTGGCAGGCGTCCAGCCAGCCCGATCGCATCGCCGGTGCGCGCCAGATGCGCGCTCCGCGACTCCTCGGACAGGATGCGAACATTGGCCATTAGGCGAGACGCGCGACGAGCTTAGCGATGATGGCGTGCAGCGTTTCGCCTTCGGCGCGCGCTGCAAAAGTCAGCGCCATGCGGTGTTTCAGCACCGGCTCAGCCAAGGCTGCGACATCGTCGAGCGAGGGTGCCACGCGGCCTTGCAGCAGCGCGCGTGCGCGCACGGCAAGCATCAGCGCTTGACCTGCGCGCGGGCCGGGACCCCATGACAAAAGCCCTGCAATATCGGGGTCGCCTTCGCCGGGACGGGCCGAACGGACGAGCGCGAGAATGGAATCGACCACGCTTTCGCCAACGGGTAGGCGACGGACGAGGCGTTGCGCAGTCATCAATTCATCGGCCGTCATCGCCTGTTTCACTTCGGCGTTCATACCGCCTGTCGTTTCAAGAATAATGCGGCGTTCGGTGGCGGCGTCCGGATAGCCCACATCGATCTGCATCAGAAAACGGTCGAGTTGCGCCTCGGGAAGGGGATAGGTGCCTTCCTGCTCGATCGGGTTCTGCGTGGCGAGAACGTGAAACGGCTTCGGCAGATCGTGGCGCTCGCCGGCAACAGTCACATGATGTTCCTGCATCGCCTGCAACAGTGCCGATTGCGTGCGCGGGCTCGCGCGGTTGATTTCGTCCGCCATCAGAAGCTGGGCGAAAATGGGACCTTTAATGAATCGGAAGGCGCGGCGACGATCGGCCGTTTCTTCCATCACTTCCGCCCCGAGAATGTCGGACGGCATCAGATCGGGTGTGAACTGCACCCGGCGCTCATCAAGCCCCAGGACATGTCCGAGCGTTTCGACGAGGCGGGTCTTGGCGAGGCCGGGGACGCCGACCAGAAGGCCATGGCCTCCGGCGAGAATCGTCACCAGCGCGCGTTCGACCACATCCTCCTGCCCGAACACTGCGGTGCCGATGGCATCGCGCGCCCGGCCGATCTGGTCGACCGCCGCTTCGGCTGCCTCCACGATCCGGGTTTCGAGGTCTTCCGCCCTTGCTTCGTGCGCCATGTCCGTCGCTCCGTGGTGCCGCTTTCAGACCATTGTCGGGCGCGGCCTGCCAAGGGGCAAGCCCAGATTGCCAAGCCTCCCCATGTTCAGGGCGAAAGCAAGGCGATCATCCGGGTTTAGGCCGGTCGGCGCGTCTCAATTGAGGCTTATCAGTCAGCGCTTTTCAGTCGGCGCATTTCAGTCGGCGCTTGGGAGCCGCCGCAGGGTGAATTCAATCTGTCCGTCTTCGAGTTCCCGCCAAAACTCGATTTCTGTCATATAAGCCGCCTTTGGGAAGCGGCTGAACAGCTCGCGTGCCTTCTCCCGCGCTTCGAGGCGGGGCAACGTATAGGTTTCGCGCCGCCATTGGCTGAAGGCTGCCTTCCCCGGCGAGCGGCCGGACTGGCTCCGCTCCGCCATGCGGCGGGCGAGATCGGTCGGGGTCGAGGGTTTCTGTGCCATCCCCCTATTTTAACGCGCGGCCTGCCAAAAGAGGAGTCTGGCTAAAGGGACGGGTCTTTAGGGGGTGGCCGCTATCGCCTCGGCCAAGATGGCCTTTGTCTCGGCCGGAAAGCCGCGCAGAGCCCATTCGATTTCGGCACGGGCGATGATCTGGCCGAGGCGCGGCCCGGGCGTCACGCCTTGCGCGATAAGATCGGTTCCCGAGAAAGGCGAACGTTCAGGCCGCAGGCGGGCGGCGTCATAGAGCGGCGTGGTATTACGGGATGGGTCGCGCGCCGTTAAAACCAGAGCGGCATCCCGCGCCGCCTCACCACCTTGTTGCCATGCGAAGCGGCAGGCCTCAGGCATGGCAATCGGACCTGTGTGAAAATGATCGAGCGCGCGCGCCATGGCTGCGAGCCGCGTGGCTTCAGCGTTGGACAGACGTAAGCGTTCTTGCAGGCGCTCCACATCGTCTGCGGTTTCAAGCGCCAGCGTGCCCAGTCGCAGAACCGAATCCTGTTGTGATATGCGCGCCATCGCCTCGACATGCGCCACGCCACCCAGGATGTGATCGAGAAATCCATCATCGCGCATGACGGCGAGCGTTTCCGCCACGCCTTTGGCAACGAGTAATTTCATCATCTCAGCGCGGATGCGCTCGCGCGAGAGCTGGTCCAAGCCATTGCGCAATTCAATGGCGGCATGGAGCGCCTCCTGGTCGAGCGTGCCTTCGCCATAAGCGGCATGAAACCGGAACAGGCGTAAAATGCGCAGATAATCCTCGCGGATGCGCTGATGCGCATCGCCGATGAAGCGCACATGGCGGTGGGCGAGATCGGCCAATCCGCCGACATAATCCTCAACCACGCCATGCCCGTCGGCATAAAGCGCGTTCATCGTGAAATCGCGCCGCTGTGCATCATGCGCAAAATCGCGACCGAAGCGCACGGTTGCGCGTCGGCCATCGGTATCGATGTCTTCGCGCAGGGTCGTCACTTCAAACGGTTTGTGATCGACGAGGATTGTCACCGTGCCGTGGTCGATGCCGGTCGGTAGTGCGCGCAAACCGGCTTCTGCGGCGCGGCGCATCACCTCGTCGGGCAGCGCGGTTGTTGCAATGTCGATATCGGCAATCGGCAGACCCATCAGTGCATTGCGGACCGCGCCGCCGACCATGCGCGCTTGCTCACCGTCACGGTCGAGAAGTTGAAAAATCCGTTGCAGGCCGGGGGTGGTGAGCAAATTCTGCGGCAAAGCCGTCATTTGATTTCTGCCGGAACGAGTTTGCCGTTTTCCATATGCGCGGGAACGTATATGCCTTGATTTTTGTTGGCGGTGAGGCCCAGCCAGATGAAGGAGGCGACGAGCAAGGCTAGGCCGATGATCGAAAGCGACAAGATTTTGCCTTCCCAATTCGGACCATGTAGCGGCGAACGCCGACGCACCATGAGCCAGAATGCATAGACGATGAAAGGCGCCAGAAAGAGAACAACCTCTTCGAAAATCGCGCGCGTCATACCGCGTAAAGCCTTTCATAGAGATTGCGGAGAATGCCCGCCGTTGCGCCCCATATATAATGATCCTCATAGGGCATGGCATAGAAATGACGCAAAGTACCCCGGAATTCGCGGTGATCGCGCCGGTGGTTGGCTTCATCCATCAAAAAATCAAGCGGGACCTCGAAGGCAGCCTCCACTTCAGCCGGATCGGGCAGAACCGGGGCCGTAGGGTCGACAAGCGCGACCACCGGCACGATGCGATAGCCGGTGCCAGTCAGATACGGATCGAGATAACCGAGCGGTGTGACATAACGCGCCTCCAGCCCCACCTCCTCTTGCGCTTCACGCAAGGCCGCGGCGCATGGATCGCGATCGTCCGGATCGATGCGGCCGCCGGGAAAGGCGATCTGTCCCGAATGGGCGCGCAATTGCGACGACCGCCGCGTGAGCAACAATGTCGGTGCGGTTTCATGCGCCATGATCGGTACAAGGACAGCGGCAGGCTTGTGCAAATGTCCGTCGGCAGGTGCAACATTTTCTGCGAGTTGATGATCGCCATGCGGCGGCAAATAATCGGGATCGAAGGATTGCGGCACAGGCGCAATATGCAAGCCGGTTTTTGCGCGCCCTACAAAATCCGCGAGCGTGGGGTTTTCAAACACTAGATTCATGCGCCGTGCTCCAGCGCAGCGCTATCGACGATGGGAAAGAATGTGCTGTGCGAGACGAGGCCGATCTGGCCATCGCGTTCTTCCGCCCATTCGACCATGCGGTAGAAGACAGGGCGTGCGATCTTCGCTTCCAGTGCACCGCGCACCAGCGCATAGGGACGCTGCCCGCCGGTCGTTTCTGACATGAAGCGTAGCGGATGATCGGAGCCTAGCTCGAACACATCGCCGACATTGGTCGTGATGGCGATGACAGGTCCGTCAGCACTGTCGCGTCGTTCGGCATCGATGCCGATGAAGGGTGCATCCTCCACCACGATGCCGACACGTTCCACGGGTGTGACAAGTACGAAGCGTTCGGGATCTTTCCGCAAAATGGTCGAGAACAGGCGCACCAGCGCGGGCCGACCAATGGGCGTGCCATTGTAGAACCACGTGCCATCGGCGGCGATACGCATGTCGATCTCGCCGCAATAGGCCGGGTTCCAGAGGTGAACCGGCGGCAGGCCCTTCTCCCGCGCCGCATGCTGGGCGGTGGCGGTCAAGGCGTCGAGCGAAGGGATCGGGGCGTCGGACATGAGAAAGCCATGACTCGCAGCGGGGGGCCGCGTCAACCGGCTGTCTCCAGAACGGAAAATCCCGCTCTATCCTCTTTTTTAACTCATTGTTCTCGCTCAGCCGGCAGCCATTTGATTGCAGGCTCTAATTGGAATGGAAGTGCATGATGGCTGAAAGGAGCGTGCTGACGCTCGCCAACAGAACGGCGATGCCTTTGCGCTGAAGCGACCGGTTCAGCACAAACGCCAGGGCGGAAACGATGGCCCAAGCGGCCCACATGAAAATCACGAAATAGAGGAAAAGCACCATCACCGTACTGACGACACCGTTCGCAATGAACGCGGCGAGGGCCGTGATGGCCATCCCTGACGCAACAAAAAGAGTCACATAGACATAGCCGAAAAAAGGGCCCGCCGTTTCAAGCAATTCGAGAAACTCGACATTGCGTGGCCCTGTTTGGTCCACGCCTTGGCTCGCGGCGCCAACAATAAAGGTGGCAATGCCTGCAATGGTAGCGAGCATCAGACCGAAGGCCGTCTTGAGCAAGGTCAGCCAATTTTGTTCTCCGGCAAAAATCCAACGGACCAATGGTACCCCAAAACGATAGAATGCGAAGAACGAAAAGACGAAGACGAATAGCTGAGACAGAAAATAGACTGTCATGCTGCTGACAATGTAAGAGTCCATTGCAATCTTGAAGATCGTGGATAACACGCTATTCAGCAGGAGTAGCACACTTCCCGTCCACAAGATGAGCCGGTCACAATGGCCTTGCCGCAAGCGTTTTCGGAATTCGCCGTATCGATGCCGCTCAAGCCATGACAGACAGTTGAGAATGGCGCGGTCAGCCCAATCGAGAACGGAATTGGGAACGAAAAAATGTAATACGGCAACCAAGCCGGATGTCACGGCCAAGAGATCCACGAAGGTTTGCAATTTGTTCAATCAAAACATTCCGAAAGATGGGCATGGTTGGGAACGCAATGAACAGCCGCAAAAGATTATCGCACAAGGATATGTGCGCAAGACGAAAGCCGCATGCGAGTTGAATAAAACAGATCAGATTCGACGTTATCGTTTTTTTCCGGCTATTCTTCTCTGAAACGGTATTCCCTAGATGGGAAAACATCCTACAGGGCGTCTCGCCACGTCCACTCTTACGGCCAGCGCACCGTCGGCGGCATCGAGGATAGGATCGATTCCACATTGCCGCCAGTCTTCAGGCCAAAGATCGTGCCGCGGTCGTAGAGCAGGTTGAATTCGACATAGCGGCCACGGCGGATTTGCTGTTCCTCACGGTCCGCATCCGTCCAAGGTAGTGCGATGTTCCGCTTGAGGATCGGCGGATAGGCTTTGAGAAAGGCGCGACCAACATCTTGGGTGAAGGCGAAATCGGCCTCCCAATCGCCGGTATCCTGATAGTCGTAGAAGATGCCGCCAATGCCGCGCGGTTCATCGCGATGCTTGAGCCAGAAATATTCTTCGCACCACGCTTTGTATTTGTCATAGGGCGCGATGGCGGCATGGGCGTCGCAAGCGGCCTTGTAGCAGGCGTGAAAATGCACGCTGTCGGGATCGGTCTGGGTGCGGCGGCGCATCAGTACCGGCGTCAAATCGCCACCACCGCCGAACCAAGCACGGCTCGTTACAACGAAGCGTGTGTTCATGTGAACGGTCGGCGCATTCGGATTCCATGGGTGCGCGATGAGCGAGATGCCCGTGGCGTGAAAGCGTGGATCTTCATTGGCGCCGGGAATCTGGTTGCGAAACTCGGGCGCGAATTCGCCATGGACGGTCGAGACATGGACACCGACTTTTTCGAAGACGCGGCCGCGCATCAGGGCCATGGTTCCGCCACCGCCATGGGCGCCGGTGTGGTCCGTGCGGGTCCAGGCTTTCTTTTCGAAACGGCCCGGGCCGCCTGCTTCTGGGAAGAAGGGTCCGCTGGCCTCGTCCTCGGCGGCTTCGAAGGCGGCAATGATCTGGCTCTGCAAATCCTGAAACCAGGCCGCCGCCCGTGCCTTACGGTCATTGAGGATGGATTCGGCGGGGAGGGGCGTGGGATTTGGGTTCGGTTTCATGCAGGCGTTCCAGTCTCAAGCGGGAATCCCCGCGTCTGACGTAAGGCCTCGCCCAAAATCATCCCTCCGGCAAGGGCTACGTTCAGTGAACGCAGGCCTGCGGCCAGTGGGATCAGGACCCGCTCATCGGAGGCAGCGTGGACCTCATCGGGCACGCCTTTCGATTCCCGACCGAGCAGGATGATGTCATCGGCCCGGAAGGCGAGGTCGAAATAGGGTTTGGCGGCCTTTGTCGAGGCAAGGATGAGGCGCTGTCCTGATCCAATCTGCCACTCTCGGAAGGTGCGCCAGGAGATGTGGCGCTTCAGATCGACCCGGTCGAGATAGTCCATTCCGGCGCGGCGAAACGTTTTATCGGAGGTTGGAAAGCCAGCAGGTTCGACAAGATGAATCCTAACGTTAAGGCAGGCGGCGAGCCACATGAGAGTGCCCGCATTCTGCGGAATGTCGGGCTCGAAAAGAGCAAGATCCATAGGGCCCCTCAAAAGCTGCAAAAAGCAGTGTAAATTGCATAGCACCGGGGCTAACCCCGTGAATTTGGCGTATCGCACTATAGACAAGGGCCTAGCGTCATGCGAAAGACCCGCCGCGTGGCGACTTCGGGTCGCATGGCATGGCAAAGTCCGTGCGCCATGTCTGTCCCGTAAGTCGACTTTGACCATCATGCCTGGTTCCTCTTCCGGGCAGCAAAATAGGGATCAAGGACGTGGCGACGACAGCGGCCGAACCCACCAGACGGGATTTTCTTTACTTGGCGACCGGCGCCGTGGGCGCCATCGGCGTTGCAGCGGTCTTGTGGCCGTTCATCAGCCAGATGAACCCGGATGCCGATACGATCGCGCAGGGCGCGCCGGTCGATTTCGACCTGACGCCTGTGGCCGAAGGCCAGATCGTAAAATTGTTTTGGCGCGGCAAGCTGATTTTCGTGCGTAACCGCACACCAGCCGAAGTGAAAGCCGCTGAAGACGTGAACCTTGCATCGCTGATCGATCCACAAGCCGATTCAGCGCGTGTGAAGAAGGGCCATGCGAATTGGCTCGTCGTTTATGGCAATTGCACCCATCTGGGCTGCGTGCCACTCGGCAATGAAGGTCCCTATAATGGTTGGGTTTGCCCGTGCCATGGTTCGGTGTTCGACACGTCAGGTCGTGTGCGTGTTGGCCCGGCGCCGACCAATTTGCCGGTCCCGCCGTACGAATTCGTTTCCGACACCAAGATCAAGATCGGCTGATCGGTATTCCCCGAGGCCGGCATCCAACATCAGGATGAAGTCATGAGCGGACATTCCACCTATGTTCCGAAGAGCGCAGTCGGTAAGTGGTTCGAAAGCCGCTTGCCCATCATGGGACTGATTCATTCGTCCTTTGTGGTGTTCCCGAACCCGCGCAATCTCAACTATTTGTGGACCTTTGGCGGCATTCTCGCCTTCATGCTGGTCTCGCAGATTTTGACCGGTGTGGTGCTGGCTATGCATTACACGCCGCATGTCGACTTTGCGTTCAGCTCCGTCGAAAAGATCATGCGCGACGTGAATTATGGCTGGCTCTTGCGCTATCTGCACGCCAATGGCGCGTCGATGTTCTTCATCGCCGTTTACGTCCACATTTTCCGCGGCCTTTATTACGGGTCGTATAAAGCTCCGCGTGAAATTCTCTGGATTCTGGGTGTCATTATCTTCCTGCTTATGATGGCGACGGCCTTCATGGGTTATGTGCTGCCTTGGGGCCAGATGAGCTTCTGGGGCGCAACGGTGATCACCAACCTCTTCTCGGCATTCCCGATCGTCGGTGAATCGATTGTGACATGGCTGTGGGGCGGTTACTCGGTCGCAAACCCAACCCTCAATCGCTTCTTCTCGCTGCATTATCTGATGCCGTTTATGATCGCAGGCGTTGTCGTTCTGCACATTTGGGCGTTGCATGTGCCCGGTTCGAACAACCCGGCCGGTGTGGAAAAGCAGACGGCGAAAGACACGCTGCCCTTCCATCCTTACTTCACCGTGAAGGATGCGTTTGCGCTCGTGTGCTTCATCATCATGTTCAGCTGGTTTGTGTTCTACACGCCGAACTATCTCGGCCATGCAGACAATTACATTCCGGCAAATCCGGCGGTCACGCCTGCCCATATCGTGCCGGAATGGTACTTCCTGCCATTCTACGCGATTTTGCGCGCAGTGCCCGATAAGCTCGGCGGCGTGCTGCTGATGTTCGGTGCGATTGCCGTGCTCGTCTTCTTGCCGTGGCTCGATACGTCGAAGGTCAAGTCGGCGAAGTATCGTCCGCTCTTCCGTCAATTCTTCTGGGTGTTCGCCATTGTGTGCGTGTTGCTCGGTTGGGTTGGCGCTAAGCCTGCGGAGGGCGGCTACATTCTGCTCGCCCGTGTGCTGACGGCGTATTACTTCGCGCACTTCCTGATCATTCTTCCGCTTCTCGGATTGTTCGAGACGCCGAGGAAGGTTCCGGCCTCGATCGCGGAAGCGGTTTTGGGCAAGGGCGGCTCGGCAAATGCCATGGCTGCAGGCGCGCATGCCGAACCGAATACCAAAGGCTGATTGGCGGAAGGACTGAATAGACATGAAACGCCTCACCTTCATCCGCGCAGCCCTTGCTGCCGTCGTCATGGCCGCTTCGCCTGCCGCTTTTGCGGCGGGAACGGCGCCGCAACCGCCGAGCATGTCTTGGTCATGGTCGGGTCCGTTCGGTCAGTATGATGCGACGCAGTTGCAGCGTGGCTTCAAAGTGTTTCGCGAAGTGTGCGCGGCCTGCCATTCAGCCGAATATTTGGCCTTCCGGAACCTCTCGCAGCCCGGCGGACCGGAGTTTTCGGCGGCGCAAGTCAAGGCGCTCGCGGAGGAATATAAGGTCAAGGCCGGTCCGAACGATCAGGGCGAAATGTATGAGCGCCCGGCGCGTCCGGCCGATCATTGGCCTTCACCCTTCCCGAACCGCGAAGCGGCTACAGCGGCTAATGGCGGCGCCTATCCGCCGGATCTCTCGGTGATGGCGAAAGCCCGCACTTACGAGCGTGGCTTCCCATGGTTCGTGTTCGACATTTTCACGCAGTTCCAGGAACAGGGCCCGGATTATCTCGCCGCTCTGTTGAAGGGCTACACCGATCCGCCGGCCGGTGTGACGGTGCCTGCAGGCAAGTATTACAACACCTACTTCCCCGGCCACATTATCGCGATGCCTTCCCCGCTTAATGATGGTGCAATCGAATATCCGAAGGGCGCTGATGGCCGTCCGCAGGCCCCGGAAACGGTGGCGCAATATGCAAAGGACGTCACCGCCTTCATGATGTGGATGGCGGAACCGAAGCTCGAGCAACGCAAGGAACTCGGCTTAAAGGTGATGATCTTCTTGCTCGTCTTCGCTGGTCTTCTCTACTTCACGAAGAAGAAGATCTGGTCGAAGGTGGAAGGTGACGCACACGGTCTCGCCTTCTAAGCCAAGCGCATTGTTTTAAAAGCCCCGCTCCGGCGGGGCTTTTTTGTTGCTGAAACAGTGGAGGCATTGGGGCAGGATGGGCGTTGCGAATGGAGGGCGATTGCGATGACGAAGGCGATTTTAGGTATCATCGGTGGGTCGGGGATTTATGATCTCCCCGGGCTTGAGGATAGGCGCGAAGAGCGCATCGAATCGCCTTGGGGTGAGCCATCGGACGCGCTGATGCGCGGGCGACTTGGGACGACGGAAATCGTCTTTCTGGCGCGTCACGGGCGCGGTCATCGCATTCCGCCCGACGCGATCAACTACCGGGCTAACATCGATGCGCTGAAACGTGCTGGTGTTACGGATATTGTCTCGTTGTCAGCCTGCGGTTCCTTCAAGCCGGAGCTTCATCCGGGGCTCTTCGTGCTTGTCGATCAATTCGTCGATCGTACATCGGGGCGCACCTCGTCCTTTTTCGGGCCAGGCTGCGTGGCGCATGTCTCCATGGCGCATCCCGTTTCACCACATCTCATGGACCGCCTCGCGGCGGCGGCCCATGCCGAAAGCATCGAAGTGAAGCGAGGCGGTACGTATGTGTGCATACAGGGGCCACAATTCTCTTCTTATGCCGAATCGATCGCCTACAAGGCGCAGGGCTTTGACGTGATCGGCATGACGGCGATGCCGGAAGCCAAGCTCGCGCGCGAAGCGGAAATGTCCTATGCGACGCTCGCCATGGTGACAGATTATGATTGCTGGCACCCCGACCATGATGCGGTGGATGTGAGTGCCGTTATCCAAGTTATGCATGACAATATCGACAGGGCGCGCCGGATCGTCGCGCGGTTAGCGCAGAATTTTCCAGACCTGCGCGAGCCTTGTGCTGTGGGGGCGCATAAGGCGCTCGCGCACGCAATTATGACACCGCCTGCCGCGCGCGATCCCGCTTTGGTCGCAAAGCTCGACGCGGTTGCAGGCCGCGTTTTGAAGTGAGGGAGACACGATGAGCGATCTTGCCGCCTCCATTCGCGCGATCCCCGATTATCCCAAACCGGGCATCATTTTTCGTGACATTACCACTTTGCTTGGTGATGCACGCGCGTTCCGGCGCGCAGTCGACACACTGCTTCTCCCT
>Ga0214917_10003028_pt1 | contig 19881 bp, 20 predicted proteins | sample LL_1208_BB_MetaG_FD_177983 | JGI IMG/M metagenome (GOLD analysis project Ga0214917, IMG submission 177983) | Freshwater microbial communities from Lake Lanier, Atlanta, Georgia, United States - LL_1208_BB | ecosystem: Environmental > Aquatic > Freshwater > Lake | place: USA: Georgia | collected...
CTGGATATCGACGAAAACGCGTTCAAGGGTATAGAAGCAATGATCAATTCCATGACTCCCGCTGAAAGGGCGGACCCCGATTTAATTGATATGAGCCGTAAAAAAAGGATTGCGAAGGGAAGCGGAAAGGATATCCAAGAGGTTAACAACTTCCTAAAACAGTTTGCCCAAATGCGAGACATGATGAAGAATATGAACAAGTTAGGAGCATTTGGCAAAATGATGCCTGCCATGAGACGCTAAAAAACGGGCCTAATTCCCTGAAATAACCTATATTTGCATCCCGGTTTTTACCGGGTATTTTTTAACGCTGTTAAATTTCAATTTATGTCAGCCAAAATCCGTCTTCAAAGACAGGGCTCTAAGAAGAGACCATTTTACTTCATCGTTGTAGCCGACTCACGTGCTCCCCGCGATGGAAAATTCATCCAAAAGTTAGGAACCTATAACCCCCTGACTATTCCTGCCACCATTCAACTAGATCGCCAAAAGGCATTAGAGTGGTTGAATAAAGGTGCAACCCCAACTGACACTGTACGCAGAATTTTAAGCTTCAAAGGTGTATTATACCTGAAGCACTTACTCCGTGGTGTTAGCTTAGGTTTATTTGATGAGGCTGCTGCTATGCAAAAGTTCACTGAGTGGACTGCACAGCACGAAATCCAAATCAAAAAGAAAGACGAGGACAACCAACGTAAGCGTCGTGAAAAGCGTCAAGCTGTTCTTTCCGAAGCTGCTGCTAAAAAGGCGGCTGCTGCAGCTCCTGCTGTGGAAGAAAGTGCTCCTGCTGCTGAAGGCGCAGGCGAAGAAGCTTAATCAATCGTCACAACAAGATTTGTTAATCCCAATGTTTTCCAAACATTGGGATTTTTTTTGATGAGGCATATTGTTTTGCTTTGCAGTTGATGGCTAGTTATCTCAAATTAGGAAAGATTGTCAGTGCACATGGACTCAAAGGAGAAGTAGTGCTTGAACATTACCTTGGAAAATCCTCTTCCCTTAAAAATTTAGAGGCATTATATGTTGAAGAGAAAAAAGGAAATCTTCTACCCTATTTTATTCAGTCTGCAAAAAAGAAAACAACAACAGAAGTTCTTATTCAAATAGAAGGTATTGAAGTACGAGAAAAAGCACAGAAGCTCGTCACAAAAATAGTTTGGATACCCGAAGAAGAGTTTCAGCGATTGGCCAGTAAATCTGCTCCGGCCTCTTTACTTGGATTCACCATTATTGAAAACAATACCGCGCTTGGCGAGGTGATTGAAGTGATTGAACAACCACAACAATTGGTGTGCAAAATCATTATCCAAAATAAGGAAGTCCTGATTCCTCTAAATGAGGACACACTCATTGATATTGATAATGCGTCGCAACAAGTGCAGGTGCGACTTCCCGAAGGCCTTTTAGCAATCTATCTTTCATAAGTAAAATATGTCTGCGCCGGTGCATCATATCGCGCATTTTGATCTGGATTCATTTTTTGTTTCCGTCGAAATTTTACATAACCCTTCGCTAAAGGGAAAACCCGTACTAGTTGGCGGAGGCGACCGAGGAGTGGTTGCAGCCTGTAGTTATGAAGCCAGAAAATTTGGTATTCATTCTGCCATGCCCATGAAGCAGGCCTTGCAAAAATGTCCCTCGGCCATTGTTACCAATGCAAGCAGAAGCCAATACAGTCATTATTCAAGGTGGGTTACTGAACTGATAGCAGAGCGTGTGCCGGTTTTTGAAAAAGCAAGTATCGACGAATTTTATGTAGACCTAACCGGGATGGACCGTTTTTTTGGAGTCAACTCTTTTGCACAGGAATTACGAGCCCATATTACCCGCACAACCGGTCTACCGATTTCTTGTGGAATTGCATCAGCTCGTTTCATTGCTAAAATGGCTACCAATGAAGCAAAGCCCAATGGCTTTTTAGCAGTACCTCCCGGGAGAGAGACTGCTTTTTTATGGCCTTTACCAATAGATAAAATCAACGGTGTGGGGGAACACACAGCGCAATTATTGCGAAGCAAAGGCCTTTACAGAATAGAAGATATCGCAAAGACTCCGTTGGAATTGATGATTGCGATAGCTGGCAAATGGGGTGAGTCCCTATGGGAAAAAGCACAAGGAAGAGGTAGTACCACCCTGATTACAGATTGGGAACAAAAAAGCATCAGTCACGAAAAGACCTTTGAAAAAGATAGCAATGACACTGAATTTTTAGTGCAGCAACTGCTAGAATTAGTAGAAGAAACTGCAGCGGATGTACGAAGCGACGAAAAAATGAGTGGATGCCTAACTGTCAAAATAAAGTATCACGACTTTGAAGTCACTTCCAAACAAGAAACCATAGACTACACCGTGCTCGATGATGTGTTACAGGCTAAAGCAAAAAAACTATTCACCGAACTTTATCAAAAAGGCAGACCCGTTCGATTATTAGGAGTCCGTTGTAGCCACCTGGTACCCATTACTATGCAAATGAGTTTATTTGATCAGCAGGTGGAAAAGCTACAACTCTACCAAGCAATGGATGCGCTCAATGACCGCTTTGGAAAGAATACACTTACCAAAGCCGCTCATATCCGAAATACCCGAGACGATAAAACGGAAGATGCAAATCTGAAATAGTAAATTTGTGCTCAATTATTAAAACAACTCTTTTATGTCAGCAGCGTGGAAAGAATACCAGGAGAAGAACCAGGACCGATTTTTAACAGAAATGATAGACCTGCTTAGAATTCCTTCAATCAGTGCAAAGTCTGAACACAAAGAGGACATGCTTCGTTGTGCGGAAGCTGTAAAAAAGAGTCTTTTAGAGGCTGGCTGTGAAAAAGCAGAAGTAATGCCCACGAAGGGATACCCCGTGGTCTATGGTGAAAAAATAATCAGTAAAGACGCACCGACTGTCTTAGTATATGGTCACTATGACGTACAGCCGGCTGACCCATTAGAACTTTGGCACAGTGGACCCTTTGAACCCGTAATTAAAGATGGGAAAGTATTTGCCAGAGGATCTGCAGACGATAAGGGTCAGTTTTATATGCATGTTAAAGCATTAGAGCTGATGAGCAAAACAAATACCCTAACCACCAATATTAAGTTTTTGATTGAAGGAGAAGAAGAAGTTGGTTCTCCAAACTTAGGAGCATTTGTAGCTGCTCATAAAGATCTTCTGAAAGCTGATGTTATTTTGATCAGCGACTCCGCCATGCTTAGTATGGAAAATCCATCGTTAGATACAGGTGTAAGAGGGCTAAGTTATATTGAAGTAGAAGTAACAGGTGCAAATAGAGATTTACACAGTGGTACCTATGGAGGAGCGGTTGCCAACCCGATCACCATTCTCTCAAAAATGATTGCGAGCTGTCATGATGAGAATAATCACATCACGATTCCTGGTTTTTATGATGACGTGGTAGAAGCCGGGCCTGATGAAAGAGCATTGATCAATAAAGCGCCCTTTGATGAGGCCAGCTATAAATCAGAATTAGGGATCAATGAACTGTGGGGAGAAAAAGGATACAGCACCTATGAAAGAACAGGTATTCGTCCTACGCTCGAAGTAAATGGTATTTGGGGAGGTTACACAGGTGAGGGCGCAAAAACAGTTTTACCTTCTAAAGCATATGCAAAAATTTCTGCTCGTCTCGTACCTAATCAATCAGCTGATGTTATAACAAAAAAACTGATTGATTATTTTACTTCAATTGCTCCGGCATCTGTTCAGGTGAAAGCGCAGTTACATCATGGCGGTGAACCTTATATGACCCCAATCGACAGTAAAGGATATGTCGCTGCTGCAAAGGCCATTGAAAAAACGTTTGGAAAAACACCCATTCCCGTTCGCGGAGGAGGTAGTATTCCCATTTGTTCCATCTTAGAAAAAGAACTGGGCATCAAAATCGTTTTCATGGGATTTGGGCTTGACAACGACAACCTTCATAGCCCCAATGAAAAATACAATATCGAAAACTTTTTCAAAGGGATTGAAACGATTCCTTATTTCCACCACTACTTTGCACAACAGAGCTAATCAATATCAGTTCTTATTGTGATTCCATCATAGGGAAACCCTATAGCATCGGTTTATTTTTAATTCATCATTAAAAACATAACCGTATGGAAACAAAAGCAATCGAAAGACCCTCCTCCACTCGCGCCTTACCTTCTTTATTAGGAGATGGCTGGCTAGACCGTTTTTTTAATACCCCGCTTGATGAGTATTTCAGTTTAAGCAGGGTGGTAAATGTTCCTTCTGTCAACATCAGTGAAACGGATAAAGAATTTATCGTTTGTTTAGCTACTCCAGGCATGGAGCGAAAAGACTTTAAAGTAGAAAGTACAGAAGATTCGCTAACTGTTAGTGCAGAAAAAGAAAAAGAAGAGAAAGAAGAAGACGAACACTACAACCGCAGAGAATATAATTATACGAGTTGGTCAAGAAGTTTCAGTTTGCCTGAAAACTGCAACCGTGATATGATTGATGCTGAATACAAGAATGGGGAGTTGCGAATATTCATCCCTAAACTCGAAGTAAAAAAGCCGAAAAATGTTCAAAAGATTTCCGTCAGCTAAAGCAGCAACGGGAAGGCCCTAAAGGGGGTACCCCTGCTCTGGTGAGCAGGGGTTTTTTATTTACAATATAGCAGTAGGCTATATTTGTAACATGCACATCGATATTCTAACCGTTTTACCTGCATTACTGGAGAGCCCTTTTCAGCACAGTATGATGAAGAGAGCGCAAGAAAAAGGATTACTCACTATTGAAGTACACCCCCTTCGTCAATGGGCCGTTAATGAGTACGGACAGGTAGACGATTACCAATATGGAGGTGGTGCAGGCATGGTTATGATGTGTGAACCGCTTGCCAATGCCATCGACTCTCTTTCGAAGCAAAGAAAATATGACGCGATCATTTATCTAACACCCGATGGAGAAACATTAAAACAATCCCGCGTCAACCAATTATCACTTCAGCAGAATCTATTGCTAATCTGTGGACACTATAAGGGAATAGATGAGCGAATCAGAGCTAATTACGTTACGCATGAAATTTCAATTGGCGACTATGTGTTAAGTGGTGGCGAATTACCTGCGGCAATCTTGGTAGACGCCATCGGCAGGCTAATTCCAGGTGTATTAAATGATGAAACGTCTGCCCTTACCGATTCATTTCAGGACAATTTACTATCCCCTCCCGTCTACACACGCCCCGAAGATTTTAGAGGATGGAAAGTACCTGACATTTTGTTAAGCGGTAATCATAAATTGATAGACGAATGGCGGCATGACCAAGCCATGCAGCGTACGCAAGAGAGACGTCCGGATTTATTAAAAGATTAACTTCATTGTATGTCAACACCCCGCAGAAATTTTATCCGTACTATGGCCGTAGGAAGTTCCGTACTTGCCTCAGGTCTGCCATTATTTGCACAAGCACCTACTGAAGAGGAGATAGAGCGTTCCAATCAGTACGCTGCGCAAAAGCCAGTATTCAATATGTGCGGATATGCCGCACCAAAATTAGAAGTGGTTCGTATTGGAATCATTGGGATTGGAATGAGAGGTAGTGATGCCGTGGGTCGACTTTCTTATATTGATGGAGTTGAGATTGTTGCTATCTGCGATAAGTATCCGGAGCGATTAGCCGGTGCGCAAAAAACTCTTGCTTCCCTCAACCGACCTAAAGCCAAAGAGTATTCTGGCGAAGAAGGATGGAAGGCACTGTGTGAATCAAATGATGTAGACCTTATTTATACCTGCACCCCCTGGCCCCTCCACACTCCTATTGCAGTGTATGCCATGAATCATGGAAAACACGCGGCTACTGAAGTTCCGGCTGCGCTTACGCTTGATCAATGCTGGCAACTCGTTGAAACTTCTGAGCGAACACGCAAGCATTGTATGATGCTTGAAAACTGCTGCTATGACTTTTTTGAATTATTGACCCTTAACATGATCCGACAAGGCTTGTTCGGTGAAATTGTACATGCAGAAGGAGCCTATATTCATGACTTATCAATTGACTGGCTCTTTAATAAAAAAGCCTATGCGGATATGTGGCGAATTAAAGAGAATATTGGTAAAAGTGGAAGTCTTTATCCCACGCATGGACTTGGACCCGTTGCACAATGCATGAATATTAATCGAGGCGATTTAATGGAGCACTTGGTAAGCATGAGTACTGCCGACTTTAGTTTGGCACCTCTTGCTAAAGAGATGGCGCAAAAGGATCCATTCTTTGAACCCTATGTAGGTAAATCGTACCGGGGTAATATGAATAACACGATTATTCGTACTGTAAAAGGTAAAACAATTTTAATCCAGCACGATGTATCTACTCCACGCCCCTACTCTCGTATTCATTTAGTAAGCGGCACTAAAGGAGTTGCACAAAAATGGCCCAGCCCAGCGCGAGTAGCATTTGGTCACAGCTGGATCAAAGAAGATCAACTAAAAACACTGGAAGAAAAATATACCTTACCAATTGTTAAACACATTGGTTCCATCGCCAAAGAAGTTGGCGGACATGGGGGAATGGATTTTATCATGGACTGGAGATTAATTGACTGCCTTCGCAATGGTCTTCCGCTGGATCAGGATGTTTACGATGCAGCCTCATGGAGTAGTATTGTTCCCTTGAGCATTCAGTCAACTGAAAAAAGATCAAGAACCGTTGATATTCCTGACTTTACCCGTGGAAATTGGAAACAAAATAATCCCGTCAACCTCACACTAGAAGGCGGCGGAACCACCGGAGTTCGTTCCAATAAGCCTGCGCTCAAGATGTAAGAGGAAGGAGCTAACTTTGATGAGCTTCGTCATGAGAGAACTGACCATCATCAATGATCCTGTATTTGTAGAACCATCTCGCTATTCTGCATACGAAAGATTTTGGTTACGATTTATCAATGACAAAAGAGACTTACCCTTTATCCATCTATTAACGGGGATTCATCTTTTAGTAGTTCCCACTGCCATTCTTTTATTCACGCCTTTATTGACTGGAATATACTGGTGGCTACTTTACATCCCTTATTTTTATGTTTCCCAACTCTATTTCAAAGGCCGATTTGGCCTCATGTTGCATTGCATTGTTCACCGACGGCTTTTTAAAAAGAAATTTGAGTTTTTACAACATTGGATCATCTGGTTCATCTGTCCTTTTTTTGGTCATACCCCGGAAACTTATTTTGCACACCACATGGGAATGCACCATGTGGAGAACAATATGGAAGAAGACGCAAGCAGCACCTTACGTTACCAACGAGATTCTTTGAGACACTTCTTTCAATATGTAGGTCGTTTTTTACTGCTGGGTTTCAGAGATACGTTCTCTTATTTTTTCTCGAGAAAAAGAAAAAAATTTTACATGCGTCTCACCGCAGGTGAACTCTCTTTTTATGTTGTATGCGTAGCACTTTGCTTCATTAACCTCAAAGCAGCCTTACTTATTTTTATTATTCCTTTTTTATTTGCACGCATCGTGATGATGCTAGGAAATTGGGCACAACATGCATTTGTTGACCCTCACGATCCGGAAGAGAATACAATCAACTGCATTAACACTTCTTACAATCACATTTGCTGGAACGACGGATATCATGCGATTCACCACGCAAGACCTGCCTTACACTACACAGATTTACCGGGCGAATTTTTACGAACCAAAGGGAAATTAGCAGCAAAAAAAATTTTCACCTTTGAAGGCATTCACTACTTGCACATTTTTATCTGGCTAATGACTAAACGCTACGATAAGCTAGCCGCTCGACTGGTCAACATTGATCAAATGTTTAGTTCGGAAGAAGAAGCGATTCAATTATTGAAGCTAAGAACAAAGCAGTTTAGTTCTTAAGCCTCTTGTCCATTCCAAAAAGCACCTCCAATACTTGCTCTCCTTGCACCCGTTACAGTTGGTAACACTGTATATTCTTGTCGCCAGCGTAAAACAGCCAAAAAGGCCATGATAAGTGCCTCTTTGTATTGAACTAATTGTTCATCAGGAATCACTACTTCTATATTACTTGATTGTAATTGTCGAACAAGAGATTCAATCAAGTGTTTATTAAGTGCACCTCCGCCGGTGACTAACATTTTTTGTTGTCCTCCGGGTTGACTTCTCACCAATGATCGAGCACTAGAAGCGATTTGTTCTGCCACATGCTGTGTATAGGTAGCTAATAAATCTTCGATAGCATATCCACTAGTAAGCAAGAGAGGAAAATGCTCATCAGTACCCATTTCATTGGCAAGAGACTTTGGAAACTGTTGCTTATAATAGGGATGCGCATTTAATTGAGAAAGCAAGTCAGCAATCACGTTACCCTTTGCAGCCATTGCACCATTTTCATCAAACTGTTTTCCTACTTTATTAGCAAGCAAGTTCAAAACTCGATTAGCCGGACATATATCAAAAGCTATATACTCATCTCCCCCTTTCGTGATGTTTGCAATTCCACCAATATTTAAAAAAAGCGAATACTCTGAAAAAAGAGAACGCTCCCCCATTGGAACTAGGGGCGCACCTTGTCCCCCAAAGGCAAGATCCATCGAACGCAGATCACTAATCACAGGCAGTTCGGTTTCGGCAGCAAGGGCGGCGCCCTCTCCAATCTGTGCAGTCATTCCAGTTGCGGGTGAATGAAAAACAGTATGACCATGACTACCGATTAATCCAATTTTATACTGCAAATTATTTTCGTCGATAAATCTGTTAACAGCTTGTCCCAGATAATGACCATAGTCAATATGCAATTGACAATAATCACGTGCAGGTAGCCCAGGCGCAGCTTTCAATCTATTCTCCCAAGTAGCAGGATAGGGATAACACGCAGCTTTCTCTATTTCAAAAGTCCACTGCCCTCCTTGTTCATGAAAATGAGCAAAAACCAGGTCAAGCCCGTCCAGCGAACTTCCACTCATTAAACCCAATGCATGATAAACCATAAAAACAAATTAAATTCGACGGGTAAAAATAAGCGTTCATCTGAAATAGACCACATGGTAATTAATCTTTGTAAAGAGCATTCATTAATCAGTAATTGGATCAGTGAAATCCGTGACGTATCTATTCAAAATGACAGAATGCGTTTTCGAAGAAACCTGGAACGCATTGGAGAAGTGGCCGCTTATGAGATTAGTAAAATTCTACCTCACCAAACCAAGGAGATTCAAACCCCATTAGGTGTAGCCAATCATCTGGTATTACAATCGCAGCCTGTGCTCGCAACGATACTTCGTGCAGGCCTTCCTCTTCATCAAGGATTGCTTAACTATTTTGACAAAGCGGATAATGCTTTCATTAGTGCCTATCGAAAACACCACAAAGACGGGAGTTTTGAAATTAGTTTGGAATATGTTTCTTGCCCGGATCTAACCAATCGGGTACTCATTATTGCAGACCCTATGTTAGCTACCGGGGCCTCATTAGTTAAAACCATTCAGCAATTAGAGGAACAAGGTAAACCAGCCGCGGTACACTTGGTGGTAGCAATAGCTTGCACAGCTGGTATTGATTATGTACAAAGACTGGCCCCTCACGCGCATATCTGGTGCGGAGATATTGATGAGGAGTTAACAGCTAAAAGTTATATCGTACCTGGTCTGGGAGACGCCGGGGACCTGGCTTTTGGCACTAAAATGCAGAGCTGATTTCCTCTGAAAAATCGTAACTTGCCTATTCGCCTCGATTGGCCAACCCAATTGGCACAATCTTCGGCCTAATTTTTCGTTTTAAGAACCGATGAGAAAAGTACTACTTACCCTGGTCATTATACTCACTGAAGTCTTGATTATCAAGGCTCAGGACCCTAATTTCTCACAGTTTTTCGCGTCCCCGCTCACCTTGAACCCCGCACTAACTGGAAAATTTGATGGAGCTGTTCGGGTTGCTGGAAACTACAGAAACCAGTGGCCAACCATTGAAAATGCATATGTTACCAAGACTGTTTCCGTTGATTTTGGTTTGTTAAAAAACAAACTGATTTCATCCGATAACATGGGAGTCGGTGTATTAGGAATGACCGATGTGGCTGGAGATGGGATTTTGGTTACAAACTATGCGGGAGCCTCCTTTTCCTACCACAAAGGACTGGACGAAGATGGTTTTCATCAATTAGGGGTTGGATTTCAAGGAGCCTTTGTCAACAAAAGATTGGATATCACCAAGGTTATTTTTGCGGACCAGTTAACCCCACTAGGTTTTACCGGTGTAACCAGTGAAATTTTTGATAGTCGTCAATTGAGCCTGGGCTATTTTGATTTAAGTGCAGGACTTCTTTACAGCGGAACTACTAATGGCTATAACAATTTTTATCTCGGAGCCTCCATGTATCATTTGAACAGACCCAAAGAAAGTTTTCAGGGTGGACAATATATTTTAAATACCCGAACCACCTTACAAGCTGGTGGACGTATTCCCGTTGGCGGTTATCATTATATTCATTTAGCCGCCGTACATAGTATGCAAGCAAAAGCTACCAACACCATTGTTGGAGCTGCTTTCTCTTATAACGTCAATAGAAGTGAAGAAAATCCAGTGAATGTTTATTTGGGAAGTTGGTATAGGTTGAATGATGCAGTAATACCTTATGTGGGCTTGGAGTTTAGTGGATTTAGATTGGGAGCCAGCTATGATGCAAATACATCACTGTTAAAACCTGCGTCCAATTCCAGAGGAGGATTGGAGATTTCACTGATCTATATCAAACAACCAACAGACCCAAGTTTGAAACGACTCAACTGTCCCAAATTCTGATACAGTTGTTGATTAATACCAAGCATTGAAGGAAATCGTCATTGCATTCCGATCCTGGCAAGAAGCCCGTCATTTCATTCAGCGGCATCACCTGTTGAAAGGGATTGTATGGCCAGGAATACTCTACACGCTCTTTTCAATTCTTTTTTTGATTTTATTCTTCATTTCTTCCAATGACGCAGTCAGTTGGATGAGTGAAAAAATCGGAATTGAACAATGGCTTCAACGGGAACGAAGCGAGTGGCTCAGTTTTATTTTTGTGATGAACGGAATGATGCTACGATTGGTTTTACTTCTTTTCTATTTCTCTTTATTTAAAAATTTAATTCTAATTATTGGATCGCCTGCTTTTGCTTTTTTAAGTGAAAAAACAGAAGCGTTATTAGAAGGAAAGGAGCATCACTTCAATTGGGAAGAAGTAGGGGTTGATGCAAAGAGGGGAATACGATTAGCCTTACAAAACTCAGGGAAGGAGCTGCTCAATTTTGCAGGACTAATACTGTTAGCAATTGTGCCACTAGCAGGATGGATCACACCGTTGATTGCTATTTTGATGCAAGGCTATTACTTTGGTGTTTCTATGCTGGACTATTCTTTTGCCCGACATAAATTGACGTTGGAACAAAGTGTTCGTTTTTCAAGTCACCATAAAGGACTGGCCATTGGCAATGGGATTTTATTTTTTGTCATGCACGTGATTGTGCTGCTGGCTCCTGCCTATGCAATCATTGCTGCAACACTTAGTGTACGCCAGGTAAAACAAGCATGAGTACGATCTTATTAATACCTGCACCGCTTCATGAAGAAGGTCTCACTTCTCTACCCTCTTATTTATTAGATCAAATTAAAGCCTGTCAAGCCTTTTTTGTAGAGAATGAACGAACAACACGCCGTTATTTCAAGCAATTAGATAAATCGATTGTAATAGATGACTATACGTGGTCTACAATGGGTACGGAGGAGTCAACTTCGCTTTTCAAAAAATTAGTGAAACAAGGACTAACAATTGGTGTTGTCAGTGAAGCAGGTTGTCCAGGAGTGGCTGACCCAGGCCAAGAATTGATTGCCATGGCGCATGAAATGGGTTGCATTGTCCACCCATTAGTGGGGCCCAGCTCCATCTTGCTAGCTTTGATGGCAAGTGGCCTGAATGGCCAACAGTTTCGTTTTAATGGGTATTTACCCATCGAAGAGAAAGCAAGACAAAAAGCTATAATTGACCTGGAGCAAGCATCCCGAAAAGATAATTGTACGCAGCTCTTTATTGAAACTCCCTATAGAAACAATGCCCTGCTAACTGCACTTTTGAAATACCTTTCTGCTAACACTCGTTTGTGTATTGCGGCAGACCTTACAGGACCCAAAGAATGGATTGCGACAAAGGCAGTTTCCCAATGGAAACAGGCCCTTCCTGATTTACACAAACGACAAGTCATTTTTGCCTTTAAAACTCTTTGAAAAAAAGAGGCTCGTTTTCAATTAATCAATTAGCTTTGCCCTCTTAACCATTGAGCGGTTTAAAAAATGAAAAGAACAACGATTTTCTTTTTAACCAGACGCCTCCGTCTTTGCTGACAGGACGAACCCTTCACCCCGGTCCCTGTCAGTGAACTACCCCCGACAACCTAATTTGGACTGGTGATCCAACCCTCAATTCCGAAACTACATTGAATGCTCCATTCTTAGTCAGAGTGGCCACTTCCGCCGACTCCGTTTACGCCGAGATTGTTACAGAAGAAATGGCAACTTCTGCCGCCGCGCGTGGCACAGGGATTGCCCGCCGATCGCCTGAATATGTGGCAAAAAAAATGGAAGAAGGGAAAGCCATAATTGCACTTACCCCTCAAAATGATTGGGTAGGCTTTTGTTACATCGAAACCTGGAGTCATGGCGAGTATGTGGCCAATAGTGGTTTGATTGTGGCACAGCCTTACCGAAAGAGCGGTGTGGCACGTGCCATTAAAAGAAAGATTTTTGAACTCTCCCGAGAAAAGTATCCGCAAGCAAAAATATTTGGTCTAACTACAGGTTTAGCGGTGATGAAGATTAATAGTGAGTTGGGATATGAACCGGTTACGTACTCTGAACTAACACAAGACGAAGCATTTTGGGCAGGATGTAAAAGCTGTGTCAATTACGAAATTTTGATGAGCAAGGACCGCAAAAATTGTATGTGTACCGCTATGCTTTACGATCCCGCTGATCACTATGAGCCCGAGGAAACCAAACGCTTTTTTGAAGAAAACAAAAAAGGATTAGAACGTTTGGTACGGTTCAAGGAATGGAAACTATTGCGTCCATTTATGAAAAAAAGCAGTGGCGGAAAGAGCATTGGCTTTTTACATCATTTATTCAATCGATAATTTATACTAGCAGCCATGGCAAAAAAAGTTGTATTGGGTTTTAGTGGTGGCCTCGATACCAGTTACTGTGTCAAATATCTTAAAGATGAAAAGGGGTATGAAGTACATAGCATACTGGTTAATACGGGCGGATTCTCCAAAGAGGAATTGGCTAAAATTGAAGAGCACGCACACAAGTTGGGCGTACACTCGCACACGACAATTGATGCTACCAAAGATTATTATGACCGCATTGTGCGCTATTTGATTTATGGAAATATTTTAAAAAATAACACCTATCCTTTATCTGTATCAGCAGAACGCTTGAGTCAAGCGCTTCATATGGCGGAACATGCCGTAAAACTAAAAGCAGACGCTGTTGCACACGGAAGCACCGGTGCAGGAAATGATCAGGTTCGCTTTGATATGGTTTTACAAATCATGATTCCAGGAATTGAGATCATTACGCCAATCAGAGAATTGAAATTGAGCCGCGAGGAAGAAATCAATTATTTAAAAAGTAAGGGAGTAGAAATGAACTTTGAAAAAGCTCTCTACTCTATCAATAAAGGATTGTGGGGCACAAGTGTGGGAGGAAAGGAAACGTTACATTCTAAAGGACTGCTTCCCGAAGAAGCATGGCCAACACAACTAACTAAAAATGGAACAGAAGAAGTTAGTTTGACCTTTGAAAAAGGAGAACTTGTTGCTATTAACGATCAAACCTTTTCACACCCTGTTCAAGCTATTCAGGCATTACAACAGATTGCGGGTGGATATGCAATTGGAAGAGATATCCATGTTGGAGATACAATTATTGGTATTAAAGGGAGAGTAGGTTTTGAGGCTGCAGCACCTATGATTATTTTAAAAGCGCATCATGCACTTGAAAAACATGTATTGACTAAATGGCAATTGCAGTGGAAGGATCAACTAGCACAGTTCTACGGCAATTGGCTGCACGAAGGTCAGATACTCGACCCAGTGATGCGAGATATTGAATCCTATTTAAAAAATAGTCAGCAAACAGTGAGTGGAAAAGTATTTGTTCAACTTCTCCCCTATCGTTTCCAACTAATTGGAATTGAAAGCCCGTACGATCTGATGAACAGCAAGTTTGGAAAGTATGGAGAAATGAATGCTGGCTTTACCGGAGAAGATGTGAGAGGCTTCACACGCATCTTTGGCAATCAAGTAGGAATTTATCACCGTGTTCAACAATCCGCACATGAAAAAGATTAAAGCAGGAATTATTGGAGGTGCAGGTTACACAGGCGGAGAAACCATACGACTCCTGCTCCGTCACCCACATGTTGAAATAGCATTTGTTCATAGTAGAAGCAACGCGGGAAAAAATATTTCACAACTCCACGCCGATCTAATTGGAGAAACTACACTACAATACACTGACCAGATTGATACCTCGATTGACGTTTTGTTCCTTTGCTTGGGACACGGCGAGTCTCGCCAATTTTTGAAAGAAACTACTATGCCTGCTTCGGTTCGAATCATAGACCTGGCTAATGATTTCAGGTTAAAAAAAGAAAACCAGTCTGCTTCACATTCCTTTATATATGGATTAACCGAGTTAAACCGAGATCAAATAAAGACTGCCACTGCTATCGCTAATCCAGGTTGTTTTGCAACTGCCATTCAACTGGGCTTACTACCCCTGGCAAAAGCAGGTTTATTGCAAGAGGTATATACAACAGGTATTACAGGTTCTACGGGTGCAGGGCAATCATTAAGTGCTACTTCACATTTTAGCTGGCGTGCCAACAATATACAAGCCTATAAAACCCTCACGCACCAGCATCTTTCTGAAATAAGTGAATCACTTAGCCAGGAATCAAATGGAAATCCAGCTTCCATTCATTTTGTTCCCTGGAGAGGAGACTTTACAAGAGGTATTTTTATCAGCTCAACTGTTTCAGTAGAAAAACCACTGAAAGAAATAACGACACTTTTTCAAGATTACTATGCCACTCACCCCTTTGTTCATCTTTCAGCAGATTCCATTTTTTTAAAACAAGTAGTGGGAACCAATAAAGCAGTAGTGCAACTGGAGATGCAGGGTAATAAACTGGTAATCCATACGGCCATTGACAATCTCCTAAAAGGAGCCGCAGGACAAGCCGTACAAAATATGAACCTATTATTTGGTTGGAATGAAACTACTGGCCTTCAATTAAAAGCAAATTATTTCTGATCATGCGACTGTTTGACGTATATCCAATACAAGACATCACCATTCAAAAAGCACTGGGTTCGACTGTTTGGGATGACAAGGGACAAGAATATCTAGACCTGTATGGAGGACATGCTGTCATTAGCATTGGACATACACATCCGCACTGGGTAAATAGAATTGAAAAACAGCTTCATCAGATTGCCTTTTATTCCAACTCTATTCGTATTCCTATACAACAAGAGTTAGCGACCAAACTTGGACAAGTATCCGGCAAAGAAGAGTATCAATTGTTTTTGTGCAACAGTGGTGCAGAAGCAAATGAAAATGCGCTCAAGCTTGCCAGTTTTCATACCGGAAGAAAGAAAGTGGTCGCCTTTTCAAAAGCATTTCACGGACGTACTTCATTAGCTGTTGCAGTTACAGACAATAAAAATTATGTAGCTCCAGTAAATGAAACAGATAATGTCATTTTTCTTCCCTTCAACGATGAGCAAGCTTTAGAGGATTGTTTTAAAAAACAAGGAGACGAAATTGCAGCAGTAATTATTGAAGGCATACAAGGTGTGGGAGGTATTCATATTGCAGAAATTAGTTTTTTACGACAAATACGTACCTGCTGTACTAAATATGGCGCCGTTTATATTGCTGATAGTGTCCAATGTGGCTACGGAAGAAGTGGCCAGTTTTTTAGTCATGATTTTGCAGGGGTAAATGCCGATATCTATTCGATGGCGAAGGGCATGGGAAATGGATTTCCTGTAGCAGGTATCTTGATTGCTCCACATATTCAACCTAAGCATTTTCAGCTAGGAACCACCTTTGGTGGCAATCACTTGGCTTGTGCGGCCGCGCTTGGAGTTTTAGAGGTAATAGAAAAAGAGAATCTCTTGGACAATGCAGCCAAAATTGGAGCGTACGTACAAAAAGAATTGAAGTCAATTTCAACTATTAAGCATGTAAGAGGCAGAGGACTGATGATTGGGTTTGATGTACCCGCTGAGTTAAGTGAACTCAAAAAAAAGCTTTTGTGGGAAGAACATATTTTCACCGGAGAAGCAAAACCAAATGTGATTCGTTTGCTTCCTTCGTTAGCACTTACGCAAGCAGATGCAACTCGTTTTATAGATTCGGTTAAAAAACTTTCCTCTTCGCTCAATCATTGAACTATTGTATGAAGCATTTTTTATCAGTCAAGGACGCCAGCAATATTGAAGCACTTATTGAACAAGGGCTGCGCTATAAAAAAAATCCATATCAAGACCAATTACTTGGAAAAAGTAAGCGTATTGGATGCCTTTTTTTGAATCCAAGTATGCGTACGCGGTTAAGCACACAGGTTGCTGCACAACAATTGGGAATGGAAGCCATTGTATTTAATATTGGTTCGGAGGGTTGGGCACTTGAATTTGCAGAAGGTGCCATCATGAATGGCACAACGGTAGAACATGTAAAAGATGCAGCCCCGATTTTAGGACAGTATTTTGACATACTTGCTATACGCACCTTTCCCTCATTAAAGAACAGAGAAGAAGATTATCAGGAAAAAATTCTTCACCAATTTGTAAAATACGCCGGCATCCCAATACTTAGCCTCGAATCAGCAACTCGTCATCCGCTTCAATCGTTGGCAGATCTTATAACCATCAAAGAAGAAATACTAAATCATTCATCCAACTACGCTAATCGCAAACCCCGGATTGTTTTAACCTGGGCCCCACACATTAAGCCATTGCCACAATGTGTAGCAAATAGTTTTGCAGAGTGGGTCAATGCTTGGGGAGAGGCAGAATTTGTAATTACACATCCAAAAGGCCTGGAATTAGACAAGCAATTTACAGAAGGGGCAACCGTTGTACACAATCAACAAGAGGCACTTGAAAAGGCAGATTTCATCTATGTAAAAAACTGGAGTTCTTATCAGGAGTATGGAAAACTGATTGAAGGAAACGATTCTTGGATGTTAACCAACCAGTCGTTGGCAAGCACCAATCAAGCAAAAGTAATGCACTGCTTACCTGTTCGCAGAAATGTTGAACTAAGTGATGAGATTTTGGATGGCACACAAAGCTTAGTCACCCAACAAGCAGGTAACCGAGTATGGGCTGCACAAGCCGTATTGAAAAACCTTTTGGAACAAAAATGAGTAAGCCTACCCTCTATATCATTAAAGTGGGCGGTCAGCTGATTGACAATCCCAAAAAATTGGAGGAATTTTTGCAACTTTTTGCAACGTTCACTATCACCAAAAAAAATCTGACTCCTTGCTATACTTTATTAGTACACGGTGGAGGAAAATTAGCTAGTCAGCTAAGTGAAAAAATGGGTATCGTTCCACAAATGATTGAAGGCCGTCGAATTACAGATGCGGAAACACTTAAGATTGTTACAATGGTGTATGCTGGCTACATCAATAAGAATATTGTAGCACAGCTACAAGCGCTTGGCTGTAACGCAGTTGGCCTTACCGGAGCAGATGGCAACACGGTGCAGGCCCATAAACGCAATCATCCTACTATTGATTACGGTTGGGTGGGTGATATTGACCAGGTAAATACAACTTTTTTAAAAGGTCTACTTCTTAGCGAAGCAACTCCTGTACTGGCACCCATCACCCATGACAAAAAAGGTCAATTGCTAAACACCAATGCCGATACGCTTGCACAAGAAATTGCAGTTAGCTTAAGCAACTCTTTTCAAACTCGACTACTCTTTACCTTTGAAAAAGAAGGAGTACTAGAAAATTCGGAGCAGGAAGATTCTGTGTTGCAATCGATCAATCCTTCATTATATGAACAATTGAAAAAAACGGGACAGATTCATGCGGGAATGATTCCAAAATTAGATAATGCATTCAGTGCTCTACGTGCAGGAGTGCAACAAGTAATTATTGGGAAAGCGGAAAAATTACAAGACTTGGTACAAGGCAACGCAGGAACGACTATTAGTTTATAACTATGAATAACAATTTGCTAAAACAGGAAGCTCTGGAGTTATTAAAATCGCTCATCGCGATTCCCTCCTTTAGCAAAGAAGAAGAGCAAACCGCAACCTGTATAGAAAATTATCTTCAGCAAAAAGGGGTAACAAGTTATAGAACTGGCAACAATGTGTATGCAGTAGCGGGTGATATTGATCTCACAAAACCTACGCTTTTACTCAACTCGCACCACGATACCGTAAAACCCAATCCACAGTATACAAAGGATCCTTTTACGCCAATCATTGAAAACGAAAAATTGTATGGACTAGGTGCGAATGATGCAGGGGGACCTTTGGTTGCACTGATTGCCACTTTTTTACATTTTCATGCGAACGGTATTCCAGGATGGAACCTGGTATTGGCAGCCACTGCTGAAGAGGAAATCAGTGGAAGTGGTGGTGTTGAAGCACTTTTAAAAGATCCTCTTTTCATTCAGCAGACAAAAGGTTGTTTTACAAAAGAACATTTACATGCCAATACCTGCGCAATTGTTGGGGAACCCACCTTATTCTCGATGGCAGTTGCCGAAAGAGGACTATTGGTTTTAGATGCAATAGCTACTGGAAAAGCCGGACACGCTGCACGCGAAGAAGGAGATAATTCAATCTACCACGCATTAAATGCGATACAGTGGTTCCAAGAGTATGAATTTGAAAATAGATCTGTATTACTGGGGCCGGTTAAGATGAGTGTAACGGTAATTGAAACCGAAAATAAGGCACACAACGTAGTACCAGCTACCTGCCGTTTTGTAGTAGATGTACGCGTAAATGAACGCTACACCTTTGAAGAGATCATCACAACCATACAATCAGAGCTACCCACTTCTATTACCATCCAACCCCGTAGTACGCGATTACGATCCAGCATGATCGATTTGGAGCATCCCCTAGTGAAAGCCGGATTAACGAACAAACTAGCTTACTATGGATCACCAACCACTTCAGATAAAGCATTGATTCCTTTTCCCGCTCTCAAATTGGGTCCTGGCAATTCAGCCAGAAGTCATAGTGCAGATGAATGGATAGGAGTGGACGAAATAAAAAATGGAATTGATTGCTATTGCGCACTCATTGATCAATTAGCCTCTAAATAAGGACTTATGAAACTTTGGCAAAAAGGAAAAGAAGCAGCTGAAATTGTTACAAAATTTACAGTTGGCAAAGACCGAGAAATGGACGCCTATCTCGCAGGTTATGATGTAATAGGATCGATTGCACACGTAAAGATGCTGGGAAAAGTAGGCCTGCTTACCCCTGAGGAATCTGCCAAACTATGCAAAGAATTAAAATCAATTTATCAAGAAATCACCAAAGGAAATTTTGATTTACGCTCCGACATGGAGGATATTCACTCACAAGTAGAATGGGAACTTACGCAACGTTTAGGTGATACAGGAAAGAAAGTTCACATGGCACGAAGCAGAAATGACCAAGTGCTCGTTGATATCCGTCTTTTTCTAAGACAGCAATTACAAGAGCTTGCGCAATCGCTTCAACCCTTGTTTACTTTATTACAAGCACAGAGTGAAAAATATAAAGCGACTTTGCTACCCGGATACACGCATTTGCAATTAGCTATGCCTTCTTCATTTGGACTTTGGTTTGGGGCTTATGC
>Ga0214917_10003030_pt1 | contig 19872 bp, 36 predicted proteins | sample LL_1208_BB_MetaG_FD_177983 | JGI IMG/M metagenome (GOLD analysis project Ga0214917, IMG submission 177983) | Freshwater microbial communities from Lake Lanier, Atlanta, Georgia, United States - LL_1208_BB | ecosystem: Environmental > Aquatic > Freshwater > Lake | place: USA: Georgia | collected...
TGTGCATAAATAAAACAATATGCAAAATTTAAACTTAACTAATTTATACTTGGATATGGTATCAGCATTTGGTGCGACTGGGTTTGAATTGTCTAGTTTGGTTGGCACCGATGCCAAACCAATAGATATGTTGATTTATTTTAACGGTTGTGACGTATCAAAGTATGATGAAGCTAAAGCAAACGATATTTTAAAAGCTAATATCAGTGGTGAAGTAAACAAAGCTGTGATAAAAGTACACCTAGATAAAATAACTGTGTATGTTGAATCACTAGGAGACCACTCCGCTCATTGGAATGATTAAAGGATTGTTTAAAAAAGTGTCAGCATAAGATTTTTCTTTGTTGTATCTGTATCCAGATTTTACTGTGTTTCTTATGTGTGCTGATAATTGAGCACCAGCGCTTTTGTTTTCAGGGTAGTTTGGATTGGCCAAAACCAATGAAGTTGCCCTGTTATCATACACTGCTACATAATAAGACACACCAAAAACTTTTTTCCCTTTATCCTTTATTGCGTGGATTAGTGGTCTTTCTTTTTTCCCTTTTTCAGATTCAATAAATATGGGACCCAAAGGGACAACAACAGCTGAACCACCTATCGGATAATCTTTAGCCAAAGCCTTGTCAATTCTTTTTTGTATTTCAGTTTGTATAGTTTGAATTAAATACTCATTTTGAGTCTCTTTATCTATATTAGGTAAATAAAAGTCTTCTGGTATTTTAATATCATATATTTTATTAAGAACCTCACTAACACGGTCATTGAAGTGATTCATAGCCTCAGCTTCAAACATCATTCGTTCGTGTAAATACCGTCTTAAAAGTTCTTTAACCATGTTCATTAGCTATAAATATTATTTTTTTACTAAAAAACTTGACAAATTGTAAAACTTTTCATACCTTTGCGTATATTTAATTTAAAAGAGAATAAAATGAAAACTTTATCTTTACAATTGGTCCTTGTGTTATGTTTGCTAGTGGCAGACTGGGTGGGCTATGCTTGTTAAGTAAGTAATCATAAACTGAAAATACTAGAAAGCCTATCCTAAAAAGATAGGCTTTTTTTATTTTTATACGCACACGTGGTCGAGAGGTTTAGGCTCAGCTCTGCAAAAGCTGCTACAGTGGTTCAAATCCACTCGTGTGCTCACAATATGCCCCTAGCATATGATGGTGGTATACCGCTTTTACATAGCGGTCGAGGTGGTTCGATTCCATCTGGGGGTACAAAAAAATTTTACAAAAGGTTTGGAAAATTGAAATATTATTTGTACCTTTGTAATGTAATGCCGAGATGGTGGAATGGCAGACACGAGGGACTTAGAAAAAAGTTCTTTGAAATTAATGTAACGACTGACTTTTTCTCAAGTGTATGATATTTATTATACATGAGAAAAGATTTAACAAAAGAAAAAGTTGTCGAAGTTTGCAACAACAGCGAATCAATGATTAAAGCTGCTGTCGAACTTGGTGTTCATTTTAACACTTTAAAAAAAGTAGCGAAAAAGTATGGTTGTTATAAACCAAATCAGGGATTAAAAGGCGGTAAAAAACCAATTGACCCTAAAATACAATTAAGTGAAATTCTAGAAGGTAAACACCCAACCTTTCAAACGTATAAATTAAAAATTCGTTTGATTGATGAAGGGATTTTTAAAAATGAATGTAGTATCTGTGGATTAGATTCTTGGTTGGGAAAACCATTAATGATTGAACTCGACCATATTGATGGTAATAGTCACAATCACAAGCTTGAAAATCTAAGGATGCTTTGCCCAAATTGTCACTCGCAAACTGATACATTTCGTTCAAAGAAAAGAAATTGAGTGCCTTTAGAGAAATCTAAAGAGTAGAATTCCGTAAATTCGGTGAAGCCTTTAAAATGGTAATACCGAGCCAAGCCTGAAAGGGAAGGTGTAGAGACTAGACACGGAACACCTAAGTTGAAAAATAAGGTGAAGGTATAGTCCAGACTACAAACACAGTGAAGTGGTAGTGAAAACTATAGTAGTAAGAAAATCCCTTGGCCCAAAAGGCCGTGTGGGTTCGAGTCCCACTCTCGGTACATGGTGCTCAGTAAAGCCTCTTGCGAAAGCAACGTAACTGACGGAAGTATCTCTAACGAGTACGCCTTCCGAAATGGCCAAGTGGTGGAACAGGTAGACACGCCAGACTCAAAATCTGGTGCTCGAAAGGGCGTGGGGGTTCGATTCCCTCCTTGGCTACAAAGTGGATAAAATGTGTAGTAACCACAAGCTAGGTACCAGCTACTACACTCTATGCGGATATGGTGGAATGGTAGACACGCTACATTTAGGATGTAGTACTGAAATAAGCGTGGGGGTTCAAGTCCCTCTATCCGTACTAAAAGATGGTTACAGCAAATAACTTAGGATAAAAATTTGTCTCAAAAACGAATCGAGTGGTTCAAATCCACAAATATACCATCTTGAATTTGGCCCTGTGTCGTAATTGGTAGCCGAGCTGGTATAAGAAGCCAGTGCGTAATGCGTGAGAGTTCGAGTCTCTCTGGGGTCACTATGATAACCAAAGTAGTTAATCTTAACAAAGAACCTTATGATGTTTACATAGGTAGAGGTTCAAAATGGGGAAATCCATATACAACTATAAAAGACAAAGAAACGTTAGCTTGTGAAATAGTCGATTCTTCTGAAGAAGCTATTTCAAAATATAAAGAACACATCCTATTAACACCAGAACTATACAATTCGCTTCATGAATTGGAAGGGAAAACACTTGGATGTTTTTGCAAACCAAAACCATGTCATGGGGACGTGTTGCTGGAACTAATAAGTCAAAAAAACTTAAAAACTTTTTTTGTTAAAAACGTTAAATAACTTGCAACTATAAAAGCTTTTATGTATCTTTGCATTATTAATAACAATTCATAAAAAAAACAAAAATTATGAGTAACACTAGAACAGAACAAAGCGTTAAAAATGGTATCAAAATTTTGAAAACCGCTATCAGACGCAACATTTCACTTTCAGAAGCATCACGCCAAGCCAATTATGGCCGTAACTATGTTTCTGATATCAAACTTCGTTTGAGAGAAAATTATCGCAGCAAAAACGTAACGAAAGAGACTTATGCTCAGTTCAATACGTTGATGAAAGAATACGCTGGGTAATTTTTTAAAAAAAAAAGTTTGAAAAAAACTTGACAATGTCAAAAAAAATTTGTACCTTTGCATAACTTTTAAAAACAATAGCATATTTAATTTAAATGGGGTGACCCAAAAAACAAAAAAAATGATAACTTTTAACAACATATTTGATTTTGCAGCATTTGCAGCCGAGGAGGATAGACTCTTAGGTAGGTCAGTTTTTGTCAAAAGTTAACTTGAAAGTTAAGTGTGTGATAAGAAGCCTGACCATAAAAAGTCAGGCTTTTTTGTTTTAAAACCTATGGGACGGTAGCCAAGATGGTCAAGGCATCGGACTGAAAATCCGACCATGTGGGTTCGAGTCCCACCTGTCCCACAAAATGTCCCTGAAGGCAACGCGGTTGAGCCACCACCCTTTCAAGGTGGAATTAAGCCAGTTCGAATCTGGTCGGGGATACAATATGGACTACGGGGCTGCTTGGAGTGGCCGTCACCCTGTCACGGTGTTCAATCAGGTCGGTTCGAATCCGATGTAGTCCGCTAACTAAACACCCTTAATTGGGCAAGCTGGATTGGGTTGCTAGCATTCCCGTTCGAGTCGGGCTTTGTGGGCCAGCTAGGAGAGACGAAGACCTGTTTAGTTTAATGGATTGTTAGTAGAGTTGGTTACAATATCGCACTGTCACTGCGAAGGTCACGGGTTCGAATCCCGTACAATCCGCTAAATTATGGGGTCCCATGTACCAAGGCTGGCGATGCTGCTTTGCAAGCAGCGTGTGAAGGGTTCGATTCCCTTGGGCTCCACTGGACGTATGGTGTAATGGTAGCATAGAAAAAAACAAGTCATAACCTGTGTAGGTTATCTACAGCATAATAATGTTAATATCCTGTCACGATAAAGGTAACGGTTCGAATCCGTTTACGTCCGCCAAATTTAATAAATCTTTTTACTTGATTTATTAATATAGTTGTAGTATATTTGCTATATGAAAAAAATAATTTTGCAAAGAATAGCTAACATGTTATTGGGTATGTTAGAAGATTGCATAAAACGTGACGATTTTAAAACATTTAATGTTGTTTACGATTTAGCGATGTCGTATGATTACTATTGTTTGTATTATTTTGATGTTGAATTAGAATAATTTTTAAAAACACTTGCATGGTATTGATTTATTTAGTACCTTTGCATTATTAAATTGGGAGGTGGCCAAATTGGTAAAGGCAGCGGTAATGCAAAAAGTTTAGTCTGTATAAGATTAAGTTCAGCAAACAAAAAAGCTAATGGGAACCGCTATTTGTAGGTTCGAGTCCTACCCTCCCAACAAAAAAGGACAAACTTGTGTAACACTAGGATGGCTCCCTTTCCCACGTTTGGGATATAACCAAAAAGAGCCGTGGCTGACCACGGGCATCCAATGAATTTAAAATGATTCATATACAGGGGGCGAGATAGTGTGAACGATTTCTAGGGTCTAGGTAAAATCCCCACAAGTCCCTGTTCTTATTAAAACATGAAAAACTTTATAGGATTTTATTTTTACGGTGAATTGCTTGAAAAAACTTATTGGGAGGTACAATTGTTAGCACCCATAAGGTCTTTTAAAGATGGTGTTACTTTTTTTAAATTTGATATAAACTGGGATAGATATAAAAGCGAACACACCCCAGCTTTTCAAATTGAATTCACTTTATTTAACCTATACAATCATGTGTGGATATATCAAAACAATTTTGAAGATGAACTTGACGATTAAGTGTTTTATTAGTATATTTGCATTTCAAAGATATTTATAAAGGCCGTGGTCCTTACACCAACAAATAACAATTAAAATTAAAAAAAACATAGAATGAAAAAAATGTTTCTAGGTTTGAGTCTAGTGGTTCTTTTGGCTTCATGCGGTAGCAATAGCGCTGATGTTGAAGTTCCAGCTTCAGATTCAACTGCAACTAGTGTTGATACTGGTGCAGCACCATCTGTTGACACTGCTTGCGCATCTGTTGACACAACAAAAGTTGTAAAATAGTTTTTCAATGAACGAGACGTTGATTCGTCTCGTTTATTCTAGGTAAAACCATAAGAACATTGTTATATGATAACGATGTTGTAACTAAACGTAAAATAATGGACAGTGGTGAGTGTAGCAAACAGGAAGATACTGGGGACAGTATGTCTAGCAATTGCGACCTTCCTAAACCCTTTTGGGTTCGATATTTTGGTTTACAAATTGATGTCGTTAACCAACGACTATTGGACCACAATGCATATATTATATGCGTCTGCGGCCCTATTCTTTGGGGTCTCTTATATTTCATTTAAGTTAGGTGAAAAAATACTGGCAAACGCAACCATGACGATGGGTTTATTTTTAAACCCTTTTGGTTACGATTTGATAGTTTTCTTTATAAATGAAATGACCCATAGTTATTGGCTTACCATGTCTGTTATGTATTTAATGTCTGGGTTGTTCTTTTCTGGTTTTATGTTTTTCTATAAGATAAACCCAATAAACGTTTTAAAAAAACAATATTTATCAATATATAAAAAAATAAGCAAAAATGGATAAAACATTTGATGACTTGTTCAATGAGTTCTTAAAAAGAAACAAAGAAACAATGGGTGGTGACCCTATTAGTGCTTTTAAAAATGAAGCAAAAAAGTTAATTGACATGATTAAGAATTTTGAAAGTGTTGGTGACGTAGGTGATGAGTTAGAGAAAAAAATGGATTTTACATTAGGTAAACCAGATAGTATAGAAACATACTCAGATGGTATTTTCTTCTTTGAAAAAAGAATCTGGCACACACCAAATGGTGACATAATAAAAGTAATTGCTTCAGATAACCCAAATAAAATCAAAACACAAGAAACTGAAAAAAGTCTGGAAGAACAATTAAAATATGCTATTTCAGAAGAAGACTATGAAAAAGCTGCTGAAATAAGGGACAAAATAAAAATGCTTGAGACCAAGCCAGACGATAGTTCTAAACAAAAAACAAAAAAAAGAAGAAAAAAATCTGATTAAAAACTTGACAATATCAAAAAAAGTTTGTACCTTTGCATAACTTTTAACAAGAATAAAGTATTTATTAAAATAAAGATAAAATAAGTTTATGAGAACTATAACGACATATACAGGAAAACAGTATCCGCAAGGCAAACCAACGCCTAACGGACTGGCTATGTCTAACAGTTTTCTAAACTAAATTTAGAATAAATTGATAGAACACCCCAGTCCTAAACCGACTGGGGTTTTTTGTCTTTGGGCTATCACCAAATAAAAAAAGATAGAGCGTATCTTTGACATGTTGGATTTTCATAGGGTAGTACAGGAATGGCTTATCTGGCTTGCTTTGGGAGCAAGAACATGTGGGTTCGAATCCCACCTACCCTACTGATAAAGTGACTGTTATGATTTCATAGGACCGTTGATGTACGGAGCATAGAAATCAATTATCAGGATGTGAAGGCAATTGGAAGCCGACTCGTTTTGGAAACGAGAAGTAGTTAAAAGCTCAATGTAGGTTCGAGTCCTATCATCCTGACTAAATATTGTCCTGTAGTTTAATGGCAGAATAGGGGCCTTTGAAGCCTTTGATATACGTTCGAATCGTGTCGGGACAACTAAAGAATGGTTACAGCAAATAACAAAACTCAAACTTTTATTTTGACAAAAACATGCCATTCTGTTTTTGGGAGAGCTGCTCAGATGGCGGATGGGCACCAGACTGTAAATCTGGCACATAAGAAACTCAGGGGGTTCGAATCCCTCCTCTCCCACCAAGGTCGTTCCTTTTAAAAAAAACGTTGGTTGTAACATAATAACTAAATGCCTTTGTAGCTCAATCGGTAGAGCAAATGATTTGTAATCATTAGGTTGTAGGTTCGATTCCTATCAAAGGCTCAAAGAGGAACAACCTAGTGTAGGGGCCTCAAGGTACAGCTGACCTACTACACTCTATGCAGGTGTCGTATAATGGCTATTATATCACGCTTCCAACGTGAGGACGACTGTTCGATTCAGTTCATCTGCTCTTTAACATGCAACCAGAGGTTAACTCCAAAACCTAGCAATAGGAAATCTGTTATCTGAGGTTGCTCCATGCAGTAGTCGTATAATGGCTATTACGGGGCCTTGCCAAGGCTCGGATGGAGGTTCGATTCCTCTCTACTGCTCCTTGAACTTTAAATAAAATAAAAACAATATGAGAAAGATGACTTTTAAATCTAAACGAAAATCCAAACGTTAAAAGCATCTGTAGATAAACGCTACGGATGCTTGATAGGAAAACTATATGTATCCGTAGCTTAGTAGGTAGAGCACCGTGCTTTTAACACGGGGGTCAGGGGTTCGATTCCCTTCGGGTACACCATTGACTTTTTTGCTTAAGTTTGTAAAGTAAAAGAGTTTTTATTGCTTTTTTAGTTAATACTTAGTATATTTATCCAATATGGATATAAAAATGAAACTTAGGCAAGCTTTATTGGAAGCTAAACACAAAACCCATCAAAATGAGTATGGTTGTCTTATGGTTTATTTAGACATAAGCAAGAAAAAATGGGATACCATGTTGGATTTGATTGATGACGAAGACCTATATCAACCTGAAGATGACCCAACATACGGTAAAGAAAATGAACCACATGTAACAATTCTTTATGGGTTTCACGATGATATAAATGAAGATAAGTTTGAAGACGAGATTAAAAAAGTTAAAAAACCTGTTATTGGTTTTGAAAAAGTGTCGGCATTTGAGAATGAAAAATTTGATGTTTTAAAATTTGATGTTGAGAGCGAAGACATGAATAAATTAAACAAAACGTTTAAAAAATTTCCTCACACCAACAGTTATCCAGATTACCACCCACATTGTACAATAGCGTACCTAAAGCCAAACATGGCTAAAAAATATATCAAAAAGTTTAATAATTTGGCTGAACTTGAACCAAAAGTCAGTCACATGGTATACTCCAAAGTTGATGGGTCAAAAAATAAATATCGTTTTGACTAAACGCTAAACGTTGAATATTTATAATAAAAAACATGAAACAGTATATCAAAAAAATATTAACAGAAAATCTTAACATTATATATGAGATTGACCTTCAAGGGGCGTTTAAAGATGTATCTTTTAAACAATTAAGTGTTGATGAAGCCAGAGAATATTTGGAGAGGGTGATATCAAATTGCGAGAAAAAACCAGCTGAAAGAGAAAAACTAGCAACAAACAAACCATATATACATGGAAAAGCGATTCCAAAAGGCGCTGAAGGAGAAATAGATATGGATTCGTTCATTCAGAATATAACTTCTATGCCAAAAGAAATTTTGAGTGTAAACGCTAAAATGGAAAAATCTACTGCTGATAATTCTCTTACTGTTAATATTGGTATACCAGCTTTAAGAGGTTTGGTTTATGATTTAGATGCTGGTGTTTTTTATATTGTTAATACATGTCCAGGAGCTGGAGCCTGTGCTTTATTTTGTTATGCAAGACAAGGTAGTTATGTAATGTTTCCAGGGGTTTTCGTTAAACAAACCAGAATCTTAAATTTGCTTCTTAATTTCCCACAGAGATTTGAGAAATTGTTATTGAGAGAATTAGAAGCAGTTGCTTTGAAGAACCCAAACAAATCAATAAAGATGAGATGGAATGATGCTGGTGACTTCTTCAGTCAAGAATATTTTAACATAGCTTATAGAATAACCAAACAATTAAAAACTGATGGTTATGATGTAACTTCATATGCATATAGCAAGATGGCCAATGTAGCCAACTTAGAAGACGAAGATTTTGTTGTCAATGTGTCTGGGGATATCAATGTAAAACAGTCTAAGCAAATAAAAGACCTTGAAAGCAAAAAGAGCCAAGTTACGGTACCTAAAGATTTATTTGATGATTTGTTGGTAAAAGACAAAAGAGAATATGCCGTAGATGAAAAAGGAAAAGTTATATTTAAACAAGGAAAAGATGGCGTTGATACTTTGAAGAAAAGAATTTCTTTAAAATATGATGTTCCAGTTGAGACACTTTTGACCTATGATGAAATGTTGAAGACACCAAAAGGTGAAAAGAACCAATACAATGTAGTGATAATGCCAAAGGGTGATGGAGATGTAGCGGCACAAAGAACAGATGTAAAAACCAGTTTCTTATTAATCCACTAATGATAACGATAGCTTTAATCACATTACTGATTAAGATATTGAAGAAACGTAGTATGTCTTGTGTATGTTATCTGCCCTGACCTCTATACTTTTTTGGTTTTTCAGCTTTAGGTCCGTATTTCTTTTTATAAGGTCCTTTGCCTTTCTTTTTGCCAAATGATATAACTGATGAAACTTCTGTTTTTTTCGCCATTTTTTACCTTTTTTATATAAATAGTTGATTATTCAAAAAAAATTAGTATCTTTGGGAAAAAACCAATATGAAAAATTTAATTATTATTGACATTGACACTGAAAGGGAACAAGTTGTAAAAATAAACAAACCAACTGATTTCGTAACGCCAACTACACCAGACGAGGCTAAAAAGATGATAATTGACGATATATCTTGTACACTTGAGGCTTTGTGTACGTTAATTTATGTTTGCGAACAAAACAATTACGGGAATAAAAAAGATTTGGTTAATACATGTATAAAATATTTAAATGATTTGTCTAATCAAAACAAATAAATAATTTGGTAAATTGATATTAATTTTGTACCTTTGCTTGAAATTAAAAAAAATATGGTTGAAAAATGCGTTGCAGTTATAGATTCTTGTTCTACACAAGAACAATTGAAAAGTGCTGTAAACTATGTGGCGTTGGCTTATAATTATATGAAAGATAATTATATCTATGATGAGTTAATTAAATTGATAAGTTTAAAAGAAAGGGTGTTGTATTATGAGCAAATTAAGAAAGGAAATTAAAGGTGATGAACTTTACCTTTTTAACGAAAAAAACGAATTAATATTTAAACGCTGGTTGAAATGGGGTTATTCTAAAGTATTTGATGTGATGCCGTATGGTAAAAATGATACATATGTTTCCATAACTGATGATGGGATAAAATACAAAGATGAACAAGATATCAATAGTAGTAGCGACATCAAGTAATCTAGTTATTGGTAAAGACAATATGCTTCCGTGGCATTTACCAACTGACTTGAAATTTTTTAAACAATTAACCGAAGGTTCAAATGTAATAATGGGTAGAAAATGTTGGGAAAGTATTCCAGCTAAATTTAGACCATTACCTAATAGAAGGAATGTTGTCGTGAGTAGAAATTTAGATTATCCTATTAACGGTGGTGTTCTCATAGGTGATTTGATTGAAACTTTGCGCATTTTGAAAGAGGAACCACGTAATGATGAAATATTTGTTATAGGTGGTTCTGAAATTTATAAACAAAGTTTTCAGTATGCTGATAAAGTTTATCTTACTAGAATATTGAAAGAAATTGAAGGAGATACTTTTTTAGAAGGTTTTGATGAAAATGATTGGTCTATTATTTCAAGTAGTGAAACTATTTCAGAAAATGGTTTTGACTATGTTTTTGAAGAATATATTAAAAAAGTTTTTTAAAATCTTGTTAGTTTTAAAATAATTTAGTACCTTTGCGCCACAATCAATGAGTAACGAAAGAAAAAAGATTGAAAAAAAACCAATAAATACAGTTGTACCTAAAAAAAGAGAGGTTGAAAAACCAAAAGAGCCTAAAAAACAAATAAATAAAAAACCCATCCAAGAAGAAAATACTTCAATACCAAAATTCATAAAACAAAATGTTTCGGAACAAAAAAACAATTTAAAATTTGAAAGAATAAGTTTAGATGCTGATATTGAAGAGCGAAAAAAAATAAGTGATAGGGTAGTTAAAGGTGAATTAAAATGGCAATTTTTTGCTATTGACGGGAACAAATCATATCATTATTATTTGGTAATTAAAAAAAATTAATATGACAACAGAACAAATCCATGCGAGCTTGGACAATATGCTAGCCAATCCAAAATCTAAAAACTTTTTAAATCACTTGGTTAGGGCTTATGTGCCTGTGAGCAATGTTGATAAAGTTTGGCAAAAACCAGATGGTGATTTTAAATGTTCAATAACAAAAGAGCCGTTAATTTCAGCACAAGAAATTATGGATGGTATTCAAACTGAAGAGTTCAAAAAAGATTTCATGAATAATGTTAAATATATATTTGACGACAACTATGATAAAACATCGCCATTTGCCAAACTTATAGGTGACAAAAAGTTGGGTGTCACTGGAAAAGATACAACAACGTTTATGTCATACCCTGCGTATCAAGAATTTTTTAATTGGGTGATTACCAAGTCACTTAAGGGTGATAAACATATCAATTGGTTATTGGGTTCAATAAAACGTGAGACTTTCGTTGAACGTGCCTCAGAGATAAAGGATAAAGAAGTAAAAGAAAAAGCACAAAAACTGAAAAAAAATAGCGGTGGTGCTACCTATACATTAGGTGATGCTAGTGATGTCCTATTAAAATTAAAAGAAAAATTTAATAAATAAACAAAATGAGTAAAAGGAAAACAGTTAAGACACGAATAATTTCTAAAATGATTGAAAATTTAGAAAATGAAAGAGTTCAACCTATTGATATTGAAATTGATGACTTTGGTATGACAGAACAAGAGCCAGAAATAGAAGAAGATAAGGATTATTTGTCAAATTCATTGACTGATGATATTACTTTCATTGAGTTTGCGATAGTAAATGCATTTTTGCATTCTTCATATAAAAACAAACAAAAAAATATTGAAGTCTTTTCATATGGAAATGTTGACAATATTGGTAGACTTAGTTTTGGTGGTACATATGAAGTTACTGGTTCTTATTGGTATGCCGCTAAATTAAAAAATGATGAGGATGAGTTTATCATTCAAACCAGAATGTTTCAAGATAACAGAAATGATGTTTGCACTCAGTTGACTATCAGCAGCAAAAAAGGCAAAACATATAGCGACTTTGAAAAATTATTTAAAGATATTATCTCACTGGCTTTTAACAATTCTGAGTACAAAGGTAAGTGTATAAAAGTTAAACTTAGAGAAGGCCGTTTTAGAGGTATCGAAATCATCAATATTCAAGAATCAAAAAATGAACTAATACTAAATGATGTTCAGAAAAAATTCATTGAACATTTTATAACACGTGTATCTAAAGGTGGTTATGCACGTTACTTGTTGAATGGCGAGCCAGGAACTGGTAAAACTGAAAGTATACGTGAAATAGCTAGAAGACTTATTCCGCAGGTTACCTTTATTATTCCAGAGTTTGTTGACACCAGCGACCTTACACTTATCTTGGAAGCTTGTGAAATTTTTGAAAATGGTGTTATTATAATGGATGATATAGATTTATATCTTGGTTCACGTGATAATGGAAGTTACACTCGGTTACTAGGCCAATTCTTATCATTCTTTGATGGTGTTAAGAAAAGAAAAATAAGTTTGTTGGCATCAACAAATGACAAGGGACTGGTTGATAAAGCAGCCGAAAGACCAGGTCGTTTTAATTTCACTTTGGATTATAGTTTCTTAAACGAAGAACAAATTGTAAAAGTTTGTGACATTCACTTACCAGAAAAATGGAGAATAAAAGAAGTTTATGATGCATTAACTGGCACTATAAATGGTAGAAAGGTGAATATAACTGGCGCCTTTATTGCTAACTTGGCCGATAACTTGAAAGAAATGTCTGATGGTGATGATAAATGGTGTGTTGATGATACAGTTTCTCTAATAAAAGAATCATATAAGGGGTTCTATGTTAGTCAATTAGAAAAAGAAAAACAAACCTTGGGGTTCAAAATATAAAATACTAAATTATGAATGTAGCAGTTATTGGTAGTCGTAGTTTTAAAAATTTTGAATTGTTAAAAAACACACTGTCCAAAATTGAAATCAGTTTGATTATTTCTGGCGGTGCCGATGGCGCTGATTCTCTGGCAGAACGTTATGCAATGGAGCAATCTATACCGACAAAAATATTTTTACCTGATTGGAAAAAATATGGTAAATCAGCTGGCATGATAAGGAACACAGATATAATAAATGAAGCCGATGTTGTTGTCGCTTTTTGGGATGGTCAGTCAAGAGGAACGTTTGATGGTATAGAAAAAGCAAAAAAATTAGACAAAAAATTAATTTTGATAACCTTTGAAAATTGAAATAAAAACAGTATATTTGAAATTATAAAACATAAATATGAGTAAACAAACGATTAGTGTTGGCGTAGCCAATGAAAAAGAAAAGAACATTGAAGTTGAAGAATTAAAAACTTGGACACCTAAAAACATCAGTTATTTTAGCGACACTGTGTACTTTAAGCATGATGGTGCTTATTATTCCATGAAAAGATTAGATTACGACAAACTTTTTAATCAAAAAAAATCATAAGTAATATGAAAAAACTAAGTTTATTTTTAATTTTTGGTGTGTTGGTCATCCTAACAATGTCTGGATGTGCAGATGCTATTAACGTTAAAGATTGTATTGAACCATCTGAACATGTTTATGGTTTTTGGGGTGGTACATGGCATGGAATGATTAGTGGCTTTTCATTTATTGGTAGTTTGTTTAGTGATGATATTGCCGTATATGCTATTAACAATAACGGTGGTTGGTATAATTTTGGTTTTGTGGGTGGTTTGTTTTTTATCTTAAGAATATTTGCACATATAATAAAAGTTTCAAGTGATACAAAATAATATTAACATGAGTTACAGACCATTACCTATATATTTAACGATAAAGCCTTCTAATATAAATGGTCTTGGTGTCTTTGCGACTGATGATATTGATGAAAACCATGTGTTGGGGATAACACATGTTTTTAACCCTAATTATCAAGATGGTTATATAAGAACTCCGTTGGGTGGTTTTTTTAATCACTCAGACACACCTAACTGTGTGATAGTTGACGAAGGCGATTTTCTAATTTTGAAGACCATAAGCAAAATAAATATTGGTGAAGAAATAACAGCCAAGTATACTTTATATAATCCAGAAAAATGAGTGTAATTAAATTTGAATTAAAAAAAGAGCATGTGCTTTTATTAAAAAATTTACGTTGGAGTGTAAATAATCAAGGCATAATTAGTGGTGTTGCTGATGAAGGTGATGAAATTGCACCACCATTTGGTGAATACAACATCTATGATGCTATTAGTTTGATACTGAATGGCAAACCTAAAGATATTGATTTATTGAATCACGATTCTTTTTTCACATATACAGATGAAGAGATGGCTGATTGGGATAAGTTATATTCAGAACTACCCATGGCTTTAGAAATAATTTTATTCAATGGTAGTTTTGAATTAGGGGTATATAAAACAAAATACCACGATAGAAATTGGGTTAAGATAAAATAATGGATAAATTCAAATTTCTAAGCTTATTTTTTATCGTACTGATAATATTGGTTATCATCAAGGTTCTTTTATTAACTTTTAGCTTATTGTTTTGGTTTTTAAAATTATCTATTGTTGCCCTTCTTATTAGTGGTTTTATATACCTTATTATTCTTTTTAAAGAAAGGTTTAAATAAATTTGGAAATTTAAAATATATTTTGTAACTTTGCTAAAAATACTATTATGAGTGAAAATAAAAAATCATATGCTATCGTAAAAACCTTTAAGACTGCGAATAAAATAGAGACTATTTTGTTGGTTGACACACACTCTGAAATTTGGGAGTTTGATGATTTTGATAAAGCACAAGCGATTGCTGACATCTTAACAAAAAACTCTGATTCTGGTTGGGTTTATTTTGTAAGACCTATAAGTAATATTGGACATTAAAACATAAAAATGAAACTTGCTATATAACTAATTTTTTTAGTATATTTGCAAAATAACATTATACAAATAATATTATTAATGAGATTTAAAGAATTAACTAATGAAACAATTGATAAAGCTAGATTAATTTATCTAGACAAATCATTATCGTGGGATAACAGAATGAAATTATTGGTGGATTTGTTTGGCCGCTCTGAACGAACTGTCCGTAAATGGTGTAGCGAAAAACTTTCATTCAAAGAAAAAGTTGATATTGAACCAGAACAATATCTTAAAGCGCAACAAAGACAGTTCAACCCAAATAAATCTAGATTTATCATCACATGGGCTCAAAATGATACACACGTTCATAAAGGGTTTTTAAAGAACATAGAAGTGTATGCTAATGAGATTGATGCAGATATTCACATAATACTTGGTCGATACAAGAATCCAACATCTGTTTTTACTGACAAAGACCATGAGACATGGGACCCAGATGTTATAAAATATTCTGATGCTAACAGACACAATATTCACAAATATGTGTCAATAATGTCTGATATCAAAATTCAACCAACTGCAACAAACCCAATGAGTGGTATGCAAGGTATGAGTGGGGTTAACTCTTGTATTTTTGGTTCACCAAAGGTTCAATTAGAGATGATACCTGTTCTTGACGAGAGCAAGCCAAAAATGATGCTAACAACTGGTGCTGTTACTATTAAAAACTACACCGACTCTAAAGCTGGTAAAAAAGGTGAGTTTCACCATACATTTGGTTTTGTAATTGTGGAGATAAAAGATAAAGATGTTTTCTTTGTTAGACAAGTAACCGCAGATGATAAAACTGGCTCTTTCAGTGATTTGTATTACAGAGTTGAAAATGGTGTTGTTAATAGAAACGAAACGATTGAAGCGTTGATTCTAGGTGATGTTCATTTTGGGCATCATGACCAAGAAGTAATAAATAAAACATTTGAGTTAACCAGCGTTTTAACTCCAAAACACGTTGTATTGCATGACGTATTTGATGGTGATTCAATCTCACACCACCAATTAAAAGACCCATTTGTTCAATACGGTAAAGAGGTAAACGGCACAAACGATTTAAACAAAGAAATCAATGTAATGTTAGAATGTTTAAAACCGTTTGAAAAATTTGATAATGTAATTATAGTGAGAAGCAACCATGATGACTTTCTAGATAGGTGGTTAAAAAATGAGGATTGGAAAAAACAACCCACCTTTAAAAACTCTAGATTGTATATGCAACTATCCGATATATTATTGGAACAATACGCTAACAATCATCAAAATGTTAAAGGCGTGATACCAGCTTTAATAAATAAAACATACCCTAATTTTATAACACTGGATAGGCGTTCATCTTATAAAGTTAAAGGTGGGTGGGAATTAGGTCAGCACGGTGATATTGGTTCTAATGGTAGTAGAGGTTCTCTAGTTCAATTCAGAAGATTAAACACAAAAATAGTTGTTGGTCACTATCATTCACCAGGTCGCAAAGATGGGGCCATAGCAGTTGGTACCTCTACTAGTCTACGTGTAGGTTATAATTTAGGTCCAAGCACTTGGTTACAATCACATGTTATAATCCACAATGATGGTAGAGCTCAACATGTTAATTTTATAAATGGAGAATATACAACTTTTAAATAATATGGTGATTAATATAGATTTTGATGGGACTGTGGTAACACATGATTACCCTAAAATAGGTAAAAATATCGGTTCAATACCAGTATTAAAACGTTTGGTAAAAGAGGGACATCAATTAATTATTTTTACAATGAGAAGCGGTAAATATCTAGATGATGCTGTAAAATGGTTTGAAGACAATCAGATTCCGTTGTATGGTATTCAAACAAACCCAACACAAAAAACATGGACAGATTCACCTAAAAGCTATGCTGAATTAATGATTGATGATTCTGCTTTAGGTGCACCTCTTAAGTATGACAACAGCATTTCCGACAGACCTTTTATAGATTGGGTAATTGTTGAAAAACTAATGTTAAGAATGGGGTTTTTGACAGATGAAAATAATCACACCCAAAATTAAAACACTCGGTTAATTTAGATATTTATAATAAAAAGTTATGGAATTTACAAAAAAAATAGACTTTGGTGAGTATTTGATTATTGCGGTGTATGATGATGTCAGTGGTTCTCTAGAAATTAGCGTTTTAGATGAATTAGAAGAAGTGATAGAAAGCATTCAAGTCACAAACGATGACGAAGACAACTCTGAAGAAAACGATACTTTTACCAAACCTAGTTTAAATTAATTTATGAATAAACAAATAGAAGTTCAAGCACCAAATCCACTTGTTTTTAAAGATGGTTATATAACGATATTTTTGGCTGGTTCGATTGAGATGGGTAATGCCGAAAAATGGCAAGAAAAGATAATTAAATCATTAAAAAACGAACAGATTATCTTTTTTAACCCTAGACGTGATGATTGGGATTCATCATGGGAACAAAAAATAACGAACCCAGAGTTTAAAAAACAAGTTAGTTGGGAATTAAAAGCGTTAGAAGCTTCTGATATAATCATCATGTATTTCGACCCAAATACAAAATCACCAATCTCTTTGTTGGAATTAGGGCTTCACGCTAAAAGTAAAAAATTAATTGTTTTTTGCCCAGATGGTTTTTGGAGAAAGGGTAATGTTGACATTGTTTGTGAAAGATATAACATAAAACAAGTTAATAACTTTAAAGATTTAATTTCAAGCATAAAATCACTTATTTAACTATGAAGAACAAAAGAGAACACAAAATCAATGAAGAGATTACAGAATATGCTGTAAGAATACCAGAAAAAGGCATTGTTAAAACATCAGATGCTATAAAAATGGCACGTGATGCTAACATGGATTTAGTTTTGATTAATTCGTCAGCGACACCAATCATTTGTAAAATAATGAATTATGAAAAATTCATTTATGAACAAAAGAAAAAGGATAAAAATAAACCAAAACCGCTGGACGTTAAAGAAATAAAGGTAGGACCAAACACTTCTGAAAACGATTTGGATTACAGGGTAAAACATATGTGCGAATTCTTACAAAAAGGCCATAAAGTAAAAATAACCATGCAGTTTAAAGGTCGTGAAATGGCTTTTGTTAGCAAAGGTGAGCAGCTTATGCTAAACCTTATTTTAAAACTTACGGATTTTGGGACGGCTGAAGCTATGCCAAAACTTGAAGGTAAAAAAATGTTTGTTAATATCAGACCAAAAACTAAAAACTAATTTGGAAATATTAAAAAAAATTGTACCTTTGTATAAAATGAAATTTGATACCCTTGTTAATAAACATGAAAAATTAAAAAAAACAATAGAAGAAAAGCTTTTGAATAAATCTGTCGGTAATAAAGAAATTGATAGAATTGTAGAATTATTTGAAGAGTATGAGAGTGAAAACTTAATTCAAATTCAAAAGTTAAGTAGGGCAAAAACAGTAGAGGTTAGAAAAATAAGTGGTGCGCTAAAACAAACAATAAATGTCCATGGACCGATAACAAAAGTATTGATTGGTTCTGCAACAAAAAGAATATATGGTGCTTTGCTTCAGCCGAAAGTTAAATTAGGATTTTGGCGAAGTGTTTTAAAATGGTTTAAATTATGAAAAACGTTACAAAACTATCTGTCTTTGATTTTGATGGTACATTTTTTTGATTTTGACAAATTTCGTGATATTTATAGTAAAATAAAACATCATGAAAAAGAAGGGTTACGTTTACAAAATTACATCACCTAGCGGAAATGAATATATTGGTAAAACAGTAGATTTAAAAAATAGAATCAATAAATATAAATGTTTAGATTGTAAAAAACAAAAAATACTTTGTAGGTCTTTAAAAAAATATGGTTTTGATAATCATAAATTTGAAATTGTGTATGAGGGTGAAATAACAAATTTAGATTTAAATAATTTGGAGATTTATTATATTGGTTTTTACAACACCTATAACCAAAAAAATAAAAATGGGATGAATTTGACTTTAGGTGGTGATGGTTGGTTTGGAAGAGAACATACAGAAGAAACAAAATGTAAGATTTCTGAAAGTAGAAAAAAAACTGGTAAAACTGAAAAACACCAAAAAACTATTGAAAATTTAAGAGGTAGAAAAATAAATAAAAGTGAAGAATGGATTAAAAATAATGCTGAAAGTATTAAAAAACCTATTTTACAATTTGATTTAGATGGTAATTTTATCAGAGAATGGAAAAGTGCTAAAGATGTTGAATTAGAGTTAGGTTTATCTAGAAAAAATATAAGTGCAAATTTAAGAAACAAAACAAAACACGCATATGGGTACAAATGGATTTTTAAACAAAACTAAATTAGCGGTGTTTGACCTAGACGGAACACTATTGGATACACCACTACCAGACTCTGGAAGAAAACTATACCAAGAAAAAACTGGTAAACCTTGGCCTTATCAAGGTTGGTGGGGTAGAGAAGAGTCTTTGGACTCATCAATATTTGATATGAAACCAATTGCTAGTGTTATGGCTGATTACAAAGCTGAGAAAGCTAAAGAAAATACGGCTGTTATCATGCTAACTGGTAGAATTTCAAGATTGGCAAATAAAGTTGAATCAATTTTGAGTGAAAAAGGTTATTCATTTGATGGTTACTATTATAATAATGGTGGCAGAACTGATGCTGAAAAAATAAAAACTTTAAATGAGATTTTAGAAAAATACCCGTCTATAAAAATTGTGGAACAATGGGATGACCGCTTAGAACACATCCCAATTTTTGAAGAATGGGGTAAAAAACACTGTTTATCTGGAAGATTAGATGATTTTAAAATTAATGTTGTTTTTTCTGGTCATCATTAAATTTATGTTCCATACTTTCGTACTTTTCAAATTTATGGGATATTTATTAAA
>Ga0214917_10003031_pt1 | contig 19871 bp, 17 predicted proteins | sample LL_1208_BB_MetaG_FD_177983 | JGI IMG/M metagenome (GOLD analysis project Ga0214917, IMG submission 177983) | Freshwater microbial communities from Lake Lanier, Atlanta, Georgia, United States - LL_1208_BB | ecosystem: Environmental > Aquatic > Freshwater > Lake | place: USA: Georgia | collected...
ACTGGTGTCATTGGGCACCTGTTCGCGCCGGAAACGGAATCGCGACGGCATTGTGCGGATTCGCCCGTTTGGGGGGTTGACGGACCGGCGCGGCGGGTGTAGTGTGCGAGGGGCACGGCTGCTGCGAAGATGCGTAGACAGGTGGACGGGGGCACTCGTCAACCTTGCATCTTTCGGATGCCATTGGCGCCGAGTCAAACCGGTCGCCAAATTTCTGGATGGTCAGCAGTTGCAGCACTCATGCGCGGTTGACACGGGTGGCGTGTCACCGGCGTACCGTTGTGGATCGGTCCTAGTCGTTCCGTGTTTGCGGCGTTTCGGCCGCCACGATGTATTTCATGAATGAGGATTGTGCGGATTGAACTCTGATTTTGACATTGTGCGCATCGTTGATAATGACGAGGAAGATACGTCGCTTGTTCCCTTGGTTACAGAGAATGACGCTTGGGAATATGGCGCGGAATTGCCTGAGATTGAGGTCACACCGGAGCAACTTGACTCCGCTGAGGCGCTCTACATGCGCGACATCAGGCGCTACAACCTGCTTACTGCCCAGGAAGAAGTGGAACTCGCCGAGAAGCGCGAGGATGGCGAGTACGCGAGTGAGCGCTTGAAGGGCGTCAAGCACGGCGATCCCGAGCGCGTGAGCCTTGAGCGTCGGGCCCGCGAGGGTGCCAGTGCGCGCCGTCGCCTCATCGAATGCAATCTGCGCCTCGTTGTCTCGGTTGCGCGCAAGTACGCGGGCCGTGGCATGCCGCTCTTGGATCTCGTTCAGGAGGGCAACATCGGTCTGGACCGTGCAGTCACGAAGTACGACCCACGCACGGGGTACCGGTTCTCGACGTACGCGTATTGGTGGATACGTCAGGCGGTGAGCCGCGCGCTAGCCGATCAAGGACGGGTGATCCGGCTGCCGGTGCACGTCGTAGAACGGCTTACGGCGATTGCGCGCGTTTCTCGGGAACTTGAGCAGTCCCTCGGACGGCGTCCCAACCCGATTGAAGTCGCCGAGAAGCTTGGCATTCCGGTCGTCCAGGTTGAGGAAGCATTGCGCGCCTCGCGGGCAACACTCTCGCTAGAGAAGCCATTGGGTATCGACGGCGACAGCGACGACCTGACCCTTGGCGATGCGTTGGCTGACGACTTGAGCCTCGCGCCGGATGCGCTTGCGTCGCGCAAGTTGCTTGTGGATGAACTTGAGCGCGTCCTGCAATCACTGACGCCGCGAGAGCAGACGGTGTTGAAGCTGCGGTTTGGTCTTGGCAAGGGCGAGGCGGACAAGGAGACCGGTCCGGCATACACCTTGGCCGAAATTGGTGACGAACTCAACATGAGCCGGGAGCGCGTGCGTCAGATTGAGGCAGAGGCACTTGCCAAGCTCCGGTTGTCACCGGAATTGCGCAAGCTGCAGTCCTTCCTCGAGTAGGTGCGTCGAACGCAGTCCGGTCAGAAGAAAGGGCCCCCCTCGCAAGAGGGGGGCCTTCTTTTTCGTACGAGCGGTCTGCTTCCGGACCCTACGGGATCTTGGGTAATGCCTTGAGGGCGGTGTACGCGGGACGCGGAGAATAGTCCTTGCGGACGATGCCGAAGGGCCACTTTTCGTCGGTGTCCGGAACGATTACCTGGAAGTTGAGGTTCCAGACAAACATGCCTCCAACCCATCCGTAGCCACGGCCGATCTCGATAGCACGTGTGAGGTACTTCGCCTGGTCGGCTTCGGTGACGTCGATGCCGTACTCGTATCCCTTCGCCTTGTTCAAGGTGCTCCACCCAAACTCGGTAATCCACATCATCTTTTCAGATTCGCCGCGCAAGATCATGATCTCGCGAAGACCCTCGATGCGGCGGAAGTAGAAGCTGGGGTGGCCCTTGAAGTTCGTAGAAGGAACAGACTTCTTGGTCGGAGTATCGTCCGGTGGATTGTTGAAGCCGCCTGCGTGCGCACCGACCGCATCGCAAACGGTCTTGATGAGACCATTCTTGTAGTCGTACATCTGCTGGATGTAGACGACATCGTCAATGGCGATGTTCGGGTCGTTGAAGCCGGTCGGGGTCAATGCGCCGGAAATCACTACCACGTTGGGATCCACGGCTTTGAGGGCCGCATAGGCAATTGCCAGGAGTTCGACGTACTTGCCGGCATCGATCTTGCCGCCACCCCACTCACGGCTGAAGTTCTGTTCGTTCCAAACTTCGTATGCGTGGACCTTGCCAAGGTAGCGGGTCGCGAGTTTGGTCAGGAAGATGCCGAACTGGGCGTAGTCGTCAGGTGGGCCGTCGACTTTGCCGTCCGACCGTGACCACCCTGGCGCAGTCACTACACTGAACAGAATCTTGGCACCTACCAGATTGGCACCGGCGACAATGAGGTCAATCTGCGACCAATCCGGGGAGCCTCGCACTGGCTCGACGTCGCTCCATCGGACCTGTTGCTTGACCCAGCCGAACCCGGCTTCGGTCACCAGAGAGACGGTGCGCGGCACGTCCTGGTAGTAGAGGTGGGCTTGCATGCCGTAGGCAAAGGACGTGATTGGCTCGATTCCCGCAAAAACAGGCGCCGCCGGTTCGGGGACGGGAACTTCAGCCGGTGCGTCTGTCAGTGGTGCGTCAGTGCCCGGGTCGGACCCGGGATCGGGTTCTTCGGACGGGGGAACCTCCTGAGCCGAGGCGAGACCGACACCGGTAAACAGTGCGGCCGATACTCCAAGCGTCTGGCCGAACAACGTGCGTCGGCGGGAACGCCGGTTGCGTGTCAGAAGTTCGGGTATCTCATGGGCGGGGTTCGTGTCTGCGGGTAACGGTTGCAACCGGTATTCCTCCCTGCGTGCGATCTGCGCCGAACTGCAGATCCCTCCGTGGCGGAAACGGTTCACGCGCATGGCAGTCGCGCGAGTACGCCCCTCATGGCGCGATATTGTTTCACCGGGTGCGCATCTAGGCGCTCCGTTCATGCACCGTCAGCAACGGATCTAGCGGGAGCTCCAAGGGGTTGACGTGTTCGGCGTCACCATCATGCGAGACCAGCAGGTGAATCTCGAATTGGGTGCCGTGATCCGGTTCGCTCGAGACGCTGATTGTGCCGCCATGTCTGGCGACTACTCCATACACCATCGCAAGGCCGATGCCCGTTCCGTTCGCACCTTTCGTCGTGAAGTACGGCTCGAAGCATCGTTGGCGGGTCTCGTCAGACATTCCAGTGCCGGTGTCTCGCACCGTGAGGCGCACGAATCGTGCTTGGCGCTCGGTTTCGATAGTGAGTGTCCCACCGTTTGGCATGGCGTCGAAAGCGTTCAGGATGAGGTTCATTAGTGCGCTCCCCAGCTCGGAAGCGTCGCCGAGCACGAGCGGGACCGAACGGAGTGACGCCACGAGCGACACTGGGGTTCCGCGTGCATGCAGCTCCTCGATATGGACCGAGGCGAGCGCTCGGCTATGGTCGATGATCGCGTTGAGGTCTAGAGGCCGTAACTGGCGAGGCGATGCCGCCCCCTTGGAAAAGTCGCGCAAGCGGCTTACGAGGATCGAACCATCATGTGCGGCATCACGAATGCGTGTCAGCAAGGTGACCAGTCGGGCGTCATCGGTCCGTGACGGAAAGTGGGTGATCAGTGTGTCGCAGTATCCGATGATGATGCTCAGCGAATTGTTGAAGTCGTGCGAAATCCCGGATGCCAGTTGCCCAATGGCGTGCAGACGTTCGCGTTGCACGACCTGCTGATGGGACTTCTCAATTTCCGACATCGCCGCCGACAGGCTTTCAAGGGCACCCTCCAGTCGAGCGTGCGCCAGTTCCCGTTCCCCAGTTCGCGAGTCGATTTCCAAACGCATTCGCCTGAACGCATCGATTAGGTCCTGAAGTTCCTGGTCGGCCTCTTCGACTTCGGGCAAATCCACCGTGGCATCGCCTGAACCGAACGCGCGGCTGGCTTCGGCAATGCGCCCAAGCGGTCGGACAATGCGCGCGACCCGCCACGCACCAATTAGCGTCGCGACCACGGCACCGAAGGTTCCGGTCAGGATTGCGATGAGTGTCGAACGGTTTGCTGCATCCATGATCGTCGTTTGGGGCACAGCGACAACCGCTGCCCATCGGGTCTGTTCGATCCTGGAATACCCGGCGATGAACGCTTGACCGTCAAGGGAAAAAGTGACGGAACCGGAGTTGCCGATGACACCGAACGGGAAGCTGAGCCAGTCCTTGGGCGAATGATTTGTCCAGGATGGTCGTGATGTCACTGACCCTGGGTCGAGCACGATGTTTGACTCGTCGTCAACGACGAAGGTGATCACTCTGTTGAGGGGTGACTTGGAGGCAGGATGATCAATGATGTCGTCCAGGTCCTCGAGTTCGACGCCCATTCCCAGGACGCCAATCACCTGACTTGGCTGGGACAGGCTGGCCGTAATCGGCGTCATTACGTAGAACCCGGAGCGCCCTGTGGTGAGTGAACGGGTTACCTGCCATGCCTGGGTGCCCTCCACCGCGGTGACGAAGCCCTGGTAAGCGGAGATGTTGAATGACGGTGTGTCATTCGAAGTTGCGAAACGGTTGCCATCGAGAGTGAATGTGGCGAGTCGGGTATTCGATCCGAGACGCGAGGCGAACTCACGCAGTGCCTGATTCTGACCGGCGCGTGCATCGTCACCATACGAACGGAGTTGACCAAGGCTAGCGGTGGCACGTGCCGTGGCAAGTAATGACGTCAGGTGATGGTCGATGAGCTTTGCTGTCGCAGTAGCCTCCGCGACTACACCACGTTCGGCCTCACGCCTCAATTCTTCCCGATAGTTCAGCGAGACCGACAATCCGATTGTGCCGAGAGGGACCGCGATGGCGACCGCAGTGATCAGGACAATCCGGACGCGAAGCGTAGAGGTGGGAAACGGAACGCGTAGGCGTGCAGATTGGATTGCCCGAGCGACTCGTCTTGTCACGACATGAAGGCGGTTCATCAGAAAGGTGAAGTTAGTCGGCGCCCGGTGACGAGCGTGTCGATGCGCGTTCGCCCAGCTCGTTTGGTTGCATGCGTCGTGGTAGCTGCTCGGTTGCAAACTGGTCGGAAGGCATCGTACTCGATTGCACGAACGATTTGTTCATGGTGGTGCAACCGGTCACACCTGGGTTCGAAGTTGACGGACGTGGTTCGTTGAAACGATTCGGGTTCTTACGGATATCGGGTAGGCTGTGACCGTTTTGAAGGTCTTTTTGGGTCCGATCTGCCGTCCAGGAAGAGACTCGGGGCATCGTGGCGCCGTCTGAGGGGAGATGCGAGATGGGTGATGGACGTCACTGGTAGGCCGGGATCCCTGACGGTCGTAGCGGCCATTGCCGACCCGATATCGAGGCTTGGTGTTGAAGTGATGCTGACCTCTGAGGGTGGTGTCGGTTCGGTCACCAACGTGCCCGACCTGTCTGGGTTGATAGCGGCCGTGGAAACCAAGGCACCGTCTGCCTTGGTTATTGACACGCGTTTCGGGCAGCTGAACGACCGGCGAGGCACGACGGTCGGTACCGAGGGACTGCAGGCGGTGGTCTGGGTGCGAGGCAGATACCCGTGGTTGCCGGTGGTTGTCATAGCTCGACCGCCGACGGAACGGGAAATGTTCGAGACGATGAGGCTGGGATGCTCTGCATACCTCTCCCGTTCGAGCAGTGAGCAAGGAATAGTCAATGCGGTCATCGACGCATCGACATGCCGGTTCACATTCTCCAGCGCGATGATTTCGCGGCAGATCGTCGGAGTCACGGTGCGGAGGCAGACGCCGACCCAGAGCGGCCACGTGTCGCCGGAGGTGCGGGAGACAACACTCACCACGCGTGAACTGGACGTACTTGGCCTGGTGTCGCGTGGTCGAAGCAACAAGTTGATCGCGAACGAGTTGCAGGTGAGTGATCAGACGGTCAAGAACTACGTGACTGCAATATTGCGGAAACTCAAGGTCACGGACCGGACACAAGCAGTCGTGCAAGCGATGCGTCTGGGATGGATCGCGCCGTGATGAGGGACGCGTCCCACCGCCGAACGTTGGCGACTAGGCCGACGCTACGCGTTGTCGCGTGCTAGCATCAAGCGCCGTGTCGGAAACCCTTGGGATCCGCCACGCCACGGGCCGAATAACCGGCCTGGTTCCGGAGGTTGCGTGTTGAAACGACTGGCCCGCGACGAATCAGGGCAGGGTCTTGTTGAATACGCCTTGATCGTCTTCCTTATCGCGGTCGTGGTGATCGCGATCCTGCTGCTGCTTGGCCCCCAGATTGCGGGAATCTTCAACAGCATTTACGCCACGATCTAGGCCGAACTGGAAATTGGCGATTGACTGCCGGTCTTCGCGTACGGCTTCCGAACGTTGGTGCGTGGTGGTTCCTCGGGGCACGGTACGAAAACGGTGAAGGTTGTTCCTGTGGCTGGAGTGCTCGTCACCTGAATATCGCCTCCGTGCCGGCGCGCGATTTCCTTGGCAATGGCAAGTCCAAGGCCACTTCCCTCGGCAACGCGTGCACGTGATTTGTCAACGCGATAGAACCGGTCGAAGATGTGAGGCAGGTCGGCCTCGGGAATGACCGTGCCAGTGTTATGAACGCGGATGAACCCGCGGGCGCCGGCCGATGCGCGCGAGGCGGGACTTTCGTGTCCCGTCGTGATCGTAATCGTGCCACCGTCCGGGGTGTATTTGATGGCATTCTGGATGAGGTTTCCGACCAAATGGTCGAGTTGGCCGGGGTCGCCGGTGATCATGGGTCCCGAACTTCCCACAACGTTCACCGAAAGGTTTCGCACCTCGGCCAGGTGCGTCAGACGGCGGACGATTTCATTCACAATCGTTGACGCGCTGACCTTCTCTTGTCGGGCGTTTGGCCGCAGCGCTTCGACGCGAGAGAGATAGAGCAGGTCTTCCACGAGGTTGCTCATCCGCCGGGACTCTTCAGTGATGATCAGGGCAGCTTGGGTCTGCCCCTCTTCACCGGTGAGCGCACCGTCAAGCAGGGCCCCGGCGAAACCCTGGATTGATGTCAGTGGTGTACGGAGCTCATGAGACGCGTCAGCTACAAAGTCTCGAAGCGATTGCTGCGATTGGGCGATTTGCGTCGCCATGTGGTTGAAGGTGTTCGCAAGCTGGGCAATCTCGTCTCTGCCGTCGCCCGGGACACGTTGCGACAGGTCTCCGTCGGCGACGCGTCGCGCGGCCTCGGTGATCCGCGCAATCGGGCGGCTAATCGTCGACGCAAGCGCGCTCGCCACCGCGACGCTGATCAGAAATGCGATCACGGCGGCGATGGACAGGCGTGGGGCGAGTTCGTGCCAAGCCGATCGGACATCGCTCGAAGGCGTTGCGAGGACAATCTGGTACTTGGAAGGCGACGCGAGCATTCGCGCCATGTCCGTTGAGGTGCGCGACAGTTCGGGCCCGGGCGCGCCGCGACCACTACCGGGCATCTGCCGGTCACCACCGGGGAGCGGCCTATCGGTCCCAGCGCCCGGTCGCGATGCCGGTCGACTTGCCGGCATGGCACGCCTCATCGATGATCCAGCGGGATCATTCCTTAGCGACTTCAGGTCTGCGGTCACGAGCATCACAAGGTGACCGGGACCGGAACTGCCCGACGGTTCTTCCCAGACCTTTACAGGGGGGCCAACCGCACCCAACCGCGCGCGTGCCCCAAAGATTCCCCACCGGGAACTTGCCGCCGCCGCTTCGGTTGGGATTGTCAGTTTTCGGCCGAGAAGGTCGGGTCCCTGGTCATCATCATCCCGCCCCCTTTGGGCGACGACCTTCCCTGCTTCATCGAGGACAAGAACCGACTGGGCTTCGCCCTGAACCTGCCCCGAAACAAATGAAGCGATCTCGTCCGGGAGCAGAGCCTGGTCCTCCATCTGTCGGGAGATGAAGGTGCTTATGACGGCAAGGTCGCTGAGATGGTCGACAGCGATCCGGATTCGGTAGTCCTGGATAAGCCACACAACCGCGCCACCGGTCAGCAACAGGGTCAGGAAAATGACCATCGCGAATGCACCGACCATCCGGGCCTGCAAACTGAAGATCCGGATGGGTAGGACGTCTACGGCTGCGCGCACCCATGAAGCCAACCGTGCACCCAAAGCCGGTCCACCCGGTAGGGCAGCAAGAACCTGGTCCGGTGCGCTCATTGTCGTTCCCGTGTCGCCATCGCCGTCTTGGTGTTGCTGATTTGCTTGGTTAGGTGCCGCGTTGGCCGGGCTGATTGGGGGTATCCATCGCGACGAGTTTGTAGCCGACGCCTCGGACCGTCTGGACCTGCGCACAACTTCCCTCGAGCTTGTCGCGTACCCACGTCACGTGGACATCGACGGTTCGGCTGTCCCCGAAGTACTCGTACCCCCAGACCCTGCTGAGGAGTTGCTCGCGGCTCAGGACGCGCCCGTTTTCCTGCGCAAGCGCAAGCAAGAGGTCAAACTCCTTGGCGCGCATCTGCACTGGCTTGCCGGAAATTGTCACTTCGCGTCGTCCGGGGTCGATGGACACGTCGCCGACATCGACGGTCGCGTCGACTTCGACCCGGCTTGTTGCGCGTCGTAGTACTGCCTTGACCCGTGCGACGAGTTCCCGGGGATTGAAGGGCTTGGTCACGTAGTCGTCCGCACCGAGTTCGAGGCCGACCACTTTGTCGACATCGTCACCGCGTGCGGTGAGCATGATGATCGGGATGCTGGTGTCCTTGCGGAGGCGTCGGCAGACCTCCAGGCCATCGATCCTCGGCATCATGATGTCGAGGACTACGAGATCTGGCCGGCTGCGACGAACCTTGTCCAGAACCTCTTGCCCGTCAATCGCGGTTTCAACGGTGAAACCTTCCTTGACGAGGTAGAGGCGACAGAGTTCCAGGATGTTCTTTTCATCGTCGGCGACGAGAATTGTCGTTGGCATTGGATTGAATTGCCTCGCTGTTCGTGGCTTGTTCCCCAACCATGGACGATGCGTGCTAACGCCGTGTTGAATGCGGGCTAAGTTTCGGGATTGCCGAGGAGTGTGGTCGCACGATAGCCTACGTGCGGCGTCGGGCGAGAGTTCGGTGCGATGAAGCGGAAAGCGTTCGCGCGAAGGATCCGAGTTCCATGGTGTTGCGAAGTCTGTTGGGCCGGTCCCAGGCAAGTGGTGCGGAAGTTGATGCGGCCGCTGTTGCTGACCGAGAGGCCCGGCTGCAACGGCGATATGCAGAGATCATGGAGGAGTATGCCGATGCGGAATACTTCGACCCGAAGCCATATCGCGAACTCTCGATCGGTGAGGCGAAGGCCGGCAGGACACCGGCCGTCGAGTTCATGTCACGCAACGCGTCAATGCGGGTCTACGCGCTGATGGGCCGTGAGGAGATGCGCCGCGCTGCGCTGATCCGGAGCCTTGGGATGAGGTACGACGACCTTGCCCCTGACCAGGTGGCCGAGATCATCGACCTGAAACCGGGAGACCGCCCCGGCATGGAATACGGGGCCATCAACCTTGGCCCGGTGCCGGAACTCATTGACGCGTCAGGGACTCAGTGGAGACTGTTCATTGAGCTGGCCTACAACGCGGCGAGTGGAAGCGGCCGTCGGGGAAATGTCACGCGACGGTTCATCCTGGATTGCGTGCTGTAGGCCGGGCGCCCGGTCTCACGCTGCCATCGCGCAGGTGAGTCACTTGTCCGGCGGTGTCAAACAGTTAACACATCCGGTACGACAGTTTCACGGTGGCGGGGTATACCTTGAGTACAGGACATTCCCGTACTTGAGGAGACTGGCGTGCGATCACTGAAGGCAACCCAATACCTTACCCTCGTCGCAATGCTCGGAGTGACCTCCGGGGCCGGGTATTACGGGTACCAAAGGTACTATCCAAAGCCAGTTGTCGCTGCTCAAGTGAACGCAGTTGATGTGGCAATGGGGAACCTGACCGCGTCGGTCACCGCGACCGGTTCCGTTGCCGGTCCGGCCCAATCCAAGCTGGCCTTCAAATCGGGCGGACGACTGTCAGAGCTGAAGGTCAACGTTGGCGATCCCGTGAAGTCCGGGCAGGTCCTTGCACGTCTTGATGATTCTGACTTGCAAATGGCGCTTGCCCAGGCGCGAGGGTCGCTTACCAGCGCCACGATCAAGCTGGACCAATTGAAGGCCGGTCCTCGAGCAGAAGACGTGCGGGCATCGGAAGCTTCCGTTGAGAGCGCACGGTTGCGCCTGGAACAGGTCCGTTCATATGAGGCCGGTCCCGAGTTTGCCATCGTCAAGTCCCAACTGGAACAGGCACGCCTGAAGCTGGAGCAACTTGAAGGCGGAACCCGTGCCGAGGATCTTGACGCGGCGCGCGCACAGGTCGAAAGTGCACGGGCGAGGCTTGCGCAACTCCGGTCACCGCGCGCGGATGACCTCGAGGCGGCACGGGCCCAGGTCGCCTCAGCGCAGGCGAGGTTGGCACAAGTCAGGCAACCCCGGCCCGAGGACATTTCAAATGCCGAGATTCAGCTGCAATCGCAACTGACGCGGCTCGAGCAGGTCCGAAACCCTCGGCCCGAGGACATTCGAAACGCCGAGGCCGCGGTCACCTCGGCTCAGGTAAGGCTCCAAGCTGTCACGAAGCCCCGCGCTGAAGATATTGCCAATGCGCAAGTATCACTTGACCAGCAGCAGACCCGGCTAGCTCAGATCCTGGATGCCCCCAAGGCAAAGCCAGAGGACATCGCCAACGCGATCCTCCAAGTTCAGAGCGCGCAGGTCAACGTTGAGCGTGCGCGTGCCAGTCAGGCTACGGCGGGATCCCGGGCTTCGACGGTCACCCAGGCCGAGGCAGATGCCTCAGTGCAGTCCGCCATGATTGCGTTGCAGACGCAGCAGAATAACCTCGCCAAGCTGCAGGGACAGGGTCCGACGGACTGGGAAGTGCGCCTGCAGCAACAGGCAGTCGCACAAGCGCAGACAAGCCTTGACAAGCTCCGCAACCCAAGCGCCAGCGATATCCAGACGGCGCAGATTGCGGTTGATCAGGCCCAGACTTCTCTCGATAAGCTCAGGAACCCGAGTCCCTATGACATTACCGTCGCTGAGCAGTCAGTGGCGCAGGCGCGGCTCGCACTTGACAAGCTTCGGACCCCAACGGAATCCGATGTCCTCGCGGCCCAACAAGCCGTGATCCAGGCGGAGACCGCGCTCCAGAAACTACTCAGTCCTTCCGAAGCCGATATCCTCGGCGCGCAGCAGTCGGTGGTCCAGGCGGAGACCTCCCTTGAGAAGCTCGTCAATCCCACCCCGTACGACCTGCAGACCCAGCGTCAGGCATACGCGCAGGCCGTGATGTCACTTGACCGAGCTCTCACCTCCAACAAGTTCGACATCCGGAATGCTGAGGTATCGCTCCGGCAAGCGCAGGCACAGCTCGACCTGAAACTTGCCGGGTCGACCACTTGGGAGATCCAGTCTGCCGAGGCAGCGGTCGAACAGGCGAGGCTTGGGGTTGTGCAAGCCGAATCGAACCTGTCGAATGCGATCCTGACCGCGCCGTTCGAAGGTGTCGTGTCCGCCACCGCGGGCAACATCGGAGAGCAAGTTGGGTCAGGCACTCCGACAGTGACACTGACCGACACTCGGGTCCTTCGAGTAGACGTCGTCGTCGACGAGACGGACGTAGGCAAGATCAAGGTGGGCCAGGCCTCAACCGTCGCACTGGAAAGTGTTGCCGGCACGCGCTTTCCTGGCAAGGTCATCGTTGTCGCACCGACCGCCACCGTCCAGCAGGGGGTCGTGAACTACCAGGTCCAGGTCCAACTTGACCCGGGAAACACGGCGTCAATCCGTCCCGGAATGTCAGCGACAGCTCAGGTGGTCATTGCGAGCCGGGAAAACGTCGTGGTGGTTCCAAACCGCGCAATCAAGCTCGTTCAACGAAACCGGACCGTGACCGTGCAACTGCCTGACGGCAAGACCGAAGTGCGGACGGTTCAGGTTGGGCTTGCCAATGATCAGCAGACGGAAATCACCGGAGGCCTCGTTGCCGGCGAGCGGGTCATCATTCCAAGCACCACAGTGGCGTCAATCGGTGGGCCCGGTGGTGGTGGTCCGGGCGGGGGTGGTGGGCCCCCACGCGGCATTCCAGGTGGTCGGGACTAGCGATAGCGCTAGTCACACTCAAGTTCGCAGACCGTGTGTGGCGTGTGGCGCACGCACCACCGTGCACGCCTCCCCTTGGCCAGGCACCAGCTCGACAGGCAACCCAGGAGACAGCCATGCAGCGTGACGTTGAACAGGCAGGTGTAAAAAACCCACCCGCTGTGGTCATCCGGGCCGACGGACTGTGCAAGGCCTACCAGATGGGTGACGTGACCGTACGCGCACTGAATGGCGCGACCTTTGAAGTTCGAACGGGCGAGATGATGTCGATCATGGGCCCGAGCGGTTCGGGCAAGTCGACACTTATGAATATCCTTGGGTGTCTTGACCAGCCGACGACAGGAACGTATTGGCTTGACGGAACCGAGACGAGTCAACTCGATGACGATGAGCTTGCCTCGATCAGGAACAAGAAGATCGGGTTCGTTTTCCAGCAGTTCAACTTGCTTGCGCGCACGTCAGCAGTTGAGCAGGTGGAACTGCCATTGCTGTATGCGGGGGTATCGCAGCGACGGAAACGCGCACTGGCGGCGCTGGAACGCGTTGGCCTGGCTGATCGGTCGCATCATCGTCCGACCGAGCTCTCGGGAGGCCAGCAGCAGCGGGTTGCAATTGCCAGGGCCCTCGTTGGCGAACCGGCCATCATCCTTGCCGACGAACCGACCGGTGCCCTCGATTCCCGGACCTCCGAGGAAGTCATGGCCATCTTCCAGCAACTCAACCGGGAGGGGATCACAGTTGTGTTCGTGACCCATGAACGGGACATTGCCGAACACACCAGGCGCATCATCCGGTTGACGGATGGCCGGATTGCCAGTGACCTGTCGATCCCGGTGGAAGAACAGCGGATCGCGCGCACGATCCATGAGCCGCTTCAAACGCCGGTCTGAGCATCGCTGAGGGACGACAACTATGGGATTTCTCGAAAGCGTGCGGATGGCATTGCGTGCGCTCGGTGCGAACAAGCTGCGCGCCGCACTGACTATGCTTGGCGTCATCATTGGCGTAGCCGCCGTCATTGCGTTGATGTCGATCGGTCGTGGAATTCAGGCGAGTATCCAGGCCCAGATCCAAGCACTTGGGTCAAACCTGTTGTTCGTAAGTCCCGGTGCCCAGAACCAAGGTGGCGTCCGCACCCAGGCCGGAAGTGCACCGACCCTCACGTACGAGGATGCCTTGGCAATTGTCGAGTCCGGTCGTGTACCTGAGGTGCTTAGCGTTGCGCCGGAATCTGGTGGGTTCGCGCAGGTTGTTGCGAATGGCCAGAACACGAACGTGCGGGTAACAGGCGTGACTCCCTCTTACGAGGATGTGCGTAATTTTCACGCCGCAATCGGAGAGTTCATTACTCGGGACCAGGTTGACAGCCGGTCGCTCGTTGCCGTCCTTGGTGCGAACACCAAGACCCTCCTGTTTGGCGAAGGTGATGCAATCGGCCAGACAATTCGGGTGAACCAACAGAACGTCGCAGCCAACTTGCGCGTTGTAGGGGTCCTTGAACCCAAGGGATCCGGGTTTGGAGGCAGTCAGGATGATCTGGTTCTGGTGCCAATCACAACCCAGATGACCCGGCTCAATCGGGCCCGGACTTCACGGGGTGGTTTCACAGTCTCCTCGATCAATGTTCAACTCGCCGATGAAAAGATCGAGACTTCGAATCTCGCGGTCCAGAACATCGGTGACTTGCTGCGAGAACGGCATCGGGTGATCCAGGACGACTTCACGATCCGCAGTCAACAGGACATCCTGAATACCGCCACCCAGATAACCGGGGCGATCACCCTGTTCCTGGGGGCGGTCGCAGGAATTTCCCTGCTTGTTGGTGGCATCGGGATCATGAACATCATGCTCGTTTCAGTGACTGAACGCACCCGCGAGATCGGGATCAGGAAGGCGATCGGTGCTAAGCGTCGCGACATCCTTACGCAGTTTCTCATTGAGGCAACGGTCGTGAGCGTCCTTGGGGGAGGCATCGGGATAGGTCTCGGGGGCGGGGGGGCCAGTCTCTTGAACGGCATCTCGTTTGGGGGCGGCCAGACCCTCACCACCGTGGTCTCGCTCGACGCTGTCTTGCTTGCATTCACTGTCTCGGCCTGCATTGGCCTGTTCTTTGGGGTCTATCCCGCGGTGAAAGCATCACGACTCAACCCCATAGAAGCACTGCGTTACGAGTAGGTTTGGCGGTCATTGGCGAGCTTCCCTAAGGGGATTGGCACCGCCAACCTGGAAGGATCATTGGGAATGTTTCGAAACCTACTGATCATCGTGGCGGTCTTCGGCCTCGGCTGGGGCGGATCCTTTGCTGCCGGTATGACGTATGGACAGCGCCAAGCCTCGCTTGCATCACCGGCGGGTGCGGGGGGGCAGTCGGGAGCGCGTGCAATCGGTGCGAGTACGCCTCAGCCGGGAGGTGGCGGACAGTCGGGCGGACTCGGGGCGCAGGGCGGACCGGGTGGGCGGATGACCGTGGGAACTGTCGCTCGCGTTGATGGCCTGATGGTGTTTCTCACCACGGGGGAGAATCAGGAAGTAGCCATTGCGGTATCGGATCAGACCCCGATCACGAGACCCGAGCCTGTTGCGCTTGCAGACTTGGCTACGGGTACGCGTGTGACGGTCATGGCTCAGGGCGCACCAGGCGCGACGGCAGTCCCGGGTGCGCCGTTGGTGGCCCAGTCGATATCTGTCATCGCGTCCGGGACTGGGTTGGCCGGCGCGGGCGGCCGTGGACAGGTTGGAAGTCCGTCTGGTCCGTCGGCACCTGCCAATCTCGCCGGCGCGCCGACGAGTGTTCCTGCGATCACTCCGCCTGCTGCTCCAGCGATGGTGCCGACGAATGTTTCCAGCCAACGTCCAACGGTTGAGGCTCGTGTTGCTACGCCTCAGTCCGGTGTTTCGGACGCCCAGCCGACCCCGACGGATCTGGGACAAGGTCAACGAGGCCCGCGAGCCGACGCTCCGCGACAGGGTGGGCCTCCTGGCGGGGGTCCGGGTCAGGGAGCGCGCGCTCCCGCAGGACAGGGCCAGGGTGGACCAGAAGGGCGCCAGTCTGGCGGTCCCAATGGGCAAAACGGTGGCCCCGGCCAGAGTGGTCCTGAAGGACGTGCACCGGGTGGTCAAGGCGGCCCGGGTGGCCGTGGCCCGGCGGCGCCCCCGAATGCACCGTAAGTTGACCATCGTCATCCGGCAGCGAAAGCAGGTTACGTTGGGGGTCAGTTAGGCTTAGGTTAACTTGGATAATGACGTGATGGTCAATGGCACTCGTGATACCGGCGCTTCATCGACCATGTCATTCCGCCGCTTTGCATGGCTTTGGCGTCCACTGTTGGTCGAGCTTCGTCACGTCGCCTACGTAATTGTCTGGGTATTCGTGATCCAGCAGGCGGTAGCAGCCTTCGTTGTTGAGGGCGCGAGCATGGAACCGACACTTGCGAACCACGCCTACGTGATCGTCGACACGCTATTTCCAGCGACGCGCCCGTTTCGGCGTGGTGAAGTGATTGTCTTCCGGTACCCAAGAAACCCAGAAGTCGAATATGTGAAGCGCGTGATTGCCTTGCCAGGCGAGATGGTTGCGATCGCGCACGGTGCGGTCTTTGTCAACGGCGCTCCGCTTGCCGAACCATACGTCCAAGAACCTACCCGGTACTTCTGGGGTCCGGCCCGTGTTCCCGAGGACAGCGTATTCGTGCTTGGGGATAATCGAAATAGCAGCAGCGACTCCCACGTTTGGGGACCGCTCCCGGCGTCACTCGTGGTGGGCCGGGCGTGGATCTCGGTCGCGCCGTTCGCCAATCTGGCATCTCGGTCGCCAAGCGCAGCTCAGGTTCTCCCCCGCTGACATCGGCGTGTTCGAGAGAACTGGGCCTGACGCCTACCAGACCTCGATGATCGCAGGAAGCAGCATCGCCCCCTGGCTTGTGCCATCGATGATGCGTGGTGGGTGGCCGGTAGATCGGCCGAACGCGTCGCGAACCCTAGATACCGCCAGGTTTGCCCGGGGAGAGAGGACGCCTCCGGCACTTGCTTCGGCGAGGATTGCCACCGTGCCCCCGCTGCCACCTCCGGTGATCTTTGCGCCATAGAGGCCATTTTCGGGACCTTCATTGCGGGCGAGGTTGACGATCATGTCTGTTTCTGGAGCGCCGAGGCCACAGTTGCGGGAGTAGCTTCGGTGAGATCCGAACATCTGGCGTCCGGCGCGAATGAGCGCGGCTTCGCGAATTCGTTCCTTGGTGGACATTGCGTCGCCAAGTGCGTCGCGGAACCTGACCACGCGCGATTGTTCGGTGACTGCATGTTCGGTTGCGCCACGGACGCGGTACCGTGTGTTGCGGTCTACGTGCGTAGCAAGGTCGCGGTGGCTTCCATAGCGATCCAGGAAGTCGCCACCCTTGATGGAGACCGGCAAGTGTTGCCGGACGGTGCGGAATTGCTCAGGAATAATGTTGCACAAGTGATCTGCCGGCACATCGATCTGGACGCCGTTGACTCCCCTGATCAGCATCTCCCGTCCCATGAACGCCGCGGTTCGGACACGCGGATAACGTTCGCCGCCAACGGCGTGCTTGACGCCGCTATCGAGGCCGAGAACCGTGGCGCCGGCAGGAAGAGGCACGTGCCCTAGGATGTCGTGTGGTTGGCAGCGCAGGGCCAACAGACGCCCGGACTGTCCCAGTGTGCACGTGACTTGGTCCATGATCCCGCATGGCGCACCGGCAACACGATGTTCGACGAGCTGGCAAAGTGCGGCGGTGCGGAACCCGTCGAGGTCAATGCCGAAGGCTGTCGTGACCGCCCGCATTGTCGCTACCTCAAGGGCGGCCGATGAGGCGACCCCCGCACCCAGGGGGACGGTTCCGTGAACGATGACGTTCGCCCCGGGGAGGGAGGGTGCGATGCCTTCGGAAATCAGGATGTACCAGACACCGACAACATACGACGCCCATCGGTGCTCCTTCCCGATGGTGTTGCGGAGGTCTTCCGGGGCGACCAGCGTACCGTGTGTGGACGGCGTGTCGTCACGCCAGAACATGGCAGTCTGAAGTTCGAATGTGGCGCCGTCAAGGGGCCCGGCCTCGGGGCCGACGGTGAGCACACGAATTAGCCCGTCTTCGCGAGGCTGCACCATAACGGTAGTGCGCGCGCCAATTGTGGCCTCAAGGACAGTTGCTCCGGAGTAGTCAGCAATGCCACCCATCACATCGAGCCGACCGGGCGCGGTGCCAATCGCGACTGGCTTTCCGGGTTCAAGATGCGCCTGGGCTGACCCTGAGAGTGAATTGCGGAGCGATTTGTAGTCGGACCGTATCTGATCCAAGTCGGCTGTTGAAGTTGCTGTCACGGAATCGGAAGTGTACCGCGGGTGCGATCAATTGGGGCTTTCGGTGTCTGCGCTTCAACGACGCGATCGCGCCCTGCAAGGTCTTTGTGCACGGTTACGCGGGCGGTCGTCATCCACTCCTTTGCGAGGATGGAGAGTGCAGCGCCTTGAGTATCGGCGCACTCCATGAGGACCGATCCGCCGGGTCGCACGAGGCGGGATGCGTGCGAAAGGAGACCTCGGTATGCGTCAAGGCCATCCGGGCCGCTGAACAGGGCGACGTGTGGTTCCCAGTCGCGAACGCCTCGATCCAAGCCGGGTGCGTCGCCGGTCGGGATATAGGGCAGGTTGGCGCAGACGACGTCGACATTATTGGTGAAGGTTGCCAGTCCATCCCCGTGCCGGAACTTCACGCCGATGCGCGTAGCCGCATTGGCCTGGGACCGAAGACGGCGGTGATTGTTGCGGGCTACCTGAAGGGCTCCCTCGTCGATGTCGATGGCGTGAATCGTGGACATCGGGCATGCGATCGCCCAGGCGATTGCGATGGCTCCTGAACCGGTGCCCACGTCAACTCCTGATGCACCTGCGCCGCACGACGTCAGCCGGGAGATTGCAAGATTGAGGATGGTCTCTGTGTCTGGCCTTGGGATCAGGACCCGACGATCGACGCGGAACGTGAGGCCCGCGAATTCCTTGGTGCCAGTGATGTAGGCGACCGGCTCGGCGGTAGACCGTCTGGCTATGAGTTTCCTGAACCGTTGCCATGTGCCGGGGGTCATCGTCAGATGGTCATGGGTCAGGAGGTACGCACGGTCACAGCGGAGGACGTGCCGGATTAGGACGTCAACGTCCAGTGACGGAGTATCGGTAATCTCTCCGCCTCCGGCTTTCAGAACGGACTGCCCCCAACGGATCGCCTCGCGGATGGTCGGGGGCATGGGTACGCCTCAGGCTACGGTGGAGGCTTCGAGACGGTCGGCCTGATCGGCGTCGATCAGGGCTCGCATCAGAGGGTCGATAGCGCCATCAAGCATCCCGGGAAGGTTGTGGACGGTCACGCCGATGCGATGGTCCGTCACTCGGTCCTGTGGGAAGTTGTAGGTCCGGATCTTTTCGCTGCGATCACCCGTACCAACCTGAAGGCGACGGGTGTCACCAAGTTCGTCGGCGCGACGGCGTTCCTCAAGCGAAAGCAAGCGAGCGCGCAGAACGGCCATGGCGCGTGCCTTGTTCTTTAGTTGCGAACGCTCATCCTGGCACGTTACGACGAGACCGGTCGGCTTGTGGGTTATCCGGACGGCGGAGTCGGTCGTGTTGACGCCCTGGCCCCCATGCCCGCCGGCGCGATACACATCGATTTCGAGATCGTCTGGATCGATGCTGACATCGATTTCCTCGGCCTCGGGAAGGACGGCGACGGTGGCAGTCGAGGTGTGGATGCGACCCGACGCCTCAGTGGCGGGGACACGCTGCACGCGGTGGACGCCGCTCTCGAACTTCAGGCGGCTGTATGCACCCTGGCCACGAACTTCAAGGATGATCTCCTTGTAGCCTCCGATCCCGGTGCCATTGGCCGAGAGCACCTCGGTGCGCCAACCTTGGCGTTCGGCGTAGCGCGTGTACATGCGGGCGAGGTCTGAACCGAAGAGGGCAGCCTCGTCACCGCCTGCGCCGGCCCGGATTTCAACAATGACATTCTTTTCGTCATTGGGGTCGGTGGGTAGCAGCGCGAAGCGCAACTGGGCGAGGAGATCGGCACGCTGGGCTTCCAGGGTTCGGAGCTCCTCGCGCGCCATCACCGCGAGTTCCTCATCGGATTCGGTTTCGAGAATGGCCGTGGCACCATCGATTTCAGCGTCGACGCGGACCATTGCACGCCAAATGTTGACAACCGGAAGCAGACTGGCCTGTTCGCGGCTGATGCGCACGTATTCTGCCTGGTTCCCGTAGACCTCGGGATCGCTCAGGCGCGATGCCAACGTGTTGTAGTGGTTCTCGATTTGTGCAACGCGATCAAGCATGTTCGCTGTTCCCGGGGTGCTTGCACCCGTGCCGGTGGTTCATTGCGGCCGATGCGTAGATGCCGGCGCAGACAAACGAAAAGGCAGGGCAAAACTGCCCTGCCTTGGTGGTATCGGGAACGCGGCGCTACTGCTCGTTGGGAAGCTTGAAGCGTCGGCGGAAGCGTTCCACTTGACCGGCGGTGTCAACGATGCGCTGCTGTCCGGTATAGAACGGATGGCAGTTAGAGCAGATTTCAACGCGGATCAGCGGACGCGTGGAACCCGTGGTGAACGAGTTGCCACAGACACACTGGACACGCGCGTTGGGGTAGTAGTTCGGATGGATTTCGGGCTTCACGGCGTTTCCTCGTCGACCAGTGTACCAAGGTCTGAAGTCTTTTCCGCGCCGGCAAGAAAATGCTCGGTTTC
>Ga0214917_10003032_pt1 | contig 19868 bp, 7 predicted proteins | sample LL_1208_BB_MetaG_FD_177983 | JGI IMG/M metagenome (GOLD analysis project Ga0214917, IMG submission 177983) | Freshwater microbial communities from Lake Lanier, Atlanta, Georgia, United States - LL_1208_BB | ecosystem: Environmental > Aquatic > Freshwater > Lake | place: USA: Georgia | collected...
GTAATTGTAGCTTCAACAGGATCTGTTATTGTCTCTATTTCACACACTATAGTAGCTGATGGAGTTACTGTATTTGTGTGTGTTGGTGTTGGCGTCATAGAAGATGTTCTAGTCATGGTGGGAGTAGGGGTTCCTGTTTCTGAACTGGTTCTAGTAAAAGTTGGTGTTCTGGTTGGAGTATCTGTAGGCGTAAAACTAATACTGGCTGTTCTACTATTTGTCGGGGTATATGTTGGAGTAGCACTTTCTGTAGTTGTTGGACTGTTAGTTTTGGTGGTTGTTGTGGTATGGGTTTGAGTATAAGTCATGGATGGTGTAACGGTATATGTTGGAGTTATTGTGGTTGTACTACTTATAGTAGGCGTACTAGTGTTTGTTTGCGTGGCCGATCTACTATTTGTAGGTGTATAAGTAGCTGTATTAGATAATGATACACTCACAGTTGATGTTATTGTAGATGATAATGTTTTTGATTGAGTCCTAGTAAAAGTTGGTGTTCTAGGCGGTGTAGAGCTTTGACTTATAGAGGGCGTTACTGTTGTGGTCAAACTTATGCTAGGAGTTTGTGTAGACGTACATGTAGGGGTTGAATAGTTAGATAGGGTGACGGAAGAAGTAACGGTACCGGTGCGCGTAGAAGTAATTGTTTGGGTTTGCGTCTGACTTAAACTCATACTTAATGTTGGCGTCTGAGTAGATGTTAGGGTCTTAGTTGGTGTTGTAGAAGCTGTATTAGTGTTAGTTACTGTCAAACTCTTACTATTAGTTTTTGTATTAGTAATAGTAGAAGACGAAGTTTTAGTAGCAGTAGAAGTAGGTCCAGCAGTACGTGTGCCACTTGACGTTTTAGTTGTTGTCATAGTACAACTACCAGTTTTTGTCGCAGTAGGAGTGGCGCTATTAGTTCTAGTAGCGGTATATGTTGGGGATGCTGTTTTTGTTGGTGTTTCTGTTTGAGTATTAGTTCTAGTTAGTGTAGGAGTAGAAGTTATTGTTTTAGTGGGCGTAAATGTTATAGATTGTGTGGGTGTTTTTGTATTACTGCGTGTTAGACTGACTGAGGGTGTTGGAGTAGAATAATTAGAAGGAGTACTACTTTTATTAGGAGTTTTTACAGGCGTTCCGGTATCAGTTCTGGTTTTAGTTATACTATTTGTAATTGTAGGCTCTGGTGTTTTAGATATTTCAGGACTAGAACTTTTTGTACGAGTTCTTGTAGTACTTTGACTATTACTATGAGTTTTAGTAGCGGTTAATGTTGGTAACGGAGTTTTAGTTGGCGAACTATTAGGAGTTTTCGTAGGAGTTTTAGTAGATGTTCTAGTTGGTGTTTTAGCAGGAGTTGCGCTGCCGCTAACAGTTATTCCTGGTGTTGGTGTTGGTGTACATAGTGTCATATATTTTCTCTTTAATCTAAGGGTACACTACTTTCCTCACAAGGATCAGGAGGAGGAGGAGGAGGAGGATCGACCCACTCTGGTTCATGACCCTCTAATACTATATACGCATTAATATATGGATCATAGTAAAGATAACATGTAGTACCATACGCCCAAGATCTACCTAATCTATCAACAACTTGTACTCTTCTATAATCGTCTGCTAAAAGAGCATAAGCTTGTTGACCTGCTCCTAACCCAGATACTAATCTGCCAACAACAATTCTAAATGGTTGAGGAGCCACCCACATGCCTCTTTGTTTGTCGAATCTAAGATCCACAGGAGCTACCGGCCACTTATGAGGTTTTTGTAACCAATTAGGTTCAAAATTAGTTCCATCTCCGGGTACAGGATTACCCTCCAAATCATAGCCCCAAGAATGTAACATTAATGGACCTTTTAATGCTATAGAACTAGATCCAAAATATTTATCCGGATCATCTGCCGCATAAAAACTTTTAATTAAACCATTATTACCACCACCACCCCCAACAATATCAATAGAGTGTCCCATAGCTTCACCGTTATGATATTTTGCCGGGCCATCTCCGCCTCCTCCAAAGAAAGGGTTATAACTTTCACCATTAATAATATTGGGACCATCTATACTTGGTGGCATACCTGGCCATGTCATAGCAATAGAAGGATCTTCTGGTGTAGAAACTGGTGCTCCTGCTTGTCCTATGGGACTAAAAATACCATCTAAACTCATTATACCTTTTGAACCGTCGAAAGTCTCTAAGCTAGTCTTGGCTAATGTTGCTATTCCTACTACAGTCTTTTTTGATGTTTCACCTTCTAGATTATACCAATCATCCATATATCCTATTATAACCCTTTGCATACTATTGCTTAAAGCATCAGACTTAACGGTATCAATCTTCTCTCTGGATCGTCTGGCTGCAATTTTTCTAAAAAGTTTATTTTGTTTGCTTTGAAAATCTTTAAGTAGTCTTAACTGTTTATTTCTTGCTTTATGTAATTCTTTATATCTATCATAAAATAATTTAGTTAGTCTACCAAATTTAGGAGTATATGTTTTAAACTCATAGGTTGTAGTTGCTCCTTTGGTACCCAAACTAAAATTTACAGATGTTAAATTAGGACCAGCACTAGACAATTTTTCCCCTAGTCGTGGTAAATTATGAGTAGAAGATGGTATCCCAACAAGAGTAACACTACCACTTTCTGCTTTTACTAATCCTCTGTTACTAAATTCTACTATATTTTCTCCAGCTTCATTTAATACTTGCATAGATCCAAAAAACCACGGAGCAAAACTAGGATCATTTTTAACGTCTATGCCACCATAAGAATTCCAAAAATTATTAGAAGTCCATGGACCATAAGTATCAAAATTATGTCTTAATGGAATAACAGCGCCCAAAGGTCTAACGGCTACTGATTGAAAACCAAAATCGTTGAGATTATGAGCATCTATGCCTTTAGTAGATTGAGTAGTTAAGTCTTTGACTATTCTGTTATCTAGAAACGGGATAGCTCTTTGAGTTTTCCACGATGGACTAAAATGAAATTGATCAGCTGATGATTTTCCAAAATTTGCTAAAGCGTCATTTACTGTATCTGTATATTCCTCGGTACTATCTATAGCAAAATCCCTAAAGTCTTCTAAGTTGTCATATAATACTTCTTGTGTAGACAGTGCCCACTGTAAACCTTTTGTGCTAGAATCATCACAAATAGTAGCTAAGCAAGGAGATGAGAACTTAATAACTATATATGCGTATAATGGTTCATCTGGGTCATTATAATTTTTTGAAAATGTATATATTTTTTCATCTACATCAGCAGCTATCCATGCTGATTGACCCATAGCTACTGCTTCTTCGCTAATTTGACTAATATCTAAATTACCGCAATTTAATACTTGAACCATAATTATATTTCTCCAGGCGCTCCAGCATTAGCTACCTCTCCATCTGTTTTAAAAACAGCAAAACATCTAATTCGACCATCTTCTGTTCTAAAAGTGTCTAATTCTGGATCATATAAGTCTAATATTGTGCTACCAGGATCAACCCAAGCTCCAGCATTAGTGGGTTCTTTAGTAAAGACGGTGGAGCCATCGGTAACTTTTCTATAGCATAGTCTAGACTGAACTGGAGTAATGTATTGCTTACCATAATAGGTATTTCCTAAATCTGCTAACCAAGAGTGTATTTTTTCTAAATCAATTAAATTATCTGGTCTATTACTAGCGGCAGAAAATGATTTGGGGTTTTGAAATAAATCTTGAGCACTTTTATATAACGAAGCTTGAATAATACCCAAATTAGCATCAGAATCAACCAATCTATTTCTGATCCATTCGGGATTATTAATCACACAGCTAGAAAATCGATCTCTTATAGCAGCATTAAATGTTCCTGGTGTACCATTATATGGATATTGTTGGGATGGTCCTGTAAAAGTTCTAAAAAACCAAGCCTTAAAGGAGGCCATTGCACATCTTATATCCAACTCATGAATAGAATAAAGACCACCATTTACAAAAAACGGATTATATAGTTTAAGGTTTAGGTCATCCACATTTTTAGCAATCCAAAACCCATTATAATCAAATTTAAAAGCTATTACTGGCCGTTTTTTTAATGATGCTGGATCAGTATCTTCTCCGAAGAATGGTAAAAACTCATTAGCATAAGTTAATGTATGCATATTATCTCCTATTAATATGCTGCGAGTAATATCGCTTCTAAATTCTTCTCCAAAAGACAAGTCTAGTGCTTGACCACTAAAGCTGCTAACTATAGTATCAAAACTAGATGGATTACTATTCAAATCTACTAATCCAAATTTAATAATATTTTTCATAGCACCATTTTTTTTTACTTGTTCCATATATACATAAAAATCCTTAGCTGTAACATCACAAACATCCTGAGCCATTTGTAGTATGGTGGTGGTTGGACCAGGAATCCTGTAATAGTCTGGAACCTCTGGTAGTGTGCTCAGATCAACCTCAAAATCATAAGTATTAATACTATCACTAGCAGATTTTATAGGTGTTCCAATATAACTATCGGAATTAAACATACTGTATGGAAAAATACCAAGCGGACCAATAGGAGGACGGCCGAGAGTAGTAATAGTTCCTGTGCTCACGGCCCTTGGTGTTAAAGCATGTTTTACTCTAGCATAAGGCATACCTTGACCATCAATATTTCCAGAATCACCAAAAGCAGAGCATCTACTCCCTACGCCATTTGTGATTGTAAACCTATCTTCATACCACGCAAATACATTATAATAATTGGGACCGTATACTGTTTCATTATCCCAAAAATTAACACTACCACCACGACTAGTTCTGTAGGGTTCTGTAGCTGCTCTAATACTATCAGTAATAATAGTTACATTTTCTAAAAGTTGTCTAGGATCAGTTAATTTAATAGTATATATTTCACCACTCATATTTCTAGTTTTATTCCATGAAGTAACTATACCACCAAAAGTAAAATTACCAGCAGTAAAGTATTGTGGACTACCTATAATACCAGAAGTATTAATAGTTTGATTTTCAACACATCCACCAGAAGTTGGAGCTTCACAATCTTCGATTAATTGAATTGTTAAACTGCTCTCTTGTTGAGAACCAAATCCTATAGAAGCATTAAAAGATATTACTGTTCCTCCCATAAAATGTATGGGTAGTCCATCCATCGCTGGTTGTAATACTGTGGTCATATCGGACACCCGCTTTTACATAAATATGAAACATTCATAGTAAAACTATGATTAGGAAAATTATATGATAAATTTTTATTTGTTAGTACAAAACTCGATGATTCTGGCGTAGGGAAGGTGAATTCGTCTATAATGCCCTTTATATCTGTTAAGGATGGTTGTGTGCATTTGTCATATTTCAATCTGCCATTAACGCTAATATTAATTTTCTGATTGGTAACAGTAGATAGGTCCTGGATGATATAATTACCTCCGGGTATAGGTAATTCTGCGTATACGGGTCTGGGTTTTTCAACATCTATTGTTGTATTATATATAACTATATTTTCACTATCAGATGCTAATAATCTATCACTAGAATACTCAGCACTATAATTTATAGTACCTAAAAAAAGATCTGTTGTCAAGCTAAAAGAGTTGGGGTAGATTTGATCGGAACAATTTAATGAGGATAAAATACTACTAATCTCTAAAATATTTTTAAAATTATCGGTCAAGTCTTCTTCATTAGCTTTAATAATTTTATTTTTAACTTTTTTTGCGTTAGTTAATTTTGTAAAATTATTTGCTTCTATTAAAAGATTACCATTTTTAGGTAAAGAAAATCCTCCAAAATTTAAATTTTGAGATAAATTTAGTCCTTGAATAGTACCTTCTATTGAAACAGAAATAATATCCTTGTTTCCCTCATAGCTAGTACTAATTTTTTTAGTAAAAGTATGAATAGCCTCTTTATCGGAAAAATCTGAATCATCGTTGTCAAATTTTAATATAGCGTTATATGTAGCAGCAAAAGTTCCCTCAGCTTCTGATGTTTCACAGCTAATAGTTTCATCATAAACAGAATATAATATAGGACCCATAATATAAGGGGTACTATTATTAGAGTATAAATTAGATAAACCTTGAGAAGCTGAACATGCAGAATCGGTGTCTATTTTTAGAATATGTTTACTATAAAAACTTTCTATCTGACTAAATAATCTATCTTGAACAAAATTTTTAGCTTGCTGCCAAGGAAGAGTAAGCTTGCCATCTTGCGTAAAATAAGATAGGCCCTTTGCCGATATCTTATAGGATACCGTTAATTGACTATTATTAATTTGTGTTATTGTATCTAAATTATAAATTCCATCATCTAAATTAAATGTCCAACTATCAGTAAATTCTTTGATCTTATATTTATTAATATCTATAAGCTGACTATATTTAGACAGCTGAGAGGAATTACAACTAAAAGAATCATCTAGTATATTTAATTCATTAAAAATAATAGTTGCCGAATAATTAGCAAATTTACTAAACGAATTATCAGAATCAAATTTTAGATCTGTTAATACTCCCCCAAAAGCTTTTATTAAATCCGATCCATCGCCAGACACTATTAATACTGATCCATTTTTAGATAAAGTTTGTCTTATTTCTTCTACTTTAGATATCGTTGCACCAAATGTTAAAACATCTTTATCGATAGTTAAAACATCTTTATCGATAGCTTGTCCGTTAAGAGTAACTTCATGCTCATATCCAATAGCGCTATCATTTGCATATATTATATTGGATTTTATATTAATTTTGGGTGCTGGCGCTATCGTTACACCACCATATGTAAAAGTAATATTACTCATATTCTATATAAGTCCTATTAAGAGTATAAGTACCATTAAATCCTTTTTTGTATTTTTCTTCTATTAAGAAAACAGTGCCTAAGTCTATATTAGGAATACCAACACTATCAATAGTATAGTCTCCATTACAGGCGCCGGAAACCAAAGAACTTATATTCGTTGTGTTGCACAAGTTTGGTGCCTCTAATCCTTCTACTGATAATGTGTATTTGCGTGGGGTTTCAATATCTAGCAATTGTATCACCGGACCACCGCTTCTTCCAGGAATTATAAATTCTGCCATCATAGGTAATGGTTCTTCTATGGATAAGCTATATGTTTTTATAGGAATTTTATCTATTAAACTTAATATTTTAGATCCATCATATTCGGCTTCATAAGATATAGTCCCTTTGATATTGTCATGCGTTAAAGAAAAAGATGTGCATCTGTCTGGAACTGTAGTAGGATCAGAACATCCTGATATTCCTAATCCTGCGTATGTGATATTAATATCATTATTATTAATTTTATCTCTAACAAAATCTACTAGTAAAGTTTTATTATCTCCTACATTACTTTTATAATAATTATAGGCATTATCATATTTAGAATTTCCTTGAAAATCAGCACTTTCTATTACTGTTCCAAAGGATGGTAGTTTTAGATTACTTTCTTGCCTTATTAAACCACCAGGAATTAAACCTTGTACTGAACCAGTAACATTATACGAAATAATTTTTCCATTATCATTATCTGATAATTTTTTAGTTATTACAAAAGTATGGATAGCATTTTCAACAATTCCTCTTTTTTTTATTATGCTTTTATAATTTATTTTAAAAGATCCTTCAGCTTCTGAAGCTTCTACAGTAGCACTTTCATTAAAAATATCGTATTTATCATCTAAAGATATTTCAGATAATATTCCTTCCGATGTTGTGAAAGCATCAGATAAGGTTTTTCCATCACATCCTTCTGATGGGGTTTTATCTAAACAACTATCCGTTAAATTGTTAATTTGTTTGATTAATCTATCTTGACAAAAGTTTTTAGCTTGTTCCCAGGCTGGCAATAAATTTTTATCATTAAAATAATGTTTACCCACAGCACTAACACTATATTCTAGATTAAAATACTGATTATCTATACCGCTATAACTACTATAAATATTTTCGTCTAAAGTTATACTCCAACTATCTTCAAAAGACTTAATTTTATATTTAGTCATATCAACTAATTCTCGTGATTCTACTATTCCGGAAGGAATAGTTCCACAATTAAAAGTTGGAGTAGTGCCACCACAGCTTCCAATATTTAATTCGTTCAGTTCTAGTTCTATAGTATATGGAGCATAATTAACCCAAGCATTATCGGATTCTTCAAACTGTATACTTTTTACTATTCCTCCTGTGCCTTTTAAAATTTCACTATCATTATTAGTAATAAATAACGTGCCATTATTAATAAAAAAAAGATTTTTAATATTTTGTATAGATTGTAAAGTGTCTGAAAAACCGCCACTAGATACTGGATTTCTAAGATCTAAAGAGGTAGCATAGCCATTCAAAGTTACATTAAAAGTATATCCTATTGCTATATTATTTGCATAATATATTTCTGGACTAATACTGATTTGTGGTGCTGGAACTAGTCTAGTCGATTCTTCTGGTGAGCTGTTGTCTGGGTAGTAGTATAATTTAACTAATGGATTATAACTCATAATATTATCCGTACATTGTTGGAGTAGGTCCTAGTTCACCACCGCTTTGATTCCAAATTTGTTCCATCTTACTAGATACTGATGATGCTACCATACTCTCTATACCAGGAATCATGTTTTCTAGAGCAGGAGCATCTATGGTAACATTAACTTGATGAATTCCAAACATTTCAATTTTTGCTGGAATATTAATATTAAGATTAGCTAAAGACTGTACAATTTTATTAAAGTCTGTTTTAAAAACGTCTAGTCTGGTGATAGAAGCAGGATCAAGTTTTATTGTGGTTAATGTGTTGAGTTGGTTGCTAATATCTGCGGGAATTGTCCAATTCATATTACCAACAACATTAGTAATATTTGTGCTGTTAGACGGGGAGGTTTGATTAGTTGGATTTTGTGATAGTCTAATATTATTTACAGAGTCTCTAAAAGACGCTACTGATCTGTCAAATGTGGAAATACTTTCACCAAATAGTGACGTTTGGTTAGTAAAATTAGAGAATCCTGTATTTATAGAATTGGCAACGTCTGCTGGTACAGGATCAAATCTGCCAATCGTTTGGCCTATTGTCGATGGTGTTGATGATATTGGTGGTTTTGGTTGAGTTTCTTGTGGTGGTGGGGGAGCGGGAATTGGTTGTTGTGGTTTAGGAGCTTCCTCTCCCGGCTTGGGGGGTTCGGGTGGTTTGTTCTTTTTTGCGGCCTCTGCTTCTTGTGCTTTTTTAGCTTCTTCAGCTGCTTTTCGTCTATTTTCAGCATCTTGTTTTTCAAAGTTTCTCATGCGACCAGTATTATTATTAAACTTTAAAAATTGTTTTCTGGCTTCGCTAACTGGTTTACCAAATCTTTTCATCTCTTCAGCAAAAAGATCAACTGCTTTATTAATTCTTTCTTGTGCTGCAAATTGTTCTACTGATTGTGGACCAGCAGCCTTAGCAATATCTTCTTTAGATATAGTCATATCGTTCAATTTAGATAATTGATTATTTAACAATTCTTGTTGTTTTGCGGGGAGTTGGTTGAATCTAGGATCTTGTTCTTTGAATGCCTTTAGTTGATTTTTAAATGGTTCAACAACATCATTCATTCCTGTTTGAATAGCACGTGCTTGAGAACCTCTAGCCCCCCATAGTTCTTTACCAAAAGCATTTGTCTGAGTCATGCCGCTTTCAGGTGTTGGTGTTACTGGTTGTGCCTGTGTTTTCGTGGTGTATCTGCCCTGTCGTTCTGGTAGTTGCCCAGCAGTTTGATTTCTGGTCTTGGCTTGTCTTTGTCTGAAGTAGTCATATTCATCTTGTAACCCACGCTCTTTTCTTTTAGCTTCTGGTATTTGAGCTAATGTATTTAATCTAAGAGATTCACTTTTATTTAAGGGGCTATTAGGATCAGTAGTAGTATACCTAGACGACTCTGCTTTAATTGCAGCATCTCTTGCTGTTTTATCTTGTTGAGCTTGGTCTGCTTTTATAGTCGCCAATCTATCGCGGAATTTTCTCTCTTCTGCACGTCCATACTGGTTTTCATCTTCTGCCATACTCTCAGCAATCAAAGTTTCGAAACTTTTTTCTCCAGTTTGTGGTCCAATAATAGGTTTTGGAGGACCGGCAGCATCCCGAGCTTTTGATCTATCAATAATCTGTTGAAATTTTGGATCGTTGCTATTTAGATCTAATGGATTAGTATTTATTTTAGGTTCAAATTTATTAGGTAGATTCTGTCTACTTTCTCCATCGCTAGATACTACTGATTTTTTGGATCTTTTTTTGGCCCGTTCAGATAAAGCGTTAGTTGTTATAGGGGCTAATGGAGACATCGAGCCAAAAGCTGTCGGTCCTTGAAGTCTCTCAGCAGCTTGTGTATAAAGATCTTTATAGTTTTGTTTATTATTATTTATTAATAAGTCATCTAAGGCAGATGTTATTCCTTTAGGAGTTTTAGGAATTTGTTTAGCTGCCCCGGAAAGCCTAGCCGCATATTTTATAGTTTTTGGATCTATAGGCTTTAAAGCATTCAATCCTCCAGCAGCTATACTACCAGCCATAGCGCCTACAGGATAATTTGCTGTTATATCTTTAGCTGCTTGGTTAGTCTCTGGAGCTATAGTATCTAGTGCTGCGTCTTGAAGCATATATGATCCTATACCAGCAATTGTGCCAGTTGCTATACCAGCCGGTACTGCAAACGGGCCAATAAATGGAGCTGTTGCTGCTGTTGTTACCACACCAACTTTGGTGCCAATAGCTGATGGGCCGATACTTTTGGCTGCTCCTATACCAGCGGAGGCTGTATTACCTAGTAAAGATTCAACTACGGATTGTGCGCCCGGTGTTACTTGTTGGGATCCTTCTGGTGCAAAAACGGCGGGAGCTTCTGTCCACGGATTAGTAATCCTACCTCCGCCAGCAGCATATTTAATATCTTGTCCAGCATTAATAGCTCTTAATAATCCTAGATTTTTCTTGGTATCATCCCTATTAATAACAAACTCTCCTTCTGCTAGCATAGCAGGAACAGTATCAATACCTTTTGGTTGATAGTTCACTAACATGCCTTTATTAGCATAAATTAATCCACCCTTAGCTGCACCACCCGCGACAACAGCTGGTACAGGAGGAGATGGTGCTGCTGAAGCTGGCACTGGCACTGCTACTGGCTTACTAGCTGCAACAGCTAATGTATTTATGGCAGTGCTCAGATTCTTAATTTCAACACCTAACAAATTTGTATTTTCTGTAATAGCTTTTAATGTTGGAGCAACTACTTCGTTTTGTATAGCTGCTTGTCTAGTTTTTGCTTCTTCATTTAGAGCTTTATTAGCATCAACTTGACCCTGATATAATTCTTTAAGTTGGTCTGTGAATTGTATAATTTTTTGATCTGCTTTAGCGGCATTAGCTTTATCTTCAGCGTTCATCTGAGCTTCTGCTGCAACTTGCTTAATAAGTGCTGGATCTATACCTTGAGCTTTTCCTAAATTCTGTAATAATTGAGCTAGTTGCGCTCTTTGTTGAGGATCTTCTGGATCTCTATTGGTTCTTTGAAAATTATTAACGATTTGTTCAATTTCTTGAGCAAAAGCTTGTTCTGCTACCTTTTGTCCCTCAATCATTACTCTCTGAAGCTCTTGCAGAGCCTGGGGTGTCCATTGAGCCCCAATATATTGTAATCCTGCCATTTCTTGTCTATAAGGAGCCATAAATTCATTATAAGCCCTATTAGCACCTGGTGAACTAGTAGCACTATAATTACCAGATATAGCTTCTTTTGTTAATCTCTGAATAGTAGCATTGTCTGTTCTTTGTTGTGGAGTAGAGGTTATTTGAGAGATATAGTCTTCTCTTCTGAAAGACATATTTTCTTCTAAAACTTTTGCTCTATCGGCTATTTTATTAATAGTTTCGTCTATAGAAGATTGTATAGTATTTCCAAATTTTTCTAACTCCTGATTAGTAGTTTCAATAGCACTATCTAGTTTTGCTAGTTCTTGTTGCAATTGGTTAATTGCTGACTTATTTTTTTCTAAATCTGGTGTTAATTTAGCTAATTCTTGTTGTGTGGTACTTCGTTGTTCTTCTAGCTGACTTCTACGATCAGCTATCATATTAGCATTTAAAGTTTGACCAGGGGCCAAGCCTATACCTAATCTTTGAGCACTCGAAGAGAGATTTAGACGTAATCTTTCTTGAGGAGATATTCTTTCTCCCAACGCTTCTCTATAGGCCATACTATTGTTGGTTGTTTGTGCTGTAAAAGCGGCGTTCCTATCAATAATTTCTTGATTAATATTAGCAATAACTTGGGCACTAGCTTTGATTTTATCAAAAGTATCTATCAATTGTTGTTGAGATTTGATTAGTAGATTCTCTACGGTTGTTCCTAGTTGTCCTCCTGTGGATTCTACTATTTGTTTAATAACCTTATCTATATCAAGAAATCCTTTTTTAGCATCTTCTCTTGCATCTTTTAAAATACTATCAACTGCTCTTTTAAGCGTTTCGTCTCCTTTGAATACTTCATTTATTTGCTTATTAAAAGTGTCTTCAATAACCTTTATCTGTTCTTCTTCAAGGGCGCCTTCTCCGCCCGAAATTCTGGAGACATCTATTTTCTTTAAATTTTCTCTAACCGCTTTTTCAGCATTAATACTATAATCCGCTATCTGTTTAAATGTTTTTTCCATTCCTGGGAAAGATGATGATGCGCTAGTAAAAGCGATATTTCTTTGTTCTTCTGAAAAAGCTTTAGGATTTCTTAATATGTTAATATTTTCTTCTAGTCCGGCAGTAGCGGAAAATCCTGTTAGTCCACTAGCTATTTTAGATAATCTTTGATTAATTTGATCTATACTAGCTGAAGAACTACTAAGAATTTGATCAAAAGCATTAAAAGAATCAGCATAAGTTTGCATAACTCTTTCAACAGCCTGCTGTAACATAGCTTGTTGTTTAGCTGTTTTTTCAGCTTCTATGGCTGCTCTGCTTTCTGCTGTTACTCTATTAATGATTTCTTTAGTTAAGGCGGAAAGGGCTGCGTTCTTTTCTTTTTCTAAGGCAGCTATGCTACTGGCTGGAAATCCTGCTTCTTTTTGTCTTTGAATACTGTCATTATATTCTAGTCTAGTTTTATAATAGGTTTCGTCTGCTTCTACAATATTTTTAACAACGGAAGGGTCTAATGATGAAGCTAATTCGCTGTATGTTTTACCTGTTCTGACTATTTCGGCGTTTAAAAACTGAACTGCTGCATTTGCTCCTGATTGCTGAGAAGCTGTTACTCTTTGAGCAAAACTAGAATTAGTGTCTGTTTTTGATCTTACCACATTAATTTTATCTTCTTCAGCTGATATCTTTTCTAATGCTTTTAGTGCTGCGGCCCTATTTTTTAGTGTCGGATCAGATGCAAAAGAACCTATAGCTGCCGAATTCTCAGAAACAACTCTTTCAACATTACCAGCTTGTATTTTTTCAGAATATTCTAATGAAGCTTCTTTAGCTTTGTTAAGACCTTCGTAAAGACCATATGCTGCACCAGCCGCTGCTCCAGCGGCAGTACCCCAAGGACCAAGAAGACTTCCTATCATAGCTCCTGTAGAACCATAGTTAATTACTGAAGAACCTATACTGCTTATGTTACGACCAGCTTCTGTGGTTTCTCCTCCGTATCTTTGAGATAAGCTATCAACTGCTAATCCGCCCACTACAGGAAGCATATAGGGTAACATACCTCCCATACCACCACCCATACCCACCGTATCTGCGCCAGCTCCTCCAGCCGCACCGCCGCTAGCAGCTGCGGCAGCAGCTCTACGTCCCGCCGTTGAAAAACGACCTAAACCCATCATGCTTAAGGCGGATCCACCTATTCCTTGGATGACTCCACCAAGACCACCTCTAACTATACCTGTTCCTACTTTGGTTAAATTTGTAGCTGAATAGTTTGATGCTGTGGTTAGAGTGCCTAGGGCTTTTGCTGCTCCTGCAAGACCTCTATTAAATGAGGCCATTACAGCATTAATATCTCCCCCAAAACTTATTCCTAATTGATCTGCTCTGTTTTGATATGCAGACGCTCTATTAGATGCTCTTTCTGCAAAACCTGGTTGGCGTACTGGTGTTTGAAAGATTGGATTTGTAGGCTTATAGCTTTGTGTAATTACTCTGGTGGCAGCTTCCATAGCAACTTGAGCATTACCTGTTGCTTTTACTTGTGTACGAAATACTAATAATGCTTGGTCTGTAGCTTTTGATGAAGCACCTAACTTACCTAACTCATCACTGGCTTGTTGCGTAATCTTATCCAGATAGGACTTCTGTATTTGTCCTGCTTGGCTTCCTGATCTAATCAATGCCTTTTGAGTTAAATCTTCTCCTCTTAAACCAGTAAATGATGAAAAAGTTCTTGCTGGTCCAACAGCAGATAGCTGAGGTCGTTCCAGTCCAGTAGCAAATCTCATTCCAGAAACAGATGTTCTGGTTTCGGGAGTAGAGTCAAGTGCTAGCCCCAACCCTCCTCTAATTTTCGGATTTTGTTTATTATCCCCCCACGAACTACTAGTAGTAGCTTTTTGTAAAGCCATATCCACATCCATACCGCCTTTGTCTAAGGATCTTGCTAAATTTTTCGCAGCATTCGCCACTTGTTCCATAGGCCAGCCACGCACCATCTGTTCCAATCTATCAAATGCAGCTACGTTTCTTTGAATACTCGCTTCTAGTCTAGCGCTCTCTCTAGATGATAATGACCCAAGAGATGCTCCTATTTCTCCTCCAACAGCCATTTTTTGCACATGACCAACCGCCCCGCCCTTATTAAATCCTTGAATTTTGTCTGCCCTATTTAGATTATGTAGTCTGGATGCTCCTATACGACTAGCAGCTTTTTTATTAATGACAAATTCGCCTGGAGTAAGTAGGGCGGGAACGGTGTCTTGTATAGAACCACCTAAAGCTTTTCTATTAAATCTAAACTCTTTAACAGCTCTACTGAACTGTCCTTTTCTTAATTTACGCCCAACTGTTTCTTGAGAAGCAGTAAATGCATAATCGATAGGCATATCTGGAGATATATTTCGGCCAGATGTATCTGTAAATAATCGAGATAAAGCCCCCAGTCCGGCTGGTTGATCTAAACTTTTATTTCTAGGATTGTAAAGTTCTGGATTAGCAACAGCCATTGCCGATTCAAGAGCATTTCCCATCCATGCCGATTCTTTTTTGATAATTCGTTCCAGGCGTTTTTTACCTTTAGCTGTTTTTATATCCATAGGTGTTGTGCCGGCAGTCTGAGCGTATAAGGCCGCTAATTCCTCTACCATTTTCTTTTGATATTTCATCATTATCTTTTTAGATATTTTAGCAATAGCTGGATCCATTGCGTATGTTTCTATGGTAGCTGGAACTGATTCTTGAATTACTTCTCCGGTTTGTTTATTTCTAATAGCTGGTAGCATTCTGGGTTTGCTAGAGTATTCTCCTTGTATACCAACTAATCCCATTTTTATTCCAGAAGTCGTTGCTGCTTCTTTTAGTTGCGATTCTTGTTTTGATTTTAATCTAGCTTGTTGTGTCAGTGTCCTTTGACCTTTTTTAGCGCCGACTAAGATTTCCCATAGGTCTTTTGCAATTTGTGGATTACCACTTAACTTCTCTGTAAATTTTTTACTTGTTAATGAAGCTTGCTTTAGTCCGGTAGCTCCTGCTGCCTTAACTCTTTCGATTGTCATTTCTAGTATTTTTTGATCTTGTTCTGGCAAAGCTCTTATTAATCTTGTTATATTAGACCCTCCGCCTTTTAAACCCGATAATATTCTTTGTATTTCACCCTCTTTACTTAATCTTTGAACGTATTTACCGTCAACAAATTTCTGTACTAAACCGCCACTAGCAAATTTTTTAGCAGCGAAATCGCTCACTAGTTTATCTATATTGGCTGAGCTATAATCAAAATCATCATAATTTTCCAGTGCTTTATTTACAGATTGTCTTAATCTTGTATTATAAAATGGTTTGGATAAAGATCCACCACCTCTGACAGTTCTATAGTCAGAAAGAATAGGCTCCTGTAATGAACTTAATAAATAATTATCTATAGATGAACCACTTCTAATACTTGTCCATTGTTGTGCTCGTGCAGCAACCTCATCTGATAGTCTCGATTGTTGTTTTTTTAACGCTTCTTCTCTAGAAAGTTTGCCTTGAGCTTTAGCTACCATTTTATTTGGTTTACCAAAAGGACTAACTACCTCTTTCCAAAAACCCTTTTGTCCTAAGTATGTTGTTAAGCTAGATTCTAATTCTGGTGTTATTCTCTCTTTTGGTACTGGTATGAATTTGCTACTTGTAGCCATACCAGCTCCACCGGCAGAAAATATGTCACGGGCTTGAGCCTTGGCATATCTAATAAGATCATCTGTGCTAAGTTGAGCTAATTCTTCTTCTGTTAGATCCTTGAATCTGCTTCTACTCCCACGAGCACCGGGAGTTCCTCTGCCTTTTGGCATAACCAATCTGCCACCAGCAAATTTTTGTACACTACCACCTCCAGCATATTTATTCATAGCATGGAGCTTATCTGCCCCAATAGTCTCTACTGCTTTTTTACGAATTACAAACTCACCAGGAGTTAACATTGCCGGAACAGTATCTCTATTGCCGCTTCCTGGCACATAACCACCCGTAGCAAATCCACGGGGTCTGGTTAGTCCTCTAGTAAAACCAGCACCAAATTGGGTGAGTGCTGAAATACCTTTGATAGTACTAATAGCTGCGATGGCTGGTAATACGTCTTTAGCAGCATCTGCTACTCTAATAAGGGCACTAGCTAGTTGTAGTGATAATCCGACAAAACTTCTAAAACTATCGCTTTCACCTATGGAACGCACTAATGCTAAAAATTCTTCTCTAACTTTGGCTATTTGATTTGCTAATGATAGTTGTGCGGTAGCCGCATCTTTAGCTAAGATACCCTGACCTTGCTGTGCTACTTTTAATGCTTGTTGAGCAACAGTAAACTGTTGAATTAATGGAATAACTTTACCAATTTGTCTAAAACCACCTAGTTCTTCTACTATAGCGGAGAATCTTAAGTCTCTAGGATCTAGTTCTTTAAGTCCTATGCTAAGTCTTTTAATTGCTTCGAATGGTCCAACGAACTTACCTTCTAGATCAGTTAGAGTAACACCAAATTCTTTTAATGCGTCTATGGTGCTGCCTCTCTGAATTCTAGTAAAAATAGTTCTTAAACCAGTAGCAATAGTTTCAGCACTTTCACGAGTTGTTTGTCTTACACTAGTAAATAGTGCTATAAATTCATTAAGGGCATCAGCGCCCTGAGACACTCCTTTACTAGCAGTTGCAAACACACCACCAGTACGCTGAATAGCAGTAATAATATCGCTAGCTTCTACAGCGAACTGTGCGGAAACAGCACTAACTGAACCTAATGACTTGCCTAAGTCGGTAGCGCTTATACCGAACTGTCTCATTAAAGCAATACTACCTTCTACAGTCTCATTCATATCATCAAATGATGGACTCAATGCACTTTGAGCTAAAGCTTCTAATGCTCTTTTGGTATCTCCTGCTGTAAGACCAGCCTGTGCTAGTGTAACAGATACTTGAGTTAATGCGTTTGATGCTACACCATATTGAGTAGATAATCTAGTAATTTCACTAGCTAATGACTGTAATCCTTTGGCGCTTTCTCCAGTAACTTGTTGTAGTCTAACAAATTCTTTATCAAATTTAATAAATTCATCCACTCCTTTAGATAAAGCATTAATAAAAGAGTATACAGTAGAAGTTACTATGCTAAAAGCCGCAAAACGTCTAATAGCCAAAGCACTTTGTCGTCCAAATTCTTCCATTTGTGTAGATGCTAATTGAGCACCTCTATTAACAGATGTTAGATTTCTGGTTAGGTTTTGAGTAGTAGCAGTAACAGCTGCCATATTTTGTTGTACATTACGACCACCAATATTATTGATAGCAGTACCCAAATTAGTTATGGCTCTAGAAGCATTGCGAGCAGATATTACGGTAGCATCTAAAGTCGCATTTAAATTTCTTAAATTAACAGATAGTTGAGTAATATTTCTAGCAGCATTAGCGTTTATCTGAGGATTAATATCAACAGTAACAGTACCAAGTTGTCGTCTAATGTCCGCAACAACGGTTCTAATATTGGCCGGGCCGCGTAAATTAATTTGTGCAGTAAGGTTAAATGCTGATGACATTAATTAACTCCATAAATAAAAATATCCCCAAAGGAGAGATCCAATGAGGATAAGTTTATATTTAAAAAATTAAGAATAGCACTATTCTGTTTTGGGTGGTTCTTCTTTTGTTTCTGTGGTTTTGGGTTTTTCATCCTTAGAAACACCTTGTATAATAGGTTGTCCATTATCGTCCAAGAAAGGTTGCTGATCAACAACATAATCTCCTTCATCATTAACCCTATAACCATACTTATCTACAAAATTACCGTCTTTATCAACATATCTACCATTTTCATCAACCAGTCTTCCTTCGCTATCTACCAGCTTACCTTCTTTATTAATGAATCTAAGTTTATCATCAACAAAATTATACTGTTTCAAAAACTTGTTTTCTGGTAAGTTTGATTCATAGTCATTATCTAAACCATAAATCATGTTAGCCAAATTTTGAGCCGCTTTAATTGCTACATCACTAGAAGTTTTACTTAAATAGTCTTCTAGATTAATAAATACCTTATTGTTATTATCTTTATACACCGTACAGGCTGAAACTAAGTAATTAAACCTAGCATTATCAGCTTGACCTTCAGCAGTATGGTTGTCTAAAGCTGTTCTAACAGATATTAATTCTCTAATATCATCTCTAATCTTTTTCATGTCTACTGCTACTTGACGAGCTTCTGACAGAGGAATACCGCCTTTAGCCAGTTTTCTTTCTTTTTCTAAAACTTGACTTTGTAGTTCACCAAGCTTCATTTGTTTAGCATCATCCCATAGTCCTTGTTCTTTTAGAAGATCATCAATTTTAGCTCGCACAATAGCCTTGGCCTTAATTGCGTCACTAAATTCTTGATTATAAACTTTACTAGCTTCCTTTTGATCTTGTACTGACGGGGCTCTAACTAGACATTCTTTTTCCTGACCATCTACATTTGCTGTAAAAACTTTTGTTTTCATAAATTATTCCTCTGTGTTTCTTTTATAAAGTTTGTAATGATATTTTGTAGCATCAAAATCGGCTAAGCATTTTCTTAACTGATGATTTCCATTATTCAAAATTTGATTTCTTACCAAAATCCAACGATCTTCAAAAGCTAACTCGTTTTCTGTTAACTGTTCTTCAGATTTATCTATTCCCCATAAATGTCCAAATGCTTTTTCAAATTCGTGTAAAGCTCCTATCATCGTTGTTTGAAATCTTTTAGTTAGGATAGATTTTTGTTCTGGTGTCATCTTATTTTTTCCTTGCGCCCATACTTTGTTGATTACGTTGCATTACTAATTGACGCTGTACATCCGGAAGATTTTGTTCCTGTATTTGATTATTATTATTTATTAATGAAGTTCTTTCTCTTATAATATGACGACTAGAAGCATCATTCAAGTCGTATACGTTTTGTGCTTCTTCTTGTGATCCGGCTACTAAAAAGACCTCATTAGCATTTTTTAAATTTTTATTATCTAAAATTTTTGATGCTCTATTTTTATTTTTTTGTTTTTCATTCTCTCTTCTTTGAGATATCATCCATCCATCAAATAAATCGTCATCATTAAATACAGCATCAGGTGGACACTCTGAGTGTTCTCTAGCGTTATCATACATTTTTGTAAACATTACTAACATTTTTTGTTCATCTGTCCAATTAATTACAGAATTATTAAATAAATATTTGTT
>Ga0214917_10003033_pt1 | contig 19867 bp, 19 predicted proteins | sample LL_1208_BB_MetaG_FD_177983 | JGI IMG/M metagenome (GOLD analysis project Ga0214917, IMG submission 177983) | Freshwater microbial communities from Lake Lanier, Atlanta, Georgia, United States - LL_1208_BB | ecosystem: Environmental > Aquatic > Freshwater > Lake | place: USA: Georgia | collected...
TACCGGAATTGATTCTGGGTTAAGAGGCGAGCAGTTGAGTTTGAAAGACTTTGTGGCTATCGCAAAGCAAGCCAAGAAAGTAACCTAAGTTCGTGACCAAATCTGTAACCGTGAGAGTCCCCGGCAAGGTAAACGTTTACCTTGGAGTCGGACCTCGTGAGTTTTCTGGTTACCACGAACTTGCCACAATCTTTCAGGCTGTTGGAATATATGACGAAGTCACCGTGTCAGCCGCGGATTCGCTAACGATTACTGGTCTTGGAGCATTTGCAGATCGAATTCCCACTGATGATACAAATTTGGCATGGAAGGCAGCTGAGTTAGTTGCTCGTGCCTGTGGTGAAAATCCAAATATTCACATTCAAATTGATAAATCGATTCCGATAGCCGCAGGCATGGCAGGCGGTAGTGCAGATGCGGCAGCCACACTTTTAGCATGTGACGCTTATTGGAATGCCGGAATCCCTCGTGATCAACTCGATGCCATGGCTGCAACATTGGGTTCTGATGTGCCATTTATGCTGCATGGTGGCTGCGCTTTGGGTGTGGGCCGTGGTGACGTGCTCTCACCAGTAATGATTCGGGGAAGTTTCCATTGGGTGTTCGCAACCTTCGACGAAGGATTATCAACTGCGCAGATTTATGAAAAGACAGATGATTTGCGTGGCCTGGAATTTGATGTGGAACCCGAGGTTCCAACCGAATTATTAAGTGCCTTGGCTCGAGGAGATGCGCCCGCTCTGGGACGATTACTCCATAATGATCTGCAGTTGGCTGCAACCACTTCGCGCCCACAATTAGGCCGAGTACTGGAACAAGGCATTGACTTGGGCGCATTGGGCGCAGTTGTTTCCGGCAGTGGTCCAACATGTGCATTTCTGGTTCGAGATGAATCTAGTTCGATCGATTTAGTCGTTGCGCTTAAAGCATCTGGCTTAGTTGATGACGTTTTACGTACTCATGGCCCAGTTCATGGCGCGCGAGTTATCTCGACGTCAAGATAATCTCTTAGACTCTGTTGAATGAGCGCATCAGATGAAGTCGACCGGATTGTCGACGCCTGGCAGCAAGAGCGGCCAGATTTAGATGTTGCTCCGCTGCAGGTGTTAAGTCGAGTTTCGCGACTTGCGCGATACCTAGATATCGCTAGACGAGAAGCTTTCGCTGCAACCGATCTTGAGCCTGGTGAATTCGATGTCCTTGCGGCCTTGCGCAGAGCAGGTAAACCTTATGCACTCACGCCTTCTGCTTTGATATCACAAAACTTAGTCACCAGCGGAACTATGACAAATCGAATTGATCGACTTGAGACGAAGAATTTAGTGGCACGCATGCCTGATCCCAAGGATGGACGCGGAGTTTTAGTGCAACTAACTCAATCGGGCAAGTCAGCTGTTGATCGGGCACTTGATGAGTTGTTAGCTCGTGAGAAATCATTACTGGCTACGGTTTCAAAAGTAGATCGAGAAAAACTAGCAAATGTGTTGCGAGATATAGTTTTGCCTTTTGATGAAGAATCAGCGGGCATAGAAGGCTAACTACAGCAAAAGTTAACTATCGAGTCTGCGACTAATCAATCTTGGATTGATCTCGAGACCAACTGCACCATTCCAAACCAAGTTGACTAGGTGCGCAATGACTTCGTCTTTTGGAGTATCACGTTCATCCAGCCACCATTGTCCGGTTAGCGCAACCATGCCTACGAACATGTGTGCATACATCGGTGCCATTTGAAATGGAAAGCCTCGTAATTTAAATTCTTTGGAAAGTAACTCTTCGACTCGTTGCGCAACATCAGAAAGCAGGGATGCAAAACTGCCGGTAGCTGTAGCTGAAGAAGATGCAGCTGGTGAATCTCGCAACAAGATTCTAAAACCATCAGTATTAGTTTCAATGTAATCAAAAAGTGCTGAGGCTGTCTGCTCTAAAAGCAGCCTGGGATGAACTGCAGTTAGGGCTTTTGTTATTGAGTTCAGTAGGTAAGTCATTTCACGATCGACAACTACGGCATAAAGACCGTCTTTAGATCCGAAGTGTTCGTATACAACAGGCTTTGAAACATTTGCGGTGTTTGCAATTTCTTCAACTGTTACGGATTCGAATCCCTTTTCAGCAAAGAGCATGCGGCCAACTTCAACGAGCTGGGCGCGACGTTCGTGGCCAGTCATTCGCACGCGGTCTGCATCAGACACTCGAGCGCGCCCAGATAAATCCAGGTCGTCCTCATGATCGTGTGTGATTGCCACGGAATTTCCTTTGTCTGATGTACTCGCTTTTAGGATACCGCGTGTGCAATTGTGCATGACCGCTTACAAAACCCTATTCGTTTTGGGAATCTTGGCCATTGGCGAATAGGATTTGCAGGCAGGCTGAGGCAAACCAAGGTCTGCATTCCCGGATCGTCTAATGGCAGGACAGCACTCTTTGGAGGTGCTTATCGTGGTTCGAATCCACGTCCGGGAGCAAGTTTGAAACAGTAAACTAGATTTGTGAAACCAACGGGCGCTCAAACTTCCCAGCCCGCAGCAGTTATTGTTCTGGCTGCAGGTGCTGGCACCCGAATGAAATCATCAAAACCAAAAGTCCTACATGAAGTCTTAGGACTAACTTTGCTGGACCACGTTTTGAACGCCGCAGCCCGGTTGGCTAGCAAACAGACTTTAGTAATCGTTGGTCATGGTCGAGATCAAGTTCAAGAGCATTTAACTAAATCTCATCCAACCGTTATTACTGCGGTGCAGGATGAGCAAAATGGCACCGGACACGCCGTGAAGATAGCTCTTGATGCACTAGGCGAACTCTCTGGCCCAGTTTTAGTTTTGGCGGGAGACACGCCGCTGCTAACCACTTCAGATATGCAAATCACACTTGACGCACTAGTTGGTAAGTCTGCTGCGGTTTTAACAGCTCACTTAGCTGATGCAACTGGTTATGGCCGGATAGTTCGAACTGCTAATGCTGATTTTGAAAAAATTGTTGAACATAGAGATGCTTCTGATTCGGAATTGATGATCTCTGAAGTTAACTCTGGTGTCTATGCATTCGATGCAAAGTTGTTGCGCGAAAGTCTGGCAAAACTAACAACTGATAATTCACAAGGCGAACAGTATTTAACTGACGTACTTGGTATCTTGCAAAGTGAAGGACATGAAGTAGCTGCGGTAGCTACTTCGGAAGAGAACATTCTTGGCGTAAACGATCGTCGTCAACTTGCCGATGCCGGCACAATGTTGCGAAACCGTATCAATAATGAATGGATGATGGCTGGCGTCACCATGGTTGATCCAAACACAATCTGGATTGATCGCACAGCAGTACTTGAGTCTGATGTAACGCTATTGCCGAATGTTTCAATCACTGGTGCTAGCACTATCAAAGGTGGTTCCACCATTGGACCGGATTGCTCTTTGCATGACACTGTTGCGGACCATTGCGCAACCGTAATTCGAACCACGGCAATTGGCGCAGTAATTGGTGAAGGTGCAAATGTTGGTCCATACACCTACCTTCGTCCCGGCACAGTCTTAGGTGCAGGCGCTAAAGCTGGCGGTTTCGTAGAAATGAAGAATGCCAATCTTGGCGTAAATGCCAAAGTTCCACACCTTTCTTATGTGGGAGATGCCACGATTGGCGAAGGCACCAACATTGGTGCCGCTACAGTCTTTGTGAATTACGACGGCCAAGAAAAGCATCACACTCAAGTCGGTAGCCACGTTCGCATTGGCAGCGACACCATGTTGGTAGCTCCGCTTGTCATTGGCGATGGTGCCTATACGGCTGCTGGTTCGGTAATTACAGAAGATGTTCCAGCTGGATCCATGGCGGTTGGCCGGGCTCGTCAACGCAACATTGTTGATTGGGTACTTCGCCGCAGACCCGGTAGTGACTCAGCTAAGGCAGCACTGGCAGACTCATCCCATAAGAACTCCAAGTAAAGGAAACTAGATGACTGGCATCACGCAGAATAATGCAAAGCGGATGGTTCTTATTGCAGGTCGGTCACATCCTGAGCTTGCGCAAGCGGTCGCCGATAACCTTGGCGTTGATCTTGTTCCTACCCGTGCGTACAACTTTGCTAATGGTGAAATTTTCGTTCGATTCGAAGAATCAATTCGTGGTTGCGATGTATTCGTACTACAGACTCACACCGCCCCCGTAAATGAATGGATCATGGAGCACTTGCTTATGGTGGACGCACTTAAGCGCGCGTCAGCAAAGCGAATTACCGTGGTGGCTCCGTTTTATGGTTACGCGCGCCAAGACAAGAAGCATGCGGGTCGCGAACCAATCTCCGCTCGCTTGATGGCGGATCTTTTCGCTACCGCTGGTGCTGATCGATTGATGAGCGTAGATCTTCATACTGCTCAAATTCAAGGTTTCTTTGACGGACCAGTAGACCACTTGTTCGCACTCCCAATTCTTGCTGCACACGTTGGCCGAACGGTTGATCGTGACAAGATCACGGTGGTTTCTCCGGATGCTGGTCGCGTGCGAGTTGCAGAACGCTGGACAGATATTTTGAGTGCGCCACTTGCCATCATGCATAAACGTCGCGATCCAGATGTTCCCAATGAAGCCAAAGTACTTGAAGTTGTTGGCGATGTTAAGGGTCGAATCTGTATCGTCGTGGACGACATGATTGATACTGGTGGCACCATCGTTAAGGCATCTGAAGCTTTGTTCGAAAATGGTGCATCTGACGTAATCGTCACCGCAACCCATGGAATTTTTTCTTCACCTGCTTCCCAACGGTTACAGGATTCTGGAATTCGAGAAGTGATCGTAACTGACACGCTTCCAATCCCACCGGAAAATCAATTCCCGAACTTAACAATCCTGCCAATTGCCCCACTTTTAGCGCGCGCCATTAAAGAAGTGTTTGATGAAGGCTCAGTTGCCAGCTTGTTCGACCACGTCGGAGTATAAAAACTCCCGCTAAATCAAGGTTCTTCAAGTTAATTGTTCTCGCTCATTTTGGTCTTCAGTGCTGAACTGGGCTAATCTAGGAAGGCTCCTCGGCGAGGGCCCTAAAAAGCCGTAATCGACGAAGGTCCGTTGTGGAGCTATCCATAAATGACCTAGTACGAGGAGAAATACATGAGTGACGCATTAGTCGCAGAAGCCCGTTCAGATTTTGGTAAGGGCGCATCACGTCGCCTACGCCGTGACGGCAAAGTTCCAGCAGTGGTTTACGGACATGGAATTGCTCCAATCCACATCGCACTGGATGCACACACCTTGAGACTTACTCTTCGCAAGAAGGTGACGTCACTCGACATCGTTCTTAACGGAAAGACTGAAACAGTTGCACCTCGCGACCTTCAGATTGATCCAGTAACCCGTGGTATCGAACACGTTGACTTGGTTTACGTAACAGCTGCTGAAGCCGCAACATTGGCTCGTGAAGCCGCTGAAACACATGCACGTCAAGAAGCAGATGCCGCAGCAGCAATCGCATTGGCAGAGACAAAGGCTGCAGCACGCGCTGAAGCTGATTCTGCTAGCGATGCACCTGCAGCTGAAGCAGGCGCAGATTCTGGCAGTAACGAAGAGGCCAGTAACGATGCACCTGCAGAGGAATCTGCAGAGTAAGACCGTGTCAGATAACGGTGCGTGGCTTGTAGTGGGACTCGGTAATCCGGGTCCCACTTACGCATCTACGCGCCACAACATTGGTGCCATGGTCATCGATGAAATAGTTTTGCAAAATTCGGGAAAGTTAGCCAGACACAAACGCGCTCTTGCTGATGTTTGCGAAACTCGAATTGGTGACGCACAAGTAGTTTTAGCTAAGCCGCTTTCCTATATGAACGAATCCGGTGGCCCAGTCAAGGCACTAGCAAAGTTTTACAAAGTTGACCCAGAGCAAATCATTGTGCTTCACGACGAGCTCGACATCCCACTTTCAACTATTCGAGTAAAACTTGGCGGTGGGGATAACGGCCACAATGGTTTGAAATCGATCAGATCTGCAATGGGCAGTGGTGACTGGTTCCGGATTCGACTAGGTATTGGTCGCCCTCCCGGACAGCAAGACCCAGCCGATTTTGTTTTACGCAATTTTGCTAGCTCTGAAAGTTCTGAAGTTGAAGTCTTAAAGTCCCAAGGCTGCCAAGCTGTTGAAACTTTGATCGCTAAGGGTTTAGTCGAAACCCAGAATCTTTATAACTCATGAATGATCATGAGTTAGCCCGCAAGCTCGCTCGAGAAACTGGCACACTACTGGTGGGTCTTCGAAAGCATGCTGACAGCCTGCAAGAAAACAAGGATGAAACGCATTCGGTATTAGCGCAAGAAGTCCTTGGCAGCGAAGGTGATCGAGTCGCGCACGACTACCTTATGGAACAGTTTTCAATTCACCGGGCAAACGATGTAGTGCTCAGTGAAGAAGGTGACTTAGAAGTCACTCGGCTTAATGCGAAACGGGTGTGGATTATTGATCCACTTGATGGCACGGCTCAGTATTCAAGTGGTGGCGATGATTTTGCAGTTCATATTGCGCTTTGGGAGGCTAATTCACAAGCGGCAGGCAACATTAGCGTTGCCAGTGTTGCAGTGCCAGCTCGAAATGAACTTTGGTCAATGGATGAACCAGTGCAGCGCTATCAACCAAATGGTTCGCCGATTCGAATTTTGGTATCCCGAAGCCGGCCACCTCGCGAGATCGATGCGGTAATCCAGAAACTCGAAGAAGTATTTCCAGATCGAGGACCGGTGCAAGTGATTCCGATGGGATCAGTTGGCGCAAAAGTTGGTGCCATTTTGGCCGATAAAGCTGATGTGTATTTCAACTCTGGTGGATTCTATGAATGGGATTTAGCTGCCCCGCTTGGAATTGCTGTTCACAACGGACTTTCAGTAACTGATTGCAAGGGTAATCGGATTGATCTAAACAAAGTGAACTTAAAGGTTACTGATATTTTGATTTGCCGCCCAGAACTTACTTCCTCGATTGTTATGGCGCTGGAATACAAATGACTCTTAAGTTAGTTAGTGATGCAATCGGGAAAGACAAGATCGTTCAAGGTGCATTGACGGATTTAAATTCAGGGCTACAGGTTCGACTAGCAGTTACCAAGAGCGCGATTCCCTACGTCGCTGCCACAGTAGCAAAGACACGACCTGTGGTTTTGATTGCCGCCACAGAACGAGCAGCACAAGATTTGGCGAATTCACTTATCGATTTTGTGCCTGAAGAAAATATTGCAGTTTTTCCAGCTTGGGAGACTCTGCCACATGAGCGGTTAAGTCCAAGTAGTGACACCGTTGGACGTCGAATGGCAGTCTTGCGGCGACTTTCCCACCCCAATGAAGTAGCACCAATTTCAGTTCTTATTACTAGCGCCCGTGCATTCATACAACCAATCGTGGCTGGCCTCGGAGATGTGCCCGCTTTGAAAATTTCAACTGGAGATGACTTTTCGCTTGAGCGATTAGTTACCGAACTCTCTCGACTGGGATTTGATCGAGTTGATTTAGTGGATCGTCGTGGCCAGTTCGCAGTTCGTGGCGGAATTGTTGATCTATTCCCACCGGCTCTGGAACATCCACTTCGTGTTGAGTTCTGGGGCGATATGGTCGAAGAAATTCGCACCTTCTCGATTGCTGACCAGCGTTCGCTAGGAATTGCGGTAGATCAAATTTTTGCAACTGCATGCAGGGAACTCCTGATCACAGATGATGTTGCTGCAAAAGCTAAAAGTATGATCAGCGCCCATCCTGAGCTATCGGAGATGCTAGAAAAAATTGCAGCCGGAATCGCAGCTGAAGGTATGGAAAGTTTGATTCCAGTTTTAGTTCCAAAATTGGAAATGCTTGTTGATGTGATCGATGTAAAGTCCGTGATTATTGAAGCTGAGCCAGAACGGTTAGAAACTAGAGCATTCGAACTGGTGTCAACAAGTGCTGAATTCCTCGAAGCTTCGTGGAGCAATGCAACCGCCGGAAATGTTTCTCCGATCGACTTAGAAGCAAGTGCCTTTCGCGATTATCGAGAACTCCGGGAAAGCAGTAATTCGCATGCCTGGCTAGGTCTAACAACTTTGGTTGGACCTGACGATGAGTCACCAGATCTTGAAGCAACGCCAGACTATCGTTCTAAAATTGAAGACTTTGTTTCAGATATTCGAAAGTGGTGGAAATCTGGTTCGCGGGTTGCAGTATCGATGGCAGGCCACGGTTCAACTGAGCGCCTCGTTGCAACCCTGATGGAATTTGGTATCCCAGCTCGGCAAACTGAAGAACTAACTTCGGATTTAAAAGATGAAGTAATTGAAGTTACTGTCGGCCATCAAGAGTCGGGGATCAATGTTGTATCGGCCGGCCTGGTTCTGGTTACTGAAGTCGATTTGTTTGGAAGCAGAGACGCTTCTAAAGAAAATCGATCCTTACCAAGTAAACGCCGTGTGGTAATTGATCCGTTAACGCTTAAAAGTGGTGATTACGTAGTTCATGAACAGCATGGTGTTGGTAGATACATTGAGATGTCTCAGCGAACCGTAGCTAATGCCACCCGAGAATATTTAGTTATTGAATACTCAGCGAGCAAGCGTGGTCAACGTGGTGACAGACTTTATGTGCCAAGTGACCAACTTGACCAAGTAACTAGGTACGTAGGTGGGGAAGCGCCATCACTAAATCGACTTGGCGGTGGTGATTGGGCTGCCACTAAATCGCGTGCGCGTCGAGCAGTCAGACAGATTGCAGGTGAACTGATCCGTCTCTATGCAGCAAGGATGGCAAGTAAAGGTTTTGCTTTCTCGCCTGACAGTCCGTGGCAACGTGAACTTGAAGACGCTTTTGAATATGTAGAAACTCCAGACCAACTGGTAACCATTGATGAAGTTAAACGTGACATGGAAAATGACATTCCAATGGATCGATTGGTGTGTGGTGATGTCGGTTATGGCAAAACGGAAATCGCAGTGCGCGCTGCGTTTAAAGCGGTACAAGATGGCAAGCAAGTTGCGATTTTGGTTCCCACAACACTCTTGGTCCAGCAACATTTTGAAACTTTTTCTCGCCGATACGCGCAATTCCCAGTCAAGTTAGCGGCGCTGTCTCGATTTCAAACCGATGCTCAAGTTCGTCAAGTTATGAGTGGAATTACTGATGGCTCAATAGACATGGTGATTGGCACACATCGATTATTTAATCCTGAAGTTAAGTTTAGAGATCTTGGTTTAGTCATTGTTGACGAAGAACAAAGATTTGGCGTAGAACATAAGGAACATTTAAAGGCGCTTCGAACAAATGTCGATATGCTCACGATGTCCGCGACACCAATTCCTCGAACTTTAGAAATGGCTGTAACTGGCCTGCGTGAAATGTCGACAATTCAAACCCCACCTGAAGAACGCCATCCGGTGTTAACCACAGTTGGTCCATACGATGAAAAGTTCATTACTGCTGCAATTCACCGGGAACTTATTCGGGATGGGCAAATATTCTTTGTCCATAATCGCGTAGAAAGCATTAATCGCGTAGCTGGCAAATTAGCAGAATTAGTTCCAGAAGCTCGAATTGCGGTTGCTCACGGACAAATGAACGAAAACACACTCGAACAAATCATCGTCGATTTTTGGGAACACAAATATGACATCTTGGTTTCTACAACAATTATTGAAAGCGGTCTAGACATTCCGAATGCAAATACCTTGATTGTGGATCGAGCCGACACATTTGGCTTGTCGCAACTGCATCAACTTCGAGGCCGCGTTGGCCGAAGCCGCGAACGTGGTTATGCCTACTTCTTGTATTCACCGGATAAACCACTAAGCGAAAATGCGCATGATCGACTTTCTACAATCGCTGCTCATACAGATTTGGGATCAGGTATGGCGGTTGCCATGAAGGATCTGGAAATTCGCGGGGCCGGCAATTTGCTTGGCGGCGAACAAAGTGGTCACATTGCCGATGTTGGATTTGATCTATATGTACGACTGGTGAGTGAAGCGGTTGAAGAGGTTAAATCCGGTGGAACAGCAATTGTGGAAGACATAGTAAAAGTGGAACTACCTGTTGATGCTCACCTGCCGCATACTTATGTCCCAGAAGAGAGACTTCGTCTTGAGGCTTACCGACGCCTGGCAGATGCTAGAACTAATGAAGACGTCACGGGAGTGGTTGAGGAGTTAACTGACCGATACGGGTCGATGCCGATGCCGGTTGAAACTTTGGTTTCCATCGCCAGATTGCGAGTCTCGTTGCAGGCGGTTGGCATAACTGAAGTGATTGCAACTTCGAGCCATGTGAAGTTTTCCCCAGTCGAACTTCCAGAATCTAAAGTGCTTCGTTTAAACCGGCTTTATCCAGGATCGGTCATAAAGCCTGCAACTCGTACGATTGTGGTGCCTAGACCTAAAGGTGCCCTGATTGGATCGGCAAATCAGGCTGCTGATGTTGATCTCGTGGAGTGGGTTAATACCTGGGTGTCATCAACAGTTGCATCTTAGTAATAAAATTGAGAAGTTGGTTCTTGAAAGGAACATCTGTGAAACTTCGTTTAGTTGCAACTATGGTACTTGGCGTTGCATTACTAACCGGATGCTCCGATTCTCCAAAGCTAGCTGGCAGCGCTGTAGTAGTTAACGGCAAAGTAATCCCAGCCTCTGCCGTGTCGGATCGCGTTGACAAAGTTCGCAGCCAGATTCAAATTACGGATCCATCACTAATTAATGAAGTTCCGAGCCTGATCCAACTAAATCAGCGGGCCGTCGATCATTTTGTGCTTGATGCACTTCTAGACGAAGTTGTTACTCGTGAAGGTATCAAAGTTACCGAGCGCGATGTTGTCGCATATCGAGATGAAGTGTTTGCTCAATATGCAAAAGAGACAATCGAAGCACAACTTGCAGCTCAAAATGCAGTTCCTGCTGACGATGTAGATGGCTTCATGTACGAAATCTTGGTGCAGAGAGCACTTATGGAAAAATTGGCGCCGGGTGCCGACAAGCAAACTCGCACACAGGCGCTATTTGACTACTTAACAAGTTTGAGCCACGAGTTAGATGTGGAATTGAATCCTAGGTTTGGCAAGTGGGATCCAAGTAATCTCATCAGTACCCCGGGCGACCAGACACTGGCCGTTCCGCTAACTGTTTCAAAGGGTTAATTTGAGCACGGATTCACCTGTTGAACAACTAGTCCAGGTGATTGACCAATTAAGAAGCCCAGGTGGCTGTCCATGGGATGCTGAACAAACTCACGCGAGCCTGGCCCGTTATTTGCTGGAAGAGACCTACGAAGCACTTGAGGCTATGGATCAGGGCGATCTAGGTTCACTACGTGAAGAATTAGGCGACCTACTTTTACAAGTGGTTTTTCATGCTCGAATCGCCCAGGAATCTGATGCCACATTTTCACTCGATGCAATTGCGCAGGGTGTTGTCGATAAATTAGTTCGGCGTCACCCACATGTGTTTACTGATTTAGTTGTCTCGTCAACAGAAGAGCTTGAAGCAAACTGGGCCAAAGTTAAGCAAGAAGAAAAGCAACGCGAATCGGTAACTGACGGTGTGCCACTGGCAATGCCAGCATTACAACTTGCAACTCAACTCATCTATCGAGCTCGGAAAAGTGGAGTAGTTGCCGGAGACACCCAGGTTAAAGAAGGACTACGAAACTTAATTGGGGAAGTTACTGAGGAACAGATTGCTGCGCTGCTTGTAGCAACTTTAGAACTTGCTCGTGAGATAGACATTGAAGCGGAGTCTGTACTGCGCGCCGAAATGATGCGCTACCGCAGCAGAGTCCGAGAATCTGAAGGCCTTTAACTGACGGCTTTTTAAGGGTCTATGCAAAATCGCTAGACTTTGACTTACGGCGAGGGAGCCTCGCAGTAAATTTTTGAATCTTTTGGAGTCATCCTGTGTCAAGCATTTCTGATGTTAGAGCTCGCGAAATTTTGGATTCTCGCGGTAATCCAACCGTAGAAGTTGAAGTTACCCTTGATGACGACAGTGTTGGTAGAGCAGCAGTTCCATCAGGTGCATCAACTGGTGCATTTGAGGCAGTTGAATTGCGCGATGGCGACGAGCGCTATTTAGGTAAAGGCGTGATCAAGGCAGTCATCGCAATCGAAGATGAAATCATGCCTGCTGTTATCGGGTTTGATGCTACCGACCAAAGATTTATTGACGACACGATGATCGCGCTAGATGGCACACCAAATAAGGCTCGCCTGGGTGCAAATGCAATTCTGGGGGTTTCCATGGCAGTTGCTAAAGCTGCTGCTCAATCTTCTGGATTACCTTTGTATCGTTACATTGGCGGTCCAAATGCTCATCTACTTCCCGTTCCAATGATGAATATTATTAATGGTGGTGCACATGCAGATAGTGATGTGGACTTTCAAGAATTCATGATTGCTCCAATCGGTGCTGATTCTTTCCACGATGCGCTAAGAATGGGCGCAGAGGTTTACCACTCCCTAAAGAGTGTTTTGAAATCTAACGGACTTTCGACGGGATTAGGTGACGAAGGTGGATTTGCCCCTAATTTGCCAAGCAACCGCGCTGCGCTAGAACTGATATCGGAAGCAATCACAAAAGCAGGATTCAAGTTAGGTTCTGATGTAGCGCTTGCAATGGATGTTGCAGCCACTGAGTTTTTCAAAGATGGCCTTTACCACGTAGAAGGAACTGCTCGATCTACTGAGCAGATGATTGAGCTTTATGCACAGCTTGCAAAAGATTTTCCAATTGTTTCAATTGAAGACCCACTTGCTGAAGATGACTGGGATTCCTGGGTGCACTTTACTTCGGTAATGGGAGATCAAATTCAAATCGTTGGCGACGACCATTATGTTACAAACACCGAGAGAATTGCCAAGGGAATTGAACTCAAGTCGGCAAACGCACTTCTCGTGAAGGTAAATCAGATTGGTTCGCTTACTGAAACTGCTGAATCAGTTGAAATGGCACATCGTGCAGGATTTGCCACGATGATGAGCCATCGTTCTGGTGAAACGGAAGACACAACAATTGCAGATCTCGCAGTTGCATTTAATTGTGGTCAAATCAAGAGTGGGGCGCCTGCCCGATCCGATCGAGTTGCCAAGTACAACCAGTTACTGCGGATTGAAGAAGATCTTGATGAAACGGCACGATACGCCGGACGCAGCGCATTCCCTCGTTTCAAGGGCTAAGCACGGCACAATTAAGACGTGGCCTCTTCTCCAAGGATTTCTCCCAGAATAAATGCGCGCGCAATTGCAATGATCCTCGCGGGCGTATTTATCATGCTGACTTTGGCGGTTCCCCTGCGTGCTTTGATTCAAGAACGACGTGATATCAAAGTTTTGGAACAACAAGTTGTTTCACAGCAAACCAAAATTGATGACTTAAATAATCGTCGAGCGCGTCTTGCCGATCCCGCTTATCTGCAAGCACTAGCTCGGGAACGTCTCAATTATGTGTTCCCAGGCGAAATTGGCTTTGTTGTTCTCGATGAAGAAACCAGTACGGCGATCACTGGTGTTCCCGGAGCTCTAGTTCCTAATGATGATTCATCGTGGTACACAAAATTATGGAGCAGTACCAAGCTTGCAGACAATCCGCCAGCAGCCAATGATCCATTAGTTGTGCAATCCGACGATTTACCTCAGTAACACAATGCTGACCCCAGAAGATTTTGCAGCAGTTCGTGCCCAGCTGGGCCGGGATCCAAGAAGCGTGATTGAGGTGGCACATCGCTGCTCATGTGGTCAGCCAGATGTTTTAAAAACGTCGCCTCGCTTGGACGATGGCACACCATTTCCAACGCTGTATTACATGACTTGCCCGAAGGCCACAGGTGCAATCGGAACCCTTGAAGCAAATGGCGTTATGAAAGAACTTGCTGATGCATTAGCTGCAGATGCTGAATTAGCAGCAAGTTATGAAGCTGCTCATGAAATCTATTTGCAAGAGCGCGAAGCAATTGAACACGTTGAAGAAATTGCTGGAATCAGTGCGGGCGGAATGCCCACACGAGTGAAGTGCTTACATGTTTTAATTGGACACTCACTTGCAGCTGGCCCAGGCGTCAATCCACTTGGGGATAAGGCGCTAGCAATGCTCAAGGACTGGGGACAAACGGGACCATGCGGGGGTGAAGACATTGAGAGTGGCAGCAATTGATTGCGGTACTAATTCAATTCGGTTATTGATCGCTGATATCGAAAATGGAAAGCTAACCGATGTAGTGCGAACCATGGTTATTGTTCGATTAGGTGAGGGTGTTGACAAGACAGGGGAATTTTCGCAAGCGGCTCTGACTCGAACTTTTGCCGCGATCGATACTTATGCAACCTTAATTGCAGATCACAAACCTGAGCTCGTTCGATTCGTAGCAACAAGTGCAAGTCGAGATGTTTCTAATCGTGACGAGTTTGTAGCTGGAATTTTGGCCCGACTTGGAATCGAACCCGACATCATCAGTGGAGACGAAGAAGCTGAACTTTCATTTTTGGGAGCCACTGCTGATTTATTGAACTTTGACGCAGCACCAGTCGCGCCCTATCTAGTAATTGATATTGGCGGCGGCTCAACCGAATTTGTTCTTGGTACAACCAAGCCAACTGCCGCCATTAGTACAAATGTGGGCTGTGTGCGGATGACTGAACGTCACTTGATTAGCGATCCAGCAACAACGGAACAAATTGCTGCTGCGACTGCAGACATAGACGCTGCAATTGATCAGGCATACCTAGCTGTCCCAATTTCGCAAGCCAAAAGCCTGATTGGTCTAGCTGGCTCGGTAACAACTGTTGCTGCCTTGGCACTAGGCCTAACTGAATATGACTCAGTAGCAATACATGGCAGTCACATTTCAGCTCAAGATGTGCATCGAGTCACGCAAGAACTATTGACCATGACGCGGGCGCAGCGGGCAACGTTAGGACCAATGCATGAAGGCCGAATTGACGTAATTGGTTCGGGAGCATTGGTGCTTGACCGAATTATGGCTCGGACTGGGCTGTCTGAAGTAGTGGTTTCGGAACGGGACATTCTTGATGGCATTGCCCGAGCCTTAGTATCCAACCCCAGTTAGGAAGTTCTGGCATTACCTGTCAGGATTAAGCGGTGGAAAACACCAAGCCCCTGTAGCCCAATCGGTTAGAGGCACACGACTTAAAATCGTGCCAGTGTCGGTTCAAGTCCGACCAGGGGTACCAGAAATAGGTGTTTAGAAGGCTAGATTTGAGGGTAGAAATACTCACAAGTCGATTGTCACAAGACATTCAACGGGAGGAATAAATGAGTAATCCAGTATTAGTTCGGGCAACCGGGGAAACCTTGAACCCAGAAGTTAGCGGAGCAACCCCTGAGCCAATCGTTGGCGCCCGAATGACGATGGATGATGTCATCGTCAAAACTGGGATGCTGTTTGCAATTCTTTTGGTTGGGGCTTTTGTTGGCTGGTCAGTTCCAGGCCTAACTTTCCCGGCATTGTTTGTAGGACTGGGACTTTCTTTAGTCAATATCTTTAAGAAAGAAGTTAGCCCGGCTTTAGTTTTGGCTTATGGCGCTGCTGAAGGTGTCTTCCTCGGTGGCATTAGTAACTTGTACTCCGCGGCCTATGCCGATACTGCCCCGAATCTAGTGTCACAAGCGGTAATTGGCACGTTTGTCGCTTTTGGCACAATGTTGTTCCTCTACAAATCCGGAATCATCAAAGTTAATGGCAAGTTCAAGAAGGTATTCATGGTTGCCATGGTTTCCTACTTGGTCATCGCTGTAGCGTCCTTGATTTCGAGCTTCTTTGGCGTCGGTAGTGGCTGGGGCTTTTATGGAGTAGGTGGACTCGGTTTACTGCTTTGCGTAGCTGGCGTAGGCCTTGCCGCATTCTCATTAGTAATGGACTTCGAGTTGATCACCCAAACTATTGCAGCAGGTGCACCTGAGAAAGAATCTTGGCGCATGGCTTTTGGCTTAATGGTGACGCTGGTTTGGTTATACCTGGAACTGCTTCGCCTCCTAGCAATTTTGCAGGGTCGCGACTAATCAATTTCTCGTTAAAAGTAGGGGTTGGCTTAGGTCAACCCCTACTTTCATATGCGAAAAGACTAAATCCTTGGCAAAGTAGTTCTATGACTGAAACGCACCTAGTTTTAAACACCGACATCCGTGGCCCTTGGCCTACTGGAACTGAAGTTATTTACTTTGGTATGGGTTGCTTCTGGGGAGCTGAGAAAAAGCTTTGGAAAATTCCAGGTGTCGTAAGTACTGCAGTTGGCTACATGGGTGGAACTGCTAATGACCCAACATATCCAATGGTGTGCACCGGAACAACGGGTCATTCCGAAATTGTTTTGGTTGCCTACGATCCATCGCAAGTTTCTATGTACGAACTCTTAAAGTGTTTCTGGGAAAATCACGATCCAACTCAAGGTAATCGCCAAGGTAACGACATCGGCACGCAGTACCGCAGTGCGGTTTATTGGACCACTCCCGAACAAGAAAACTGGGTAAAGGAATCTCGAAATGCCTACAACAACGTTTTGGTTGGCAAGGGTTTTGATCCAATAACCACTGAACTAGCACCAGCATCTGAATTCAAGTTCTGGTACGCCGAGGAATATCACCAGCAGTACCTGATTAAAAATCCAAATGGCTATGACTGCCATGCACACACTGGAATTTTGCTGCCAGAAATTGCAACTCTAAGTAATTAAGTTTTCCGAAACTTTTGGCTTTCGAGTTTCTGGCATAAACAAAACCAACACAGTTGTCGCACTTGCCACCAAGAGACTTGCCGTAAATGGCCAAGCAAAACCGCCTGTTGAATCTGCTAAGAATCCGAACAACAGCGGTCCAACAATGATTCCAAGATCGCTCATCATTTGGTAGGTGGCAACTACTGGTCCACCTTTGCGTCCATCAACCACATCGCCGACAACTGCAGATGGAGCCCCACCTAGAAATGCGGCGCTCACACCCATGGCAACCATGGCTGAATAAAACCCGAGCAGAGTTTCACTTGCTACCAGACAGAGCATCGCAACAACAAGAAATAGGGTTCCAATAATCATCGAAGGCTTGCGACCTTTGGTATCTGTCATGCGACCAGCAGGTAGCAATAACGAAGCTTGAACCACGCTGGTTGCCAAGAAACCATAGCTTGAAGTAGCGGGACTTTTTTGGAGAACCGAAACGACAAATAGTGGAATTAGTGCGGATCTAAGTCCAAATGAAGTCATACCATTTGAAAGATTTACTACAAGTGCTGTCCAGTACGCACGTATTCTAAGTGCTGCGCGAAGTGCCATGGCTGGTTCTTGCACTTCCGAAGATTCGGAGGTGTCCTTAGTTGGATGACCAAGACCTTTTGGAAGTGCGAAGTACGCCGTGAGCGCAGCCAAACTGAGCGTGGCAGCGTAAACAAAAAACGGTGCCCGGATACTTATTCCAACTACTAGACCGCCAACAGCTGGACCAGCAAGCCCACCGAACAAGAATCCACTTTGATAAGTGCTGGCAGCGCGACCACGATGTTCTGAATCTACAGTGCGCAAAAGTAAGGACATTGAGGAAACTGTGAACATTGCGGAACCAGTTCCTCCAAGACCCCTAAGAAAAATTAGTTGTTCAAAGGTTTGGGAAAATCCGGCGAGCGCACTTGATGTTGCAACAATGCTTAGCCCGATCCATAAAACGCTTCTTTCTCCAAATTTATTAACTAACCAACCGCTAGGTGTAGCGCTAACAAACCGCATCAAGGCAAAAATGCTAATTACCGAGCTTGCTGCAAATGCGGATACTTCGAAGGACTTAGCAAACACCGGAATAATTGGGGCAACTATCCCAAAACCAAGAGCAACACAAAATGCAACTGCTGTTATTACGGCAACTTCTCTTGGAAGATCTTTAAAGTAGCGATCGAGTAATTTGCGCATTTTTAGTAGTGAGTCACAATTTCAAAACCATTTGCAACAATCTGAGCCAAGATCTGTTCACGATGTTCAAAGCCACGAGTTTCAAGTTCAAGTTCAACATCGACTTCGCTAATTGCTAATGCTGGGTTCATTCGGGTATGTGAAGTTTGAATGATGTTTGTTCCCAGCTCAGCCACGCAAGCCAAAAGTTTTGCGAGCGACCCAGGTTGATCAGTCAACCTGACTTGTACCATCAAGAATCTGCCTGAGGCAGCAAGGCCAGTTCGCAAGACCCGACTAAGTAATAGGGGATCAATGTTGCCGCCGGATAGCGATGCAACTACTGGTCCGTCAAAAGAATCGGGATCATCCAGGATGGCGGCAACAGCTGCGATGCCTCCGGCCTCAACCTGTAGTTTGCTGCGTTCCAAAGTTAGTAACAGGGCACGCGCCAGAGAAGATTCACTAACAGTTCTAATTTCATCAACATGCTGCGCAATGATTTGGAATGGCACGTCACCAGGTTTTCCAACTGCGATACCGTCAGCCATAGTTGACATTTTTGGCAGCATTTGTGGCGAGCCTGCAGCAAGAGAAGGTGGGTAGGCAGCTGCCATTTCGGCTTGGACGCCAATAACTTTTATGTCCGGCCGCAAACTTTTAATAGCTAGTGCAGTTCCAGCAAGCAATCCACCGCCACCAGTGCAGACCACGACTGTTTTCACGTCAGGATTTTGCGCCAAGATCTCCAGACCCATAGTGCCTTGTCCGGCGACAATGTGTTCATGGTCGAATGGGTGAATAAAGACCGCGCCTGTTTCATTCGAAAACGCACTGGCAGCCATTAGGGCTTCGTCAATTGTTTTGCCATGAAAAATTACATCGGCGCCGTAGCCAAGTGTCGCTTGGTATTTAGGCAGTGTTGCACCTTCTGGCATGAAAATCGTTGCCTTGATTCCAAGAATCTGAGCGGCAAGAGCAACGCCCTGGGCATGGTTTCCTGCACTAGCTGCGACAACGCCGTTTCTGCGCTCGGATTCAGATAATCGAGCAATGCGGTTGTACGCACCACGAATTTTGAATGATCCAGCTCGTTGTAAATTTTCACACTTAAATGTGACATCAACTCCATATTTCTTTTCGATCCAGCCAGCATTAATGGACGGAGTCTTTTTAATTACGCCATCTAGCAACTTGGCTGCGTCTTTGATGTCCTCAAGATTTACTGGCTGCACGGGTCAATATTGGCACGGCAGAGCGCAACAATCTAATTGTCGAGTTTCATGAGGGATTCAGCCCATGGTGAAAGACAAGGAGTCTGTGGCCACTTTCATTGGTAAGTTAGGGGTAGAAGTAAACACCTTTAAGGATTTAGGCACATATGACTCTGGCAATTAAAGCATCAGGTTTGGCAAAAGCTTACGGAGATGTGATTGCACTCAATGGAATCGATATTGAAGTTGAGCAAGGTACGGTACTTGGATTACTAGGTCCAAATGGTTCCGGCAAAACAACAACGGTAAGAATTCTGGCAACTTTGCTTCAGGCTGACAGCGGCTCTGCAAGCGTCGGCGGCTTTGATGTTGCAACTCAGCCAGACGAAGTTCGCAGCGTAATCGGTCTGACCGGGCAGTACGCAGCAGTTGATGAGTATCTAACTGGGCGCGAAAATCTAGAACTTTTCGGTCGACTTTTTCACTTGAGCAAATTTGATGCCGCAAAGCGCGCAACCGAACTACTTGATCGGTTTGATTTGTCGGATGCAGCTGATCGTGGAATTAAAGGTTATTCAGGTGGAATGCGTCGACGCCTCGACTTGGCAGCGTCCTTAATTGGTCGACCAAATGTTTTGTTCTTGGACGAACCAACAACCGGCCTTGATCCGCGCAGTCGTCAAGGTATGTGGGCAGTAATTGAGGACCTAATTTCCGAAGGTACTACTGTGCTACTCACAACTCAGTATTTAGAAGAAGCAGACCAATTAGCTAACCGCATTGTTGTGCTTGATCA
>Ga0214917_10003036_pt1 | contig 19853 bp, 13 predicted proteins | sample LL_1208_BB_MetaG_FD_177983 | JGI IMG/M metagenome (GOLD analysis project Ga0214917, IMG submission 177983) | Freshwater microbial communities from Lake Lanier, Atlanta, Georgia, United States - LL_1208_BB | ecosystem: Environmental > Aquatic > Freshwater > Lake | place: USA: Georgia | collected...
TGGCGGCTACGGTGGCGGCTACGGTGGCGGCTACGGTGGCTGGGGGTATCCCGGTGGCGGGTATGGCGGCTGGGGGTACGAGGGCGGCGGCTACGGGGGCGGATGGGCGAACGCCTGGAACAACGGCTATGTGAATCCGCATTACGGCGGCTGGTACAGCGGCTGCTGGAACGGCAACTGGGGGAACGACTGGGGCGGCGGATGGTGGGCGCCGTTCGCCTTCGGTGCCGCCACCTGGGGGCTGGCCTCGACGATCGGCGGCTGGGGGCTCGGGTATGGCACGCTCGGCTACGGCAGCGGGTACGTGAATCCCTACTACTCTTCGATCCCGGCGGCGGTCGTGGCCTCGTCGCCCTACGACTATTCCCAGCCGGTCGTGGTGAACAACTACATCACCAACGACGGCGCCCTGTCGAACACCACCGAGGCCGCCGGCGGCGCCGCCACGGCGGCTCCGGCCGGCAACGAGGCCAATGCCGCCGTCGACGACGCGCTGGCCAAGTTCAAGGCCGGTGACTACACGGCCGCGCTGGCCGGCCTCGATCGGGCCGTGAAGGTCGCGCCCCGGGACTCGGTCATCCACGAGGTGCGGGCACTGGCGCTGTTCGCGTTGGGACGGTATCCCGAGGCGGCGGCGACGCTCAACGCCGTGCTCGTCTCGGCGCCGGGCATGGACTGGACGACGATCAGCAACGTCTACGGATCGGTCGACGCCTACACGGCCCACCTCCGCAAACTCGAGGACTTCTGCCGGGGCAATCCCGACAGTGCCGCGGGGCACTTCGTGCTGGCCTATCACTACCTCGTGGGCGGCCATGCCGACATGGCGGCCGAGGCGCTCAAGGTGGTCGTGGCGAAGCAGCCGGGCGACCTGGTGGCCAAGCGGCTGCTCGAAGCGATCACTCCCCCGGAGGAGGGAAAGCCCGAGGCGTCGCCCCCGGCCGCCGGTCAGCCCGCGGCGGCGCCGCAGGCGGAGGCGGCGACGCCGGCCGGTCCCGAGACCGACCTCGTCGGCACCTGGAAGGCGACCAGCGGCAACGATTCGGTCACGCTGACGATCACGGAGGATTCGCGGTTCACCTGGAAGGCGACGCCTGCCGGACGCCCGGCGGTGGAGCTTTCGGGCACCGTCGAGACCGCCCGCGACGCCATCGCCCTGAACACCGAGAAGGCCGGTTCGATGGTGGGCCGTGTGCAGTCGAAGGGGGCCGACGCCTTCGATTTCACGCTCGCCGGGGCCCCCAAAGAGGCGAAGCCGCTGGAATTCCAGCGGCAGAAGTGAGCCCGGCCGGCGGCCTTCCGACATCGCGTCCAGCCTGTCCCCTCCCCCGGCCGATGCTATAAATCACTGGTGTCGGGCGGCCCGCGGGCCCGGCGACGACCAGCCGGTGGCAATCAGGAGACGGTCAATGATCGAAGCCGTGCATCCCGACGTGGTCGTCATCGGCGGGGGTCCATCCGGGGCCACGACGGCGACGCTGGTCGCCCGGCAGGGATTCCGGGTGCGACTGCTCGAGCGTGACCGGTTTCCCCGCTACCACATCGGCGAGTCGTTGATCCCGGAAACCTTCTGGGTGCTCGACCGCCTCGGCATGCTTCCCCGGCTGCGAAACGGCCGGTTCGTCGAGAAGCACAGCGTCCAGTTCGTCACCGAGCACGGGAAGCTGTCCGAGCCCTTCTACTTCGCCGACTACAAGCCGCACGAGAGCGCACAGACCTGGCAGGTCACACGCGACGAGTTCGACCGCGGCATGCTCGACAACGCCCGCGAGCACGGCGTGGACGTGCAGGAGGGGGTGCGGGTGCTGGAGGTGCTTTTCGAGAACGGTCGTGCCGTGGGCGTGCGGGCGGTGGACGAAGCGGGCGTCGAACGGGAGATTCGGGCCTCCGTCGTCGTCGATGCCGCCGGCCAGAGCTGCCTCATCCAGGATCGGCTCGGCCTGCGGGAATGGGACCCCGTGCTCAAGAAGGCGGCGATCTGGACCTATTGGAAAGGCGCCCGGCGGGACGTCGGCCGTGACGCCGGGGCCACGCTGGTGATGCAGACCAAGGGAAAGATCGGCTGGTTCTGGGTGATCCCGCTGCAGGACGACCTCACCAGCGTCGGGGTGGTCGCCCCCTTCGACCATCTGTTCAAGGGACGCGACGCGCGGGAACTCGAACAGATCTACTTCGAGGAGGTGCAGCGGTGCCCGGGCGTGCAGCCGCGGATCGAGGCGGCGGAGCGGGTGGGCCCCTTCCGGGCCGCCAAGGAGTATTCCTACCGCTCGCGGCAGGTGGCCGGCGACGGGTGGGTGCTCGTGGGCGACGCCTTCGGCTTCCTGGACCCGCTCTACTCCTCGGGCATCCTCCTGGCGCTCGTCTCCGGGGCCCGCGCGGCCGACGCGATCGCGGCGGGGCTCGCCTCGGGAGATACCTCGGCGGCCCAGCTCGGCAGCTGGGGGCCGGACTACATGGACGGCATGGACCGCATGCGGAAACTCGTCTGCAACTTCTACGACGGCCTGAACTTCGGACGATTCGTCCGCCGCCACCCCGAGCTCAAGGGGCTGATCACCGACGTCCTGATCGGTGACATTTTCAAGCCCGACATCGACGTGCTCTGGCCGCTGATGGAGCGGATGCGGGCCGAGGAGCCGGCCGCCGAAGCGGCCCTGGCGGTCGGCTGAACGACCGGAACATGCCGAAAAATTGACCCTTTGTGAACCCTGGGGTACTCCTCGACGTAGAGATGACGATCATCTCCGTGGAGTCTCCCATGCACATGCTCTCCCTGTTCCCGGTCAGGTTTTCGGCGGCACGCGGCCGCCGCCTCCGTCGCCCACGTCGTGGATCGTCGTCGGCCGCCCGCCGGCTCGGGGCGTGGGAACGCCTGGGGGCCGCCATGGACGGCCTCGGCCATCTGGATGTCGAGCACCTGGAGCGGCGCAGCCTGATGGCCGCGGACCTCGTGCTGTCGTTCAACGACAACATCGCCGCGAACGTCGACCGCAGCTTTTACTCGCCGGGGACGCAGGTCCAGTACACGCTCACGATCGAGAACAAGGGTGATGCCACCGCCACCGACGCGCAGGTGACCACCTCGCTGGCCGCGGCGATCACTCAGAAGACCTGGACGGCCGCCTACACCGGCGGCGCCACGGGGGCGGCGATCGGTGCCGGGGACATCGGCACCAAGGTCACCGTGCCGGTCGGGGGCAAGGCGGTGTTCACGATCGCCGCCGCCGTCGGCGCGGCTGCGACCGGACCGCTCGTCAGTTCCGCTGCCGTGGCGGCGGCTGCCGGGGAGGTCAACCTCTCCGACAACAACGCCACCGACACCGACCGGTTCGTGCCGGCGTCGATCGCGGTGAGCGACGTGGCCGGCTGGTCGAGCACGTCGCTCGTGCGGCTCACCAATCCCGCCACGGGCGCATTGGTCGCCCAGGCCTTCGCCTTCGAGCCCGACTTCAAGACCGGCGTGCGGACGGCGCTGGGCGATCTCGACGGGGACGGCAAGGTCGAAGTGGTCGCGGTCCCCGACTATGGCCGTGCCGGCGAGATCCGCGTGTTCAGGCAGGACGTCGCGGCCGATGGCGGCGTGACGCTCAGGCGGGACAGCCGCTACGACGTGCTGCCCTTCGGTCGGCAGTACACCGACGGCCTGAACGTCGCCGTCGGCGATTTCGGCAACGACGGCCGCGCCGACATCGCGGTGAGCAAGGCGTTCGGCCCCGGCGAGGTGAAGATCTACACGTCCACGCCCGGGGCCGCCTCGGGACCGCTCACGCTGGCCGCGGCCTTCGATGCCTTCCCGCGGGCGACCGGCGGCGCCACGCTCGCCGCCGCCGACTTCGGCACGACCTCGGGCGGCCGCGTGACCGATGCCCTGCGCCGCGACGGTCGGGCGGAATTGGTCGTGGGCAGTGGCAGCGGCGTGGCACCCGTCGTGCGGGTGTACGACGTGTCGACCCCGGTGCCGGCGGTGGTGGATACGATCCGTCCGCTGTCGGCGGGTTTCGCGGGCGGGCTCACGGTCACGACGGGCCGGGTCAACGTCGATTCGACGCCTGACATCATCGTGTCGCAGGGACGGGGTGGCGCGTCGCTCGTCGAAGCCTACGACGGTCGTCTCGGCCCCGCCACCAACGGCCGGCTCACCAGGTTCGCCGCGTTCGCCGACCTCGCCACCCGCAGCGCCCCGGTGACGACCGCGGGCATCGACACCGACGGGGACGGCCGCATCGACACGCTCCAGGTCGTGCAGGGGGGCGTCGGGACCGCTGAGATGCGGCGTTATTCGACCTCCGGCGTCCGGCAGGGCACGGTGACGAGCCTGACCGGCGGCCTTGACGTCGCCGCCGCAGCCGTCCGCGCCGACCGGGGACTCATCACCACCGCGTCCGGGCTGCAGTATCGCGAACTGGTCGTGGGCACGGGAGGGAGTCCCTCGTCGAACACCGCGACCGTCCGCGTCAACTACGAGGGATGGCTGCTCGACGGCACCCGGTTCGACGGCAACCGGGACTCCTCCTTCGGCCTCAACAACGTGATCGCCGGCTGGACCGAGGGGCTCCGCACGATGAAGGTCGGCGGCCGCACCCAGTTCATCATCCCGGCCAACCTGGCCTACGGCGGGACGGCCCGCCCCGGCATCCCCGCCAACTCGACGCTGGTGTTCGACGTCGAACTGCTCTCCACGACGTGAACGTCGCCCGGGCGATCCCGGGCCGGTGGGGCACGTCGTGTGGGGAAGGCTACCAGCGGGCCTCGAGACCGAGGCTGCCGCCGCTGAGGAACACGCTGCCCGCGCCGACGATGTTCGTGCCGCCGGCCGCCGTCGGCGTGAAGTCGAACTGGTCGGGCGCCAGGGCGACGCCCGTGAACCAGAGCATGTTGTAGCCGACCCGCAGCCCCCACACGTCGCTCAGCCGGTACACGGCGGAGGGGCCGATTTCGGCGATCATGCCCATGCCGGCGGTGTCGGAGGACTTCGGCTTCCGGAACGGAGCCGCGAGCGGATCGAAGAGCGTCTGCGACTGGGAGAGCATGGTGCCGGCGATGCCGATCTTCATGGTGCCTTCGAGGGCCCAGCGTTCGAACGCCATGCGGCCCCGCACGCCAACCTGTCCGGCGAACAGGTTGGACGAGGTGGTGACGCCGTAGGTGCTGGCCTGCGGTGTCGATCCCCTCGGGATCGACAGCATGGCCGCGTCCTCGACGTCGGCCCAGCGGAAGCCGCCGATCCAGTCGACGTGGCCGCCATCGTAACCGTCGCATCGCTGCCACGGCCTGCCGGAGCGGCGGTTGAAGCCGCCGTCGTAGTCGTGGAAGACGAGGTTGAACTCCGCGGAATGGACGGTCATGTCGTCGGTGAGCCGCGCCGAGAACCCGTCGACGAGACCGGTGCGGACGGCGAACGATCGGTTGGGCGCCTCCAGTCGGCCGCCCGCGTCCGTGGCGAGTCGGTCGGCCCCCATGCCATACACGCCGAGGTAGCCGACCTCCCAGCCGACGTCATGCTCGCCGTAGGTGCCGTAGAGCACGCGTGCGCCCGTGCCGATGGTGCTCACGGGGTCGCCCGCCGCGATCACCGGCACCGCCGGGGCGGTGGTCGCCACCACGAGCGGCCGTTCGACCGCGGCGTTGTCCCGCTGCAGGAACAAGGCGTCGAACACCGCGTAGGACCGCTCGTCCGGGACGCACGGCCAGTCGGCGGCCGGCAGTCGGCTGCCCGGCGCCATGACCGCGACGACGGCGGCCACCGTGGCGAGCGAGGCCAGCCGGAGGGGAACGGCGGCTGGGGCGGATGGGCAACGCATCATGTGGCCGCGGCGACTGGAACCCGGGATCGATGGGACGACGGGCACGCGCAATCCCCTACGACCGTTTTCTTCGGCACCGCCGGCAGGGGGCATGAGAATCGTTGCGGTCGATACGGAATCGGACCCGGCGGAGTGACGGCCCGGGGAACTGGGAGAGGTGAGGGACCCCGGCGGTCGGTGGAGAGGGCCCCGGTCGCGGAAAACGGCGGGCCGTCCCGCCCCCGTCGCCGCCTGCTGGCAGGACGCCAGCGGACCGGATAGGCTCTCCCGGTGGCGCGGGCCCCGTCCGCGCCGACCGCTTCCCAGGGGAACCAGCTTGCATGGACCAGTACCGCCGCATCCAGACCGCCAAGAAGGGCGACATCCACATCGTGCTGTTCAAGGACAAGAAGATCCTGGACGACACGGTGCTCGACGAGATCAAGACCGAGATCAATCGCCTGATGGGCAATGCCGCCGGTCCTGACATGCTGCTCGACTTCTCGAACGTCGAGTTCATGTCGAGCGCCATGCTGGGGCTCCTCGGCCAGCTGCACCGGAAGATTTCCGCCGGCAAGGGCCGGCTGAAGATGTGCGGCATCCGTCCGGAGATCTTCCAGGTCTTCAAGCTCACGAACCTCGACAAGCTCTTCAAGATCCACCCCGACGCCCCTGCCGGGCTCGCGGCGTTCGAGGCCTGACCGGGTGGGCGTGGAGACGGCCCGATGAATCCCGACGCAGCGGCCGGTCCGACGGGGGCCGGCGTCCGGCCGGCGGCCGGTGGTGGCGTGGACGTGCTCATCGCCGAGGACAGCCGCATCCAGGCGAAGATGCTGCAGCGGCGGCTCACCGAGGCCGGCCACACCGTCCGCTGGGGCGAGACCGGCGCCGACGCGCTCGCACTGGCCCGTGAGCGACGTCCCGACATCATCGTGTCGGACATCGAGATGCCGGTGATGACCGGCTACGAGTTCTGCAAGGCGGTCAAGTCCGACCCGTCCCTGCGCACCGTGCCCTTCATCCTGCTGTCCACGCTCGCCGACCCCATCGACATCATCCGCGGCCTCGACGCCGGCGCCGACAACTACGTCACCAAGCCCTACGAGCCCGAGTTCCTGCTCGGCCGGATGCAGTCGTTGCTGGCGACGCCGCTGGTGCCCGACGAGGCGGCGGCCGAGATGGCGACGCTCGACGTGACGCTCGCCGGCCAGCAGTTCCGGGTCAAGGCGGGTCGCCAGCAGGTGCTCAACCTGCTCGTATCGACGTTCGAGAACGCCGTGGCCAAGAACCAGGAACTCGTGGTCGCCAACCAGGACCTGTCCGTCGCCCGCGACAACCTGCAGCGGAGCAACGTCGAACTGACCGAGCTCAACGACCGCATCACCCGCATCAATGCCCAGATGGTGCGGGATCTCGAGGCGGCGGCCAAGGTGCAACGGTCGCTGCTGCCCGCGGCGGGCGTCAGCATCCCGGGCGCGGAGGTGGCCTGGAGATACGTGCCGTGCCAGGGGCTGGCGGGCGACTTTCTCAACGTCTTTCCGCTCGACGCGGAGCACGCGGGGGTGTTCGTCGTGGACGTGAGCGGCCACGGCGTGCCCTCGTCGCTGATGGCGGTGACGGTGGGTCGGTTCCTGACGCCGAAGGTGTCGGAACAGTCGCTCCTGGTGCGGCAGGGGCAGGACGGGCGGGTGGTCGTGGCGCGGCCGGCCGAGGTGGCCACGCAGCTCAACCGGCTGTTTCAGGCGGACGAGTTCTCGGGGCTGTATTTCACGATCCTCTACGGCGTGCTGCACCTGCCCAGCGGACGCTTCGACTTCGTCTCCGGGGGGCATCCGGCGCTCGTGCGGGTGTCGGCCGGCGGCACGCCCGAGTTCCATCCGGCGGAGGGCTTTCCGATCGCCTTCGTGCCCGACGTGGAGTACGACCAGCACACGCTGCAGCTCGCGCCGGGGGACCGCATCTATCTCTACTCCGACGGGGTGCCCGAGGCGATGGACAAGGACCGGCAGCAGCTCGGCGACGAGGCGCTGGCCCGGGAGCTGGCCGCCACCCGCGGGCAGCCTCTCGACGCGAGCGTGCAGTCGCTGTTGCAGCGGGTCGAGGACTGGTGCCGTCCCCAGGGGCCGCTCGACGACGTCTCGATCCTGGGCGTCGAGTGGCGGCCCTGACGCGGCCGCCACCGCGACGCGACCGCGCGGTGCCGCCGGTGCCCGTTCGGGTCAGCGCGGCTTCGGACGGTAGTAGCTGCAGCCGGCCCCCAGCAGGCGGTCGTAGCCCGCGTCCATGCCGATGAGCGTCTCCGCGCCGCCGAGAAACAACAGGCCGTCGGGCCGGAGGACGCGCCGCATCCGCTCGACGAGCGCGGCCCGGGTGGGGATGTCGAAGTAGATCATCACGTTGCGGACGAAGACCACGTCGCAGGGCGGCATCATCGGCCACGTGGCGTTGAGGTTCAGGGAGCGGAACTCGACGAGTCGCCGGCAGTCCTGCGAGATGCTCCACTTGCCCTGCAGAGGCCGGAAGTAGCGGCGCAGGAGGGCGGGTTCGAGGCCCCGCGCGGTTTCGAGGTTCGTGAACACCCCCTCCCGGGCGCGGTCCAGCACCGCTTCGGAGAAGTCCGTGGCCAGAATCCGCACCCGCCACGAGCCGAGCATCTCGCGGAAATGCTCGTTGAGCAGCATGGCGATGCTGTAGGGCTCCTGCCCGCTGGAGCAGGCGGCCGACCAGAACGTGAGCTGCCGCATGGCGGCCCGGCGCTCCAGCAGGGCGGGCAGCAGCTGCCGGAGCGTTTCGAAGGGGCTGCGGTCGCGGAAGAACGACGTCTCGTGCGTCATCATCGCGCTGAGCACGTCCCGCTCCAGGGTCGGGTCGAGTCCCTTGCGGATCCGGTCGATGAGCGTGTCGAGGCTGGGAATCTTCCGTTGCCGGACGATCGGCATGAGCCGCGCGATGACGAGGTACTCCTTCGTCTCGTCCACGACCACGCCCGTCCGCGTGCGGAGCAGCTGGGCGAGGTAGCGGAACTGGTCCGGGCCGACCTTCATGGCCGTCTCCTGCGCCGTCAGCCGCCGCGGCGGGCGAGACGCAACGCCACGTCGACGCCGATCTGCGGCAACGGCAGGACGGCGTCGGCGAGGCCCGCGCGGACCACTTCGCCCGGCATTCCCCAGACGACGCTCGTGAACTCGTCCTGCGCGATCACCGCGCCGCCGGCATCGACGATCGCGCGCGACCCCTGCAGGCCGTCGCGGCCCATGCCGGTGAGCACGACGCCGAGCGTGCCTGCGCCCCAGGTCCGCGCGGCCGAGCGGAAGAGCACGTCCGCGGCGGGCCGGCAGGCGTTTTCGGGGGGATCGTCCGTGAGCCGCACCCGGGCGGCGATGGAGTCGCCGGTGATCTCGAGATGGCGGCCGCCCGGGGCCAAGAGGATGTCGCCGGCGCGGAGTTCCTGACCCGCCTGGGCCTCGCGGACGCTCGCGTCGCACAGTCGGGAGAGCCGCTCGGCCAGCTGCGCCGTGAAGAAGGCCGGCATGTGCTGCACGATCAGCACGGGCACGCGGGCCGTCCGGGCGAACGACGGCAGCACCTCCGCCAGCGCGGTGGGGCCGCCCGTGGAGACGGCGATCACGACCCCGCGGATCGGTCCGCGCCGGGCGGGAGCGGCCGTGCGGGCCGGGACCGCCGGTCCGCCTCGCGGGGCCGGTCCGCCCCTGGATACCAGCGCCTTGATCTTCACGATGACCTCGTCGCGGATGCGGGCCGAGACCTCCTCTGGCGTGAGTCCCGCCGGCTTGGCGACGTAGTCGTTGGCTCCCGCCAGCAGGGCGTCGAGCGTGGCCTTCGACCCGCGTTCCGTCAGGCTGGAGAACATCAGCACCGGGAGCTTGGGCCGCAGCCGGCGGATCTCCCGCAGCGTGGAGATGCCGTCGAGAACCGGCATTTCCACGTCGAGCAGGACGAGGTCGGGCGGGCTGGCGGCGATCGCGGCCAGCGCCACCTGTCCGTTGATCGCCGTGCCGACGACCTGGAGGTCGGGGTCGGCTGCCAGGGCGGCCGAGAGCGCGGCGCGGATCGTGGCGGAGTCGTCCACCACCAGCACGCGGATCGGCCCCCGGCCTCCGGCCCCGGCCGCCTCGGCGGCGGTGCAGACACCGAGCGCGACGAGCTTGCGGGCGAGCGCCTCGGGCGTGAACGGCTTCGACAGGAACTCGTCGACCCCGGCCTCGATGGCCGTGGCGATCCGGTCGGTGTCGTTCTCCGTCGACACCATCAGCAGCTTCAGGTCGCGGTGCGCCGGTGCGCGACGCAGCCGCCGGACCAGTTCGATGCCGTCCATCACGGGCATGTGCCAGTCGATCGTCACCAGGTCCGGGCGGGCCGCCGTCAGCGCGGCCAGCGCCTCGGCGCCGTTGGCCGCCTCGATGCACTCGAACCGGAGGTCGCGGAGCGCCCGCACCAGGATGCTGCGACTCGGCTTCGAGTCGTCCACGACCAACGCCCGCATGCCGTTCCCTCCCTGGTGGTCACCGGCGGCCCGTCAGGACCGACGGTATTCCTCGACGAGTCGCTGGAGCCCCTGGGCCATGCGGGCGAGTTCCTGCGAGGACACCTGCGTGTTCGACGCCCCCTCCGCCGTGCTCTGCGCCGCCTGGGCCACCTGCACGATGTTCTCGGCGATCTCCGACGAGCCGGTGGTCGCCTCGGTGATGTTGCGGCTGATCTCGCTGGTGGTCACCGACTGCTCCTCGACGGCCGCGGCGATCCGGGTCTGGAGGCCGTCGATCGTCTCGATCACCGCACGGATGCCGCCGATGTCCGTGACGGCCCGACGGGTGTCGCTCTGCATGGCCTCGATCTTCGCGCCGATGTCCTCGGTGGCGCGGGCGGTCTCGCGGGCGAGTTCCTTGACCTCGTTGGCGACCACCGCGAATCCGCGTCCCGCCTCGCCGGCGCGGGCGGCCTCGATGGTGGCGTTGAGGGCGAGGAGGTTCGTCTGCTCGGCGATGGAGGTGATCACCTTCACCACCTTGCCGATCTCGGCGCTGGAGCGGCCCAGGGCGTCCATGGTGGTGGAGGCGGTCCCCGACATCTCCACCGCCTGCTTCGCCACGGAGGCGGCGTCCTGCGCGCTCTTGGCGATCTCGTGGATGCTCTCGACGAGGTTGTCGATCGAGCCGGACACCGTGCGGGCGTTGCTGCTGACCTGCTCCGCGGCCGCCGACACGAGGTTCGCCTGCGCCGTGGTCTGCTCCGCGGCCGCGCTCATCTGCTGGCTGACGCTGGTCAGCTCCTCCGAGGAGCTGGCCAGCGCGTGCGTGTTGTCGACGATGCCGTCCACCAGGGCGGTCTGCCGCCGCGATTCGCGGGTCAGGCGGCGGGCGATCCCCGACGAGACCAGCAAAACCCCCGCGGTCGTCAGCCCGAAGATGCTCAGCGCGAACGTGCGCAGCCGGTGGATCGGCGCCAGCACCTCGTCCCGGTCGATCTCGGAGACCAGCGCCCAGCGGACGGTGTCGCGGTCGTTGCCGGCGTCGCGGTGGATCGTCACCGGCGTCCACGAGGAGAGCACCTGGGCGCCGCGGTAGTCGCGGCCGAGCGCCGTTCCCGATCCGCCGTCGTCGAGCGCGTTGCGAACCGCCGGCGTATCGACCTTGAACCTGGGGTCGATGATCGTCGTGGCCACGCCGAGCGACTTGGCGAACCGCGAATTGCTGCGGAACAGCCGGTCGGGGCCGATCGCGTAGGTCTCGCCCGTCCGGCCCATGCCGGTCGTCTCGCCGATGATCTCGTCGGCACGATCGATGGGAATCTGGAAGGCCACGACGCCCACCAGTTGACGGCCGTCGTACAGCGGCGCGGCGAGGAAGCTCGCCGGCTCCATGCACGACGGGAGGTAGCGGGCGAAGTGTCCGTAGGCGACGGCGTCGCGGCGGCCGCCGCCGACGGCCTTGTGGAAGGCGTCGCCGAGGCTCGTCGCGGCCAGCGGGCCTCCCCGGAGCGAGCCGGCGAAATCGGGCTCCTTCAGCACGCTGTACACCACCGTGCCGGTGGTGGCGTCGATGAGGAACACGTCCGCCAGCCCGTACTTCTCCAGCAGGCTGCGGAGCAGCGGATGGAACGCGGCGTGGACGCGGGAGTAGGTGGAGGCGTCGTCGGCCGCGTCGAGCAGCTGCTTCGCGCCGAGCGGATGGTCGTTGCGACGGATGTAGAGGTACTGCAGGTAGGCCCCGTTGTCGTCGAGGGCCTCGACGAGGGGCTTCGTCGCGGGCTCTCCGCCCGCCCGGCGGCGGAACTCCGCGGCGAACTCGCCGGCGTAGTGCGCGTCGACCTCGCGGCGCACCCGGGCCAGCTCCTTGGCGTCGGCCCGATTCTCCGCGACCACGTTGGGCAAGGCCTCGGCGAACTGGCGGCAGGCATCGATCGCCATGCGGTCCTCGGCCAGCACCCGCAGCTCGTCGTGCAGCGTCTGGAAGTAGCGTTCGACCGACTTCGCCGTGATCGTACGGACCGTTTCCAGCTTGCCGAACGCCTCGGCGGTCAGCGCGGCGGCCGCCGACTGGTAGGTGGCGATTCCCATGATCGCCAGGGGGATGAGCGAGACCGCCAGCAGCGAGAGCAGCAGCCTGTTGCCGAGGAGCGACCGCCAGCCGCCGTCGGCTGCACGATCGTTCGCGTCTCGGCCCGTCGGGTCGAAGTCGTCAACCGCCATGGAGGACTCCCTGTCGTTGGAGAAACGGTTCCCGCGGCCGCGCGAGCGACTGCATGATCCGCTGGGGATCGAGGAAATGCACGAGGCTTTCGGCGGCCGCGAACACGCCGGTGACGGCGTCGAACGGTGGCTCGGAGGCGGTCCGCGCGGGGGGCTCGATGCGGTCCGCCGGCACCTCGAGGACGTCGAGCATCTCGTCCACGAGCAGGCTGTACCATTCGTCCGCCACGCGGAGCACGAGGTGGGTGCCGCCCGCCACCCCGTCCGGCAGGCCGAGTTGCCGGCGCATGTCGATCACCGGCACGATGCGACCCCGCAGGTGCACGAGGCCGAGCACGGCGGGCGGAGCGTGCGGCACCCGCGTGATGCGGCCGTCGCGGAGGACCTCCGCCACGTCCGCGGCGGACACGGCGAAGCGTTCGCCGCCCACGAGGAAGCAGCAGGAGCGGATGATGCGGGGTGCGGCCATCGCGGTCGTGTCAGGAGGAGAGGGCGTTGGCCGGGGCGCGCGCCGCGGCATGTCCGGTGCCGCCGGCGGCATGGGCGGCGATCACGGACAGGTCGAGGAGTTCCGTCGCCTGTCCGCCGACCGCGAGCGTGCCCGCCACGCCGGTCGCCGCGAGGGAGGGCTGCAGGGCCGACTCCGCCGCCGCGACGTCGAGGATCCGTCCGACGGCCAGGCCGATGCCACCACGACGGTCGTCGAGCACGATCAGGTTGACCGCTCCGCCGTCAGCGGCCGCCGGGGCCGGCGGCGGCCCGGGTGGGGCGAGGAGCGTGTCGGCGTCGATCACGGGGGTGAAGCCCTCACCCCGCTGCACGAGCTGCCGGCCCCCGGCGGTCTGCAGCGATCGGCGGTCGAACTGCTCGAGCCGGACGACCGCGTCGAGGGGCAGGGCGATCCTGCGGCCGGCGTCGGTGCGGCAGACGAGGTACGTGTCGGTGCCACCGGCCGCCGAGCCGGCGGTCGCTGGAGGGTGCCGCTGGGACGGTGGCAGGTCGGCGGCCCGGAGGATGCCACGCAGGTCGAGGATCAGCACCACGCCGCCGTCGCCGAGCACCGTCGCCCCGGAGTAGATGCCCAGCTGCGCGAGCAGGCCGCCGATCGGCTTCACGACGATGGTCGAGAGGCTCGCCGCCTCGGGATGCCGGACGCCCGTGCGCAGGTCACCGGCGGCGGCGTCCGGGGCCGAGACGTCCGTCTGCGTGCCGTCCACCACCAGGCCGAACTCGTGGTCGTCCACCCGCACCAGCACCACGGTGCCGGTGTCGCGGGCCGCGGGGACGGTGCGGAGCCCGAGGAAGGTGTCGAGGAAGATCACCGGGACCAGCCGGCCGCGGACCCTGATGACCGTGGCGTCGCCGAGCCCTTCGATCCGCGGCCCGCCGTCGGCCCGCAGCGACACCAGTTCACCGACGGCCGCCTGGGGAATGGCGAACCGCTCCGTGCCGCACCGCACCACCAGCGCCGGGATGATCGCCAGCGTGAGCGGCACCCGCACCCGCACCGTCGTGCCGCGTCCCGGCCGGCTGGCGATGTCGACCGTGCCGCCGATCGCCTCGATGTTGGTCTTCACCACGTCCATGCCGACCCCCCGGCCCGAGACGCTCGTCACCCGAGCGGCCGTGGAGAAACCGGGCTCGAAGATGAACTGCAGGACGCGGTCGTCGGGGAGAGCCGCGGCGGCGTCTGCCTCGAGGAGGCCGCGGGCGACGGCCTTGGCGCGGACCGCCTCCACCGGGATGCCGGCGCCGTCGTCCTGCACCTCGATCGTCACCTGGCCGCTCTCGTGAAAGGCCCGCAGTTGCAGGAGCCCCGCCCGCGGCTTGCCGTGCGCGGCGCGGGTCGCCGGCGGCTCGATGCCGTGGTCGATGGCGTTGCGCACCAGGTGTGTGAGGGGATCGCGGATGCTCTCGATCAGCGTGCGGTCGAGCTCGGTGTCGGCGCCGTCGATGACGAGCTGTACCTCCCGGCCGCAGGAGACGGCGAGGTCCCGCACGGTCCGGGGAAACTTGCTGAACACGTGCTCGATCGGCTGCATCCGGGTCTTCACCGCCGCCGACTGGAGCGAGTTGGTGACGGTGTTGATGCGGTGGATGACGCCCTCGAGGGCCGGATCGGCCGTGGGCAGGCTCCGCAGTTCGTTGCGGGCGAGCACGAGTTCGCCCACGAGGTCGAGGATCGACGCCAGCAGGCCGACGTCGACCCGGATCGAACTGTCGGCCGGCGGGGTCGCCGGCCTGGCGGCGTCCGGGACCGGGACCGGGACGATCGGCTGGGCCGCGGCGGACGGTGCCGGCGTCGGGGCGGGAGCATCGTCCGGGACCGCGGTCCCGGCGGCCCCGCCGCCGGTCCGGACGGCCGTCTGGACCGGTGGCTCGACGGGTACCGCTGCCTGCGGCGTGATCAACGGCACCGCCGGCACGGCCGCATCCCCGGCGGCGACGGCCGCGAGCGTCTGGGTGAGTTCGCGGAAGTCCGCCTCCCCCTCGACGCCGGTGTGATGGATCGTCTGCAGGATGGAACGCACCGCGTCCACCATCGAATAGAGCGTGCCCGTCACGCGGTCGTCGAGGCGGATCGTGCCGTCGCGCAGCCGGCCGAGCAGGTGCTCGCCGCTGTGCGTGAGCGCCCCGAGCTTGGAAAAGCCGAAGAAGCCGCTGTTGCCCTTGATCGTGTGCACGGTGCGAAAAATGCTCGCCAGCCGCTGCGGATCGTCGGGACGTTCCTCCAGCGCGAGCAGATCACGGTCGAGCTGATCGAGGTTTTCCCCCGACTCGACCAGGAACTCCTCGATGAATTCGCGGTTGTCGCTCATCGCCGACCGTCCTGCCGGGGCCCTTCCCGGGCCGGCGCCCGGGGCATGCGGGCCCGTCCTGAAGCATACCTCCCGAATTCCGCCCCCCGCGGCCGCCCCCGCGGTATGCTGCTCCCATGACGCCACCCGTCGGTCTCCCCGTCTGCCGCCGCCCGATTCGCAGGCCGTTGCTCGCGGTGGTCTGCGCGGCACTGGTTCCGCTCGGCGGCGTGGTCGCCGCCGAGCGGGGGCCTGCCGACTGGCCGCGGTGGCGGGGGCATGCCGGGGCCGGTGCCGGCGGATCCGACCGGTATCCCCGCCAGTGGACCGACCGTGACTGGGCCTGGCAGGCGGACCTGCCCGGTGCCGGTCACTCTTCGCCCGTCATCTGGCGGGGTCGGGTGTACACCGCCGCCGCCGACGAGACGGCGTCGCAGCGGTTCGTCTGCTGCCACGCGGCGACCGACGGCCGGCTGCTCTGGCGGCGGGAGATTCCCGGACCGATCGAGCCGCACCACGCCCAGAACAGCTCCGCCTCCGGGTCGGTGACGTGCGACGAGGCCGGAATCTACTGGCTCTGGGGCACGAAGGAACAACTCCGCGTGGAGGCGTTCTCCCACGACGGCGAACCCCGCTGGCATGTCGATCTCGGCCCCTACTCGAGCGAGCACGGCTTCGGGGCGTCGGCGGCGGTATGGCGCGACCGCCTCATCGTGCCGATGGAGCACGACGGACCCAGCGCCGTGGTCGCCCTCGACACGGCGACGGGTCGCGAGCACTGGCGGTTGCCGCGGGAGACGGCCCGCACCGCCTATTCCACGCCGCTCGTCATCGAGCCCGACGAACCGGCGTCCACCGGGACCCCGCTGGTGGTGCTGGCGAGCATGGCGCACGGCCTGACGGGCGTCGATCCCGCCCGGGGCACGGTGGTCTGGGAACGCCGCTGCTTTCCGCGGCGGACGGTGTCCTCGCCGGTCGCGGCGGGGCCGCTCGTGCTCTGCACCTGCGGCGAGGGCGGCGGCGACAACACGCTCGTTGCCCTGCGGCCGGGCGCCGCGGCCGAGCCGGAGATCGCCTACCAGCTCGACCGCAGCGTGGCCCCGTACGTGCCGACGCCCGTCTGTTCCGGCGAACGCCTCTACCTGTGGGGGGATCGCGGAGTGGTCACGTGCGTCACGGCCGGAGACGGGACCGTGCGCTGGCGCGGACGTGTCGGCGGCACCTTCTCCGCCTCGCCGATCGTCGTGGGGGGCACCGTGGTCAACGTCTCGGCCGACGGCGAGGTGGTGGTGATCGCCGATGGGGACGCGTTCGAGGTCCTGGGCCGGACGCCGCTGGGTGAACCCTGCCGGGCCACGCCGGCCGTGGCGGGCGGGAGGCTCTTCTTCCGCAGCGTCGGCAGGCTGCACGCCCTCGACGCGGTCGGAGACGGTCCTTCGCGCTGAGGCGACGGGACGACGGCGATGCCGGAGCGGACTAGCGGCGGCGGCGGTCGATCCGCTGCTCGAGCAGCCGGGCCAGCGGCCAGCCCGCCAGCGTCATCACGATGACGTCGTCCACGGCGCCCACCAGGGGAATCGCGTCGGGCAGGATGTCGAACGGCATCAGCACCCAGCACGACGCCAGCAGGAACACGATCACCATCCGTGGCAGCCGGGCGATCTGCTCGAGCACGTCCGCCTCGAAGTCCACGGCGGGCGGGGGCACGAGAAAGATCCCCTCCGCGTCGTGCCGCACCTGCAGGAGCCCGTGGGTCGTGACGAGGTCGTGCGTGATCGCGCGGGTGATGTCGCGGACGGTGGCGGCGTCCACGCCCGGCACCCGTTCGTAGGTCTGGCGGACGAGGCCTTCCGCGGTCCGCTCCCCGAGACGGCCGTCGTCCCAGGTGCGGGTGACCAGCCGCAGGCAGGTGCGGCGTTCCAGCTCGTCACGGACCTGCCGCAGCCGGAAGAGGATCTCCCGGTCGCGGTGGTACTTCTCCACGTCGCGGAACTGCAGCGACATCCCCGCGATCATCGTGGCCAGCCCCGCCAGGAACGGCAGGCTCGGCACCGGCTCCTGGCCGAAGGCGACGGCCAGCGGGATGAAGAACAGCGCGGCCGCGAGGCCCATGCGCGTGGCCGGGGTGCCGCCCACGGAGGTGACGACGCACACCGCCAGCAGCACGATGGCGGTGCCCGGGCTCGACAGTGCGTCGGCGATCCACGCGGGCACGAGGCCGTTCACACCCAGGAATCCTCCCGCCGCCCGGACCGCGGCGAACAGCGCCCCGATGACGCCGCCCGCGTCGTCCTGGTGCCAGGGCCGGCCGAGCAGGCGGGCCACGAACAGCGTGAACGGGTAGGCGAGCACGATCTGGCCGACGAGATTGAGGCCCCTCGACACGCCCAGCAGGTGCCATTCGAAGGCGATGGCCGACACCATCAGCAGGCCCAGGAGCGTGATCACGCTCGACTGCCGCCAGCTGAAGTGGTCGCCGGTGAACCAGGGGTCGAGCATCATCAGTCGCGCGGCCGCGACGTAGAGCACGACGACCAGCAGCTGCCGCGCGAACGTCCACTGCCGGCCCGCGATGCCGGCGGGCACGCCGAGCAGTTCGGGAGCGGCACGCGCCCAGCCCGCGAGCGACCGGGTGCGGTCGGCGGCAGGGGGGGCGCCGGTCGGGAGGATCGCGTCGTTCATCGGCGGCCGTGGGGCGGGAGGGCGTCGAGGGCGGCCCGGTCGGTGGCGATCGCACGGTCCAGATCCTCGCGGGACCACTCGAACCCGTTGACCGTGTGGCGGTCGGTGCCGAAGCCCAGCCGCTGCGGCCAGGCGGCGCGGAGGGCGGCGTAGATCTCCAGCCGCAGGGAGAGCGCGTCGGCGGTCGGCGCCGACGACAGCTGGCGGATCGCCTCGAGCGCCCGTTCCCGGTGCGGGTCGGCGAAGGCCCGGCCGCCGCACGCCCAGGCATGGGCGTGCAGCCGGGCCCGGTCGAGGTGGAGCAGGTCGGCCCAGGCGGTGCGGCCGGCGGCCGACCAGTCGGCGTCGTGCTGCTGGAGCAGAGTGAGGGCGTCGCTGATCGTGCCCTGGCAGCGCTCGACCTCGGCGAGATGGTCGGCCGACACGGGGGTCGTGCCGACCGCGTCCCGGAGCCAGTTCCACAGGCCCTCGCGTTGCCGGTGGGAATCGATGTCGTCCCGTCGCACCGCCTCGGCCTGGAAGTGCGCCGCCTCCAAGCGATCGGGATGGAGGTGGAGAAAGCTCCGGGCGCGATCACGGAGTTCCTGGCGTTCGTCGAGGTCGACGAGCGTCTGCAGGTAGTACCGCCACAGGCTGACGCTCGCCCCGTCGGGATCGTCCACGCGGGCCCGGAAGGCGGCCAGCGCCCGCGTGGGCACGCCCTGGTCGAGCAGGGCGATCGCGGACCGCTCGAGCGTTCGTCGCGACGGAGTGAGCGGCAGTGGCTCGGCCTGCAGCGGCGCGGGCAGTTCCAGCGGCGGACGGGCCATGCCGCCCCGGGGCAGGAGCCACCAGATCGCCGCCGCCGCCACGGCGATCAGCAGGCACTGCGCCACGATGGCCGCCGGCGGCCGGGGCGTATCGGCCGAGGCCTCGGCGACGGCCAGCGGATCCATTCGTTCTTCGAGATCGACCGCACGCATCCCCTCCGGCGACAGCGTGGTCGTCGTCGGCACCAGGGGCCGTGCCAGCGAGCCCGTGGGCACGGAGTCGGGGCCGGCATCCGCGGGCGGAGCGGGCGGGCGACCGGACGGGAACGGCACCAGATCGGAACTCGGGCTCATGCCGGCAGTGTGACCGGGCCTCGGCAGTGCGGCAAGATTTCCATCCTGCCGGCGACAGGGGGCGGGCCACGGGGCTCAGGCGACCAGCCCGGCGGCGCGGGCGATCCGCCAGACGCCGGCCGGCCCGGTGTCGTCGAGCGACCGCACCTGCCCGATGTCGAATGCCGCGAGTGCCGCCCGGTAGCGTCGGCACAGGGCCGGATCGCCGAGCAGCACCAGCGGCGGGCAGCCTCCGGCGCCGAGGCCGGCCAGGACGCTGCGGATCTCCTCGCCCACGAGCAGGCCGGACAGGTAGTCGAGCGTTTGCGTTGCCGACAGGCCGCCCGTGAGGAACAGGCTGCGGGCGGAGAAGATCCGGCCGGCGATGCCGGCGGCGCCACTCTCGCGGGCTGTCCGCAGGCCGCGCTGGAAGGCCGCATCCGGCGACCACTCGTCCGGCGTCACGTCGGCCGCGGCGGCAGGTGCCGCACCGGCGTCCCTGGCGGGACGGCCGAGCAGCGAGTGCTCGCGGAGCAGGGCGAAGAGTTCCCCGGTCAGGTACGTGGTGAACCCGACGATGCGTTCCCCCTCCACCCGCGCCCACTTCGAGTGCGTGCCGGGCAGCACGAACAGCGACCCGCCGGCGAGCGCGGGATCGGTCGCGAGGGCGCCGAGGATCTGCGTCTCCTCGCCCCGCATCACGTCCGGCAGTCCGCCCTCCTGGATGAGCCCCGGCACGAGGGAAAGCGTCCCGCAGCCGCCGTCGAAGGCGACGAGCCCGGCGGCGATCGCCGCGGGG
>Ga0214917_10003037_pt1 | contig 19849 bp, 11 predicted proteins | sample LL_1208_BB_MetaG_FD_177983 | JGI IMG/M metagenome (GOLD analysis project Ga0214917, IMG submission 177983) | Freshwater microbial communities from Lake Lanier, Atlanta, Georgia, United States - LL_1208_BB | ecosystem: Environmental > Aquatic > Freshwater > Lake | place: USA: Georgia | collected...
GAGCAGGTCCGCGACCGCCTGGCGATCGAGCTGCTTCTCGAGCCCCTCCGGCATGATCGACTGGCCGGTGCTCTTGAGCAGCTCGATCTCCCGGCGGGCTACCGTGTCGGTGGCGTTCTCAGCCCTTCTGAAAGTGATGCTGCCCGCCGACTCGTCGGCGATCATGCCGGTCACCGTCCGACCATCCTCCAACTGGGCCACGTAGTTGACGTACAGCGGATTCACCTCGCGGTTGGGATCGAGCATGTTGGTGAGGATCGCCTCCGGCCCGCGGCTCTTGAAGGCGGCCAGGTTCGGGCCGATCTCGTGCCCCACCCCTTCCGCCTTGTGGCACTGGGCGCACACGCGGGCGAAGTGGCCGCGGCCCCGGGCGGCGTCGCCCGCCAGTTCGAGCGCCGGCCGGTAGGCCTCGAGCACGTCCTTGCGCGAACTGGCCTGCACGCGAGCCGCCAGCCTCTCGTAGCCCGCCCGGATCGCCGGATCCTTGTACGACTCGAGCAGCCGCACCTGCGCCGGATCGAACTCCGACAGCGGCACCCCGCCCGACTCGACGGCGGCCAGGAAGGCCCGCACCCACTCGGGCCGGCTGAAGACCGCCGTGGCGGCGGGCCCGCGGACCTTGGGGCCCAGCTGAGACCAGCGAGCGAGCAGCCAGCCTCCCGCCTCCGGTGCCCCCGTCGCCTCCACCGCCTTCACGGCCGCCGCCTGCACCGCCTGCGGCTGGCCGACCTCGAGCAGCGTCGCGAGCGTGTCGGCCGCATCGGCGAACGGCCCCAACGCCAGTCGGCCGATCGCCGCCACCCGCTCGGCTTCGGCCGCCCCGGCGTCTTCCGCCACAGCCCGTGACCGCACGAGCAGGGCATCCCGCGCGGCCGTGAGCGACGGCGGCACCGGGAGGGTCGCGCGCCGGGCCGCCGCCGCCTTGGCGCGGCCGGCGAGATAGCCGGCGACCAGCCGCGCCGCCGCCGGGGATCCGGCGCGGGCGCAGCCAGCGACGGCCTGTTCCAGGGCCTGCACGTCGGCGGCGACCAGCTGCTGCCCCACGACCGCGGCGAGCGACTCGAGCATCGCCTCGCCCGCCGGCGAGGCGGCGTAGTCGGCACGGCCCGCCAGATCGACGAGCACGTCGCCGGCGCCCTGTGCCAACGAGCTGAACACGGCCGCCCGCGGATAGACGCCACCGCCGTCCCGCACCGCGAGCCGGGCCAGCGCCGCGTTGCGGTCGCCCCCGGCGGGGAACTCGCCGAGTGAAAAGGCGAGCTGATACCGCACCCGCGGATCCTCGTCGTCCGTCATGCGGCAGAGTTTCGCCAGGAGCGGAGCCTCGGCGGGCCGCCGGTCGGCGAGCCGCACCGCGTGCTCGCGGACCCGTGGATGCGGGTCGTCGAGCGCCGCCAGCAGCACGGCCGCGGACAGCCTGCCCAGCGACTCGAGCGCGTAGAGCGCGTGCATCCGGCCCTCGGGGATCGACGCCTCCCGCGAAAGCGGCTCCAGCAGCGGCACCGCGGCCGCGTCCTGCCGCTCGTAGAGCAGCCGGGCCGCGGTGTCGCGATGCCAGCCGTTGCGGTGGGAGAGCGTCTGCACCAGGTCGGCCGTCGACGCCGCCGCGAGGTCGGGCCGCGGCCGGTTGGTGAAGGACGCCGGCACCACGCGGTAGAGCCGTCCGCGGTCCGCGCCGCTGGTCAGATCGAGCTGCGTCTTGATCTCCGGTGGCAACGACCGCGGATGCTCGATCACCTCGCGGTACACGTCGATGACGTAGAGCCCGCCGTCCGGGGCGTTGGCGAACTGCGCGGGCCGGAACCAGATGTCGTCGGACCGCACGAACTCGGAGTCCGCATCGATCCGCCGCGCCTCGAGGAACGGCCCCGCGGCCGTGAGCCGCTCGCGGTGCACGAGGTTGCTCCCCACGTCGCCCACGATGAGGCACTCGCGCATCGCCGCGGGCAGGGCATCTCCCCGGTAGGCCGTGATGCCGCTGGCGCCGGTGAAGTAGCCCGCCGGACGGCCTCCCCCCTCCACGATGCCCAGCGCCGGATTCGCCAGCCGCATCTTCGTCCGCAGGATCCGCCACGGCTCCACCGGGCTCGACCGGTAGACGGCGTCGGCGCCCCCGTCCCTGGCGATCGATCCCCGGGACGGCGGCATCGCGAACGCGGGATTGCGGGCGGCGTAGCGGTCCTCGAAGAAGACCATCTCGAGCGGGGCGCTGTTGCCGCTGACGAACTTGCGGCCCCAGTCGTCGAACGTCATGCCGTGCTGCAGCGTGCCGGTCTCCGGACGGAGGTCGAGCTTCCGGGGATCGAACGAGAAGTCGCGGCCATTGAGGCCGACGGGCGCGAACGCTGGTTCGTCCGGCCGCGTCACCTGCGGCGCCCCTGAGGAGCTCGTGGCCCCGTGCACGCGGCTGTCGAGCCCCCAGCGCAGGCTGTTCACGAGCCCCTGCACGTTGGACCGGCTGAACCCGGTGAAGACCACGCGGCGGACGTCGGCCACGCCGTCGCCGTCGGTGTCCTTGAGGTAGAGGATGTCGGGCGCGGCGCAGACGAACACGCCGCCGTCGTAGGCCAGCACGCCCGTCGGCCAGGAGAGGCCCTTGGCGAACAGGCTGCTCGTATCCATCCGCCCGTCGCCATCGACGTCCTCGAGGAGCCTCACCGCGCCGAGGTGCTCGTCGGCCTGCTCCGAGTAGTCGATCATCTCCACGACGTAGCAGCGGCCGCGGGCGTCGAAGTCGAGCGCCACGGGCGAGTGCAGCAGGGGCTCCGCCGCCACCTGCTCGATGCGGAAGCCGGCCGCGACCTGGAATCCCGCCAGCGCGGCCGCCGGCTCGCGCGGAGGAATCCGCGGCAGCCGCTCGACCTCGACGGCGGCCGCCTTGCCGGCCGTGCCCGCCTCGGGCTTCACCACGGCCGCGATGCCCTTCGCGAGCAACGCTTCGACCGCGGGCGTGCAGTTCGACATGCTCGCCTCGTAGCCGCCGGCGGCGAACTCCCCCTCGGTGCAGATGTAGCCCGTGCCGTTGTCGCCGTAGCCGGCGACCGCGACGAAACCGCCCGGCAGGAGCGATTGGGCGTGGATCTGGTAGTCGACGATCGGCTCGCCGGGGAGGTTCACGATCACCGCCGTGCCGAGTTGGAGCCCCGAGAGCACGAACGGCACGTCGGCCCGCTTGAGCGACGCGAGCCGCGAGCCGCCGCGGTAGGTCCTCAGCACCGGCGATGACTTCGGGTCGCGCATCCGTTCGAGGCAGGCGTCGGCGGAAAACTCGCCGTCGGTGCGCCGCGGCAGGACCACCGGATGCGACCGCCAGACGACGGGCGCCGCCGGCGCGAAGGTCGTGGCGGCGATCGCGGCGTCGATGCCCGCCAGCAGCCTGTCGGCGAGCGGCTCGCGGCCCGCGTCGGTGCCGTCGTTGTACTTGCCGACGGTCACGTCGCCGCCGCAGCCGTCGAAGTGGATCTGGAACACGCCCTCCCGCTCCTGGAGCCGCTCCCGCGCCATCCCCACGAAGTCGCTCGTGGCGACCCCGTCGCCATACTTCACCTGCGGATGGCAGGCGTAGTAGTGCAGCCGCACGAGCGGTTGCTCCCCCGCCGCGAGCGTGATCGTCTTCACGAACGGGTCGATCCGCCCCTCGGGCAGCGCCCGCAGCGGCTCGGCGGCGAAGCTCATCCGCCCCACGATGCGGCCCCTGCCGTCGCGGATCCGCCGGTTCGACGCCACCCGCTCGACCAGCCCCTGCCCCGTGCCGACGCGATCGAACGCCGTCAGGCGGCCGATGCTCTCGGCGGCGGCCGCCGCCATGCGGGCCTCGACGGCGTCGAGCACCTCGGGCGCAAGATAGCTCGTGGCGTCGCCGTGCTGCGCGAGCAGCCGCTGGCCGTCGCGGTCGCCCATCGGCGCGTTGTGCTGGTGGAGCGTCTGCACGGCCACCCGGTCGGGCGTCGTGCCCACGGCGGCGGCGATCCTCCGCCGCATGGAATCGTGCGTGCCGTTGCAGACCATGCACCAGTCGAGCGCGCAGAGCACCGCCCGGTCGCCGCCCGACTCGATGACGACGCCCTTGGCCAGCAGCGGCAGGGCCACCTTCTGGAGCGGGTCGCCGCTGAACAGCGGCTGTCCCGGCGGCGGCGTGATGTCGCAGGAAAACGTCGCCAGCCGGGGCGATCCAGCGGCCGTCTGCGCCCGCGGCGGGTCGAGCCGGCCAAGCGCCCATTCGATGCCGTTCTCGAGCAGCCGCCGGTACTGCGGCAGGTCGAAGTCGGTGGGATAGCCGAGCGACGTGTAGAACACGCGGCTCCTTCCGGCCATCCTCGTCCACGCGATCGGCTCGCCGGACGACTGGCCGCCGCTGCCGAGCAGCAGCACGGTCGCCTTCTCGTCGACGAGCGGCCTGACGAGGTAGAGCGGCCCCTGGGAATGCCAGGGGAGCGGCGCGACGCCCTCGAGGATCGGGTGGCCGTCCTGGCCGGCCGCGACCGTGACATCGACGCCGTCCTCGGTCTTGCCGTACCCGCGATTCTCGCAGCCGAGCACGTCGGGCACGAACTCCCACCACTTCTCGTGGCCCGCGGCCGGCTCGGCCTTCACCGAGAAGGCGTGGTTGGCGGTGCGGATGCCGACCAGCGGCTTTCCGGCGGCGAGGTGGCGACGGATGATGCCGAGCTGGTCGGTCGCCAGCGCACCGCGGCGGAAGAAGACGACGAGCAGGTCGGCCTTCTCGACCGCCTCGAGCCCCGGGAATCGCAGCTTCTCGAGGGGCAGTTCGCCGCGGATCACGCTGCATTCGTAGCCCCGCCTCGCGTGCAGTCCCTCCGCGAACCTGGGTATCGTCCGGTCGGCCTCGTAGTTGTCGGGCTCGGCGGTGACGAGGAACACGATCCTGCCGCCGGGCCGGTTCCCGTCGTCGGGAGCCGCGGCGGCCGCCGCCGGCACGACCGCGGTGCCGAGCAGGACGGCAAACACCGCGGCGGGCGAGCCGGGGCGACGAAGGACGCGCGGCATGCGTGGCTCCTTTGGAAGCGAGACTCCAGCTGGAAGCGAGACTCCAGCTGGAAGCGAGACTCCAGCTGGAAGCGAGACTCCAGCGCGAGCGGCCGGCCCGACCATCGACGTCGTCCTCAAGGTAGTCTGCTCGGTCCCTGCCGCCAAACCGTGGCCCGCGACCGCCGCCGGCGGCGCAGGCTTCCCGGGAGGGGTGGGCGGCGGCCAAGATGGACGCCACCGGGACTCGCGGCCGCCGCGGGCTGCGGCTCGTCGCGACCGGTCGCGTGCGCCGCACAAGCCCTCCGACCCCGGGAGATCGTCGCCATGCTCGCCTCCGTATGCCCCGTGCCCGGCGACCCGCCTCTGCCGCGCTGTGCCGCCCGCTGGCTCGCGGTCGCCTGCTGCGCGGCCTTGCTCGCACGCCCTGCCAGCGGCGAGCCCGCGGCGGCGTTCGTGCCCGCCGGTATCGCCCGCGGGCTCATCACGCCCGAGCAGCCGATGTGGATGGCCGGCTACGGCTCCCGCGACCACCGCGCCGAGGGGAAGGTGCACGACCTGTTCGTGAAGGCGGTGGCGATCGGCGAGCCGGCCGTCGTGCTCGTCGCGCTCGACCTCGTCGGCATCGATCGCGACACGACCCGCCGCATCACCGACCGGCTCGCCGAGCGGCACGGGATCGCCCGCGACCGCGTGGCGATCAACTGTTCGCACACCCACTGCGGCCCGATCGTCGGCTCGACGCTCGTGACGATGTTCGCCCTGCCGCCGGAGGAGCTCGACCTGCGGACACGCTACACGCGGATGCTCGAGGATCGTGTCGTCGACTGCGTCGGCCGGGCGGTCGCCGACCGCAAGCCGGCGCGGGTGTCGTGGGGGCGGGGCACGTGCAGCGTGGCGGTGAACCGGCGGGAAAACAAGGAGGCCGAGGTGCCGGCCATCCGGGCGGCCGGTCGGCCGCTCCGCGGCCCTTTCGACCACGACGTGCCGGTGCTCGCGATCCACGACGAGGCCGGCCAGATCCGCGCCGCGGTCTTCGGATACGCCTGCCACGCCACGGTGCTCTCCTTCTATCAATGGTGCGGCGACTACCCCGGATTCGCCTGCCTCGAATGGGAGCGACGGCACCCGGGCGGCATGGCGGTCTTCTGGGCGGGCTGCGGCGGCGACCAGAATCCGCTGCCGCGACGGACGGTCGAATTGGCAGAGGCCTACGGCGTCCGGCTGGCGGACGCGGTCGATGCCGTGCTCGACGAGGGGGCGCTGCGGCCGATCGCGGGCCCGTTCGAGACGCGGTATGAAGAACTGCCGCTCGACCTGGCCGCGGTTCCCGACCGCGCGGCCTGGGAGAAGGCGCTCGCCGACGGAAACAACTTCGAGAAGGCACGGGCGCGGCACCTGCTCGCGCTGCTCGACCGCGACGGCCGGCTCGACGCCACGTATCCCGCGTATCCCGTGCAGGCCTGGCGGCTGGGCGACGGCGGGCCGTGCTGGGTGTTCCTCGGGGGCGAGGTGGTGGTCGACTACGCGGTGCGGCTCAAGGCCGAACTGGGCCGCGAGTCGACCTGGGTCGCGGGATATTCCAACGACGTGATGGCCTACATCCCCAGCCGCCGCGTGCTCGTCGAAGGCGGCTACGAAGGGGCCGGAGCGATGCTCTTCTACGGCCTGCCGGCGCCGTGGGCGGAGAGCGTCGAGGAACGGATCGTCGAGGCGGTCCGCAGGGTCGTCGGCCGCTAACTGGCTGTGGAAAAAGCCATCCATGGCCCCACCGGTCGCATGGCGACCGACAAAGACGGTCCACGAAGTCGACCGCAGGAAACGCCGAAGGTTTCCTGGGTCGACTGCCGCCGCATCCGGCGGCGGACGACTTTATCCACGGGCTGCTAACGGCCGACGGGGGCGACGAGCGGCGGCCCGACCGCGTCCACCAGCCGCCCGACGCCGGCGGCGATGGTGTCCTCGACGGTGCCCGCCCAGCGGACGCCGTGGCGGCCGTATTCGTAGAGGCGGCTGCCCCCCTCGTAGCCCCCCTCCTCCCAGACGCGGCGCGACGGGATGTAGGCGGCCATGTCGTCGGTGTAGCCGAGCACCCAGGTGCCGGGCCCCCACTGCCGCTTGAATCGCAACGCATAGTCGACGACGGTCTCGCCCCCCATGCCGATCATGAGCGTGCCCTCCCCCAGCCGCCAGGCGTGGAGCGGGTACGGATACGACGCGGGGAAGGTCTCGCCGGCGGCGAGTCTGGCGAGCATCCGCCTGGCCCAGCGGGATTTGATCGCATCGGGCTCGGCGGCCGCCGCCTCGAGCTCCGCCCGGTCCGCCACCCGCTCGTAGTCGAGCTGCACCATCTCGAAGGCAGTCCGCAGGCGGCAGGAAACCGGCTCCATCGGCTGCCGCAGCGGCTCCTCGACGCCGGCCGCGAGCATCAGTCCGTATCGCTCGCAGAGCTCGACCGAGCGGCGGGGCAGCGGGTTCTGGTCGGCGCCGCAGGTGTTCACGAAGAGAGCCGTCGCGCCGGGATGCGACTTCTCGATGGCCAGCTGTGCGAAGCCGGGGTAGTCGCCGCAGTAGGTCCTGAAGTTGAGCGTCGTCGGATGGCAGGCGTAGCCGAAGAGCACGGCGTCGAGCCGGCCGTCGGGCCGCGTGACGGTGAGCACCGGCACGGTATGGTCGGTGGCGCCCCGCAGCGGCTCACCACGGGCAAGCAGCGCGGGCACGTCCGCCTCCCTGTTGTCGCGGCGGTTCACCGCGAAGCCCGCCCGGCCCGCGCCGACGCGGATCGTGGCCGGGGCGAGCGATTCAAGCGCCCGGCCGACGACCGCCGCGCAGGCGTCGACGCACTCGGCCGTGTATCGGGCGACGACCGCTTCCTGCGCCGGATCGACGGGATAGTAGTCGAGAAGATCGTCGCCCAGCCGCGGGCTGCAGTGGTTGTGCGAGTAGGTGAACATCACGCGGCTGCGGTCGAGGCCGTGCTCCGACGCGAGCCGCGCGAACACCCGGTCGCTCATGCCGGCCGGCACGCCCTGGAAGTCGCTGGCGATGAGCACGGCCCGACCGCCGTCGGCCGCCTCCAGCGCGATCGCCTTGGCCCACAGCGGGTGCAGCACGCCGTCGGGCTCGCGGATGCCGCCGTAGCCCGCGAGCCAGACCGGTGTGTTCGGCGTGACGTCGACCTTCGCGATGCCGACCCGCCAGACTGGGTCGGTCGCCAGCTCCCCCGCGTGCACGGCGGCGACGGCCGCGCAGCCGCAGGCGACGCAGCACAACCACGCGGCCCGGCTGACGACGCGGTGGCGCGGCTCGGTCGGTGGTGCAGCGTCGATCACGGCCCTGGCGCCTCCGCTCCTGCGGCGATCCGATCCCGCCCGATCGCCCCGCCCTTTCCCGGCGGAGCGTAGCGGCGGTCAGCCTTGGTGGCAAACCGCGCGCGCGTGACCGCCGACGCCCGTGGATCCGTGGCGGGCTGTGCCTCGCCGCCACGCTCCAGCCGCGATCGACACCCCCCGTTTGCAGGAATGTCGGCGGCGGCCGTATCCTCGGGATGGTCGCCCCGCAGAGCCATCCGGAGCCCATGTGCGCCATGAGCACCAACGCCGAGTCCGCCCCTGCCACGGCCGCCGGTTCGATCGAGGAACTGCCCTACTCGATCGTGCTGGAACTGACGGTGGACGACCCCGACACGATCGCGGAGCTCGCGCGGCACGCCGAGGGCGACGAACGCGAGCAGTTCGCCGCGCGTGCCCTGCGCATCGGCGTGCTGGCCCTGCGCCAGGCCCGGGGCGCGATCGACGGCGACGCCATCCGCCACGAGGGCGGACGGCTGATCGACACGCTCAAGTCCGCGCTCGACACGCATGCGGAACGCTTGAACGATCGCATCGCCTCCGAGCTGAAGACGTACTTCGATCCCCAGGGCGGCCGCCTCCAGGACCGGCTCGATCGGCTCCTGAAGAAGGACGGTGAACTGGAGGCCACGCTGCTGCGGCACGTGGGCAGCGAGGATTCGGCCCTGTGCAAGACCCTGGCGGGCCACTTCGGCGACGACAGCCCGCTGATGCGGATGCTCAGCCCGGATCAGTCGGAGGGGCTGCTGGCCGCCCTGCGGGAGACGCTCGAGGGTCAGCTGCAAACCCAGCGGGACCATGTGCTCAAGCAGTTTTCGCTCGACAACGCGGAGGGGGCGCTGACGCGATTCATCGGCGAGTTGACGCGTCGCGACGGGGAGCTGACCAGGGGACTCCACGGCAAGATCGACGAGGTCGTCAAGGAGTTTTCGCTCGACGAGGAGAACTCGGCGCTCAGCCGGCTGGTCCGCAACGTCGACGCCGCCCAGAAGACGATCACCGCGGAATTCTCGCTCGACGGCGAGGAGTCGGCACTGTCGAGGCTCAAGCGGCTGCTCGAGAACACCAACAAGTCGATCGACAGCCACCTCTCGCTCGACGACGAGCAGTCGGCGCTCGCGCGGCTCAGCCGCGAGCTGCGGAAGCTGCTCGACGACCAGGGCGAGACGAACCGGAAGTTCCAGGAGGAGGTGCGGACGACGCTGCAGGCGATGGCGGTCCGCCGCGCCGAGGCCGAGCGGTCCACGCGGCACGGCGTCGAATTCGAGGAGGCCGTGTTCCAACAGGTGCAGGGCGAGTCGCAGCGAGTCGGCGACGAGGCCGAACCGACGGGGACCACCACGGGGCTGATCAAGAACTGCAAGGTCGGCGACGTGGTCGTGAAGCTCGGACCGGAGTCGGCCGCCCCGGACGGCCGTGTCGTGATCGAAGCCAAGCAGGTGGAGGGTTACACGCTGGCGGAAGCCCGCGCCGAGATCGAGCGGGCACGCAAGAATCGGCAGGCCGAGGTGGGCTTGTTCGTGTTCTCGCGGCGGACGGCGCCGGCCGGGATCGAGCCGCTGCTGCGGTACGGCAACGACGTGTTCGTGATCTGGGACGTGGACGACGTCGGCTCGGACCTCTACCTCAAGACCGGCCTGACGCTCGCGCGGGCGTTGTGCGTGCGGTCGCACGCGCAACGGCAATCGCAGGCGGCCGACTTCACGACGATCGACGCGGCGATCCTGGAGATCGAGAAGCGGGTGACCGGCTTCGAGGAGATCGAGCGCTGGACGGAGACGATCCAGAGCAGCGGCGAGAAGATCCTCGACAAGCTGCGCAAGGCCCGCAAGGCGCTCGAGCAGCAGGTTGCCGTGCTCCGCGACAAGACGGCGGAGTTGCGGCAGCTGCTGGCGGGCGACGCCGATACCGGGGGGCCGTGAGCCGTGAGGCTTGAGGCGTGAGCCGTGAGGCTTGAGGCTTGAGGCTTGAGGCTTGAGGCTTGAGGCTTGAGGCTTGAGGCTTGAGGCGTGAGGCGTGAGGCCGCGGCCCGCGGCGTCGAGCGGCCGCGACGCCGAACGGCGCCGCAGGCGGCACCACTCGGGGCCGCGTGCCCGTGCTGGCGGCGGCCGCGACCGTTTTCCACGCGGGTGCAGTGGAGCCACATTAGACTTGGTTCGCCGGCGGTGAAACGCCGCCTCCGGAGATGCCTGCATGCCCGCCTTCGACCTGCAGCTCAACGGCTACAAGGGCGTCGACTTCAACGGCGACGACCTGTCGGCGGCCGCGTTGCGGCGGGCGTGCGAGGCGGTGCGGGCCGACGGCGGCGGGCGGATGCTCGCCACGGTGATCACCGACCGGCTCGATCGGATGGTCGCCCGGATCGCCCGGCTCGCGGCGCTGCATGCCGCCGACCCGCTCGTAGCCGACGTCATGGCCGGCATCCACGTCGAGGGCCCGTTCATCAGCCCGGAGCGTGGCTACGTCGGGGCGCATCCACCGGAACACGTGCTGCCCGCCAGCCCCGCCGCGGCCGAGCTGCTCGTGGCCGCAGGACGCGGGCTCGTGCGGCTCGTGACCCTGGCCCCAGAGCACGACGACGGCCAGGCCACGATCCGCTGGCTCTTCGCGCGAGGCATCCTCGTCTCCGCGGGCCACTGCGACGTGTCGGCCGACATCCTCGAGCGGGCGATCGACGCCGGTCTCGCCGCCTTCACGCACCTCGGCAATGGCTGCCCCCTCGCGCTCCACCGGCACGACAACGTCATCCAGCGGGTGCTGGCGGCCGACCGGCTCCGCTGGGTGATGCTCATCCCCGACGCGGTGCACCTGCCGCCGTCGCTGGTTCGCACGATCATCCGTGCCGTCGGGATCGACCGGGTGATCGCCGTGACCGACGCGACGGCCGCCGGCGGCATGGGCGCGGGACGGTTCACGCTCGCCGGGCAGGAGGTGGTGGTCGACGCCGAAGGGGCCGCCTGGGCCGCCGACCGCTCCCACCTCGTCGGCTCCACGGCTTCGATGGCCCGCATCTGTCAGGTCCTGCGGGAACGCGTCGGGCTCTCCGAAGCGGACGTGGCCAGGGTCGTCTCGACCAACCCCGCGTCGGCACTCGACGCTGCCGCGGCCGCACGGAGGGATTGACCCCATGTGCTGCATGGGGCGAACCGCCGCGGGCCGCGGCTGAGGCGGCCTGCGGCTCGCCGAGCCGCGCGAGCTGTTCCGCCTGCTCGGCGCCGACGGTCGGGCCGCGATCGTCGCGCCGGCGGGAGGGCACGGCTTCCCGCTCGAGGAGCGGCAGAGGGCCTACGCGTTGGTCGACGGCGTGCTGGCCTCATCGACGCCGCCCCGTCGTGGATCGCCCGTACGCGAGAGGGGCGATGCCTGCCCGAGCGACGGTCGACACGCCTGGAAGTCGGCTGCCGACCACCCCCTCGACTGTGCTATGCTCGGGATCGTCGGCGGCGGGACCGCCGGTGTCTCCGTCCCCTGCACTGGAGCATTCACCGTGCGCACCGGCAACCCGGCCCTCAACGACAAGACGTTCGAGAACTTCGGCGTGTACCGCCGCGACGCGGCGGCCGGTCAGCCGGCGGTCGCGACGATGACGATCAACGGCACAGCCCAGAAGACGGCCTTCCTGCTGGCGCTCGCGATGGGGGCAGCCTGCTTCACGTGGTCGCGGACGTTCTCTGCCGTGGAAGCCAACCCCGCCGCGGCGATGCCCTGGGCGCTCGGCGGGCTCGTGATCGGGGCGATCACCGGCCTCGTGATCTGCTTCAAGCACACCTGGGCGCCGACGCTCGCCCCGGTCTACGCGTTGGCCGAAGGGCTCTTCCTGGGGGGCATCTCGGCCAGCTTCGAAAGCCAGTATCCCGGCATCGTCATCCAGGCCGTTGGCGGCACGTTCGGGACGCTGGCGGGGCTCCTGCTCGCCTACCAGTCGGGGCTCATCAGGGCGACCGAGAATTTCAAGCTCGGGATCGTGGCGGCGACGGGCGGCATCTGCCTGGTCTACCTGATCTCGATGATCGGGGGCTTCTTCGGGTTTCCGGTGCCCTTCATCCACGAGGCGGGCCCGGTCGGCATCGGCTTCAGTCTGGTGGTGGTGGTGATCGCGGCGCTGAACCTGGTGCTCGACTTCGACTTCATCGAGCAGGCGGCGGACCGTGGGGCTCCGAAGTATCTGGAGTGGTACGGGGCTTTCGCCCTGATGGTCACGCTCGTCTGGCTCTACATGGAGATCCTGCGGCTGCTCTCCAAAATGCGGGCGCGAGACTGACTGCCCGCCGGTGGCTCCACGTTCCGGGGTGATGGGCGACGCCGTGATCGCCGTGGTAAAAATGACGTCGGTGCGGCGTGTGCCGGCGATTTTTCCGCGGCGGCACGCCGCCGGCACAGCTTTCGCGCCCGTAGCTCAGGTGGATAGAGCATGGGATTTCTAATCCGGGGGGTCGTTCGAACACTTTTCGAACACCCTCAGAACTCCGACGTTTTTCGCCAAGCCTGATCGCACATGCGGGCGAGAAATCGAGACAGCGAAGGGCTCTGGCTAACAGTTTGGCTAACAGTTGGAGGAGTTCATTCTCCGCTTTCCCCATTTGCTGGGGGCTCAGCTGGTCGCTGCCCGCGTCGGCCGGAGCCCCGAGGGGGTTCAGGCCGCCAAGGAGCCGGTCCTCCTTCAGCCCGGCGGCGAGGGTGGCGGCGAGGTGGGTCGTGGCGATCGACTCGTCCAGGTCGCCGTGCATGCCAAATTCGCGACGAGGCCCATCGCATGGGCATGCTGGCCCGCGCTGGCTGAAAACGTGGGCGGGGACAGGTCAGGGTTGTGACGACGCCCGCAATCGCTCTGCTATGACCCTCAGTCCAGAGCGGTAAATTTGTCGAGGGGCCCAATCAACCGCAAGGAGGAGTCTATGCCCACATTTACGCTTGTGCTCGAAGACTACCCAGACCAACCCTCCACAACCGCCGACCAAGTCGAACGGGCGATACGCACGATGGCCGAGCCTGAGGGGCCGACGTACATCATGCTCAAGGATTCATTCGGCGGATACGCACAGGCGGCGGGCCTAACCGACCGCTATCGCATCGAAACTCGCGATGTATACGGAGAAGGCTTCAGGCACTGGCTGGCGGCGTCGCCAACCGCCAAGGACCGGTCCGACGTGGTGATGTACTACCGCAACCACTGCAAGGTCCACGGAAGGCGGCGATGTCCACTGCCGGCGTGGGGCGAGAATGTGCTCGGGCTGACGGACGTGCTTGAGATCCTGCTCGCCTACCACGCTACGGGCGAACGCCCCAGCGATTACCCGTGGGAGGAGGTCACCAAGTATTTCCTCGAAGCTGGTCTCAAGGGGAAGAGCCAGTTCATTCGAGATATTCGCCCGCACGATCACGAGGATTAGTCAACAGAGCATAGCCGGCCGAGTCGTTGGTCGAGATCGCCCGCGTACGCGTCCAATCTCTCACCCCGGCGCCGCCACGAACCGCTTCGGCTCAGCGTCGTCGGGTGGCTCCCAGATCGGATTCACGCCGGCGGGCAGCGGATCGGCCCGAACGTAAATCTTTTCTGGGGCTGAGGGGAAGTGGCAGAAGAGCGCAGGACAAAGCCAGCACTCCATACGGAGGCCAGCGACGGGGCCGTGGTACCAATTACCCTCGTACTCGTTCGGCCGCAGGAGCATGAGCACCACATGGTGGCCCTCGAAGGGCCGATCAGCGAATGTCATAACGAAGCCCTGTTCGGCACTCGGAATTCGCTGTGTCGATACGAGGCCTTCGTGTGCGGCGCGACTGAGATGATCAACCGCCTCCTCTTTGAGGCCCGTGCGTGGGTCATCGAAGACCCACGTCTCGCGAAGCTTGTAGGGCAAGATCGTCAGCCTGTCGGATCTCATCGTCTTCCCTCCACCAGTCGGGTTGCGTACTCCCGAGTCACCATCTCCTACTGCCCCTTCGCGATTTCGTAGCCGCTCGCAATGTCCGCGTCGGCCATCTCGTCGACGACCTCCCGGCACTCTTCCTGCTCGTTCTCGGGCAGCGTCGCGATGAGGGCGAGAAGGGTGGTCTACATGCTGTCGGGCTCGTTGCTTGGTGGCGTCACGGCCATTGGAGCTTTCTCGGCCGACGTCGCTCATGAAGCTTTTGGCTGATCAACCTCTGGGTGCGTGTCTTGCAGTGCCTCATCCACGAGATGGAAGATCTCAGCCGACTCGACAGCAAAAGCTGCCACGAGCTCCGCTGGCGGCGGAGTCTCGTCGTCGATCGGAATCACTTGATACGTCACAACGCCGTCTCGCAACCGGCCGGGATGAACCTTGGAAAACCTGCGGTGCCCTTCGTTCGCGTAGATGATCTCGGGCCGCAGATGAACTTGGCCGGCGACGGCATTGGCTCGGAAAAGTTCGTCCAGAGCCTCGGTAAGCCGGATTGCCGGCACCGACACGTCCGATACAGCGCCCCTTTCGATTCGGGCCTGAAAAGACGCGTCGGCTTTCAGAATCGCTACTGACACAGGATTTCCGATCTTGGGCCCCGGCACGGGAGATTCGTCCCGTGGCAGCAATGCCCACTTCTTGAACAATTCGAACGTTCCGTCGGTGAGTGGGAGTCGGATCGCGTAGAGGTAGCCGGCCGGGAACATCAGATAGGAGCATTGATGCTTGCACCCGACAGCGACGGAATATTCCTCCGTCAACCGGTGAAGAAGGGCCGCGACTCGGGGGTTCTCTGTAGGTAACTGAGCAGCGAGGTGGTGAAAGAAGACCTGCGTCAAGGTCTGATAGTCGGCCGTCCTTCGCCAAGGCTTTGCCTCGAAGAACTCCTCGATCTCCCACGAGGCGACAGCCGCACCGCACGCTGTGCTCGCGTCCGGATTGACCGCCGGGTCGAACGTACCCCGCACTCTGTAGATGAGGTCTCCACCATCACGGTATTCGGCTACGGACTCACCTCGACCGAGCCACACGGACGCCACGTCGAGCAGGCCCAAGCCGAGATACGGCGGGAAGCCGTGCGGTGGGTAGTGCTCGACGAGCGGCAGAGTGAAGTCAGCGGCTGGTGGGTTTTCAGGTGGGCCGGCAGTCATTGAGTACTCCATGTGTTAACGACTAAGCCGTATCGCTCGATTTCAGGCATCAAAGGCTCCGCACGTACTCCAGTTGCTCCTTCAGGTGACCGAGGATCGAGAGAACGTGCTCCTCCCCCTGCTGCTCGATCATCCGCGCGACGGTCTCGTCCTCGTGCGGAGCGAGCGTCGCTCGCCAGTCTTGCAGTTCTTTTCGACGATCATCGCTCAAAGTGACTCCTCTCGTTCGACGTCTTCGCATCATTCATGGTCTGCCGGCGTTGTCTCCTTCTGACTCCTCGCCCCACAGCACGGGGATCGTGCCCATGAGTGCGTCACATTGTTGAGCCGCGCGGGCCTGCTCCTTGGCCAGCGTGCGGCAACACCATGACGCCCGGTCAAATGCTTGCTTCGCGGCCAACACAAGACCGATGTTGCGTTATTTCAGAGCCGCCGCGTGAAACACGTTCACGGCCTCGGCAGTCAACTCGACAAGCAACTCAGGTGAGGCGGCGCCCTACTTTCACGCTCTTCGGTGAGCAGACGGACACGGTCGCGGATCGATGCCAGGTCTTCGCTCATCGGGCGGACTCCCAGTAGGCGGGAATAGCTGTCGCGAGACTCGCACACCGCCGAGCGTCGTCCGATGCGCCAGCCCGGCCGAAGCAATAGCTCGCCTGCTCGTAGGTGTCCCGGGCCATCAGCCCAAGGTCCGTCCGTCGAAACAGACTCGCAGACCGCTCGTACAGCGAGCCTGCGTCACTCCAGAGGAATGCCCCGGCGTCCTCGACTTCGGCTCTGGCGCTGACGGCCTTAGCTTTGGCTAAGAGGCTGTCGGCCTCGTCGATGGATCGGCTGCGGAACGCGACGGAAGGGCGGTTGGTCTTGTTGTTATCCGACATGCGTGTGGGGCTCCGGTGAAAGGGTTTGCGTGGGCGGCGATTAGTCACACAACAGTCGCCAACATGGAGTTCGCCTCGTCGTCGTTGTGCCGCCTGGGTTGAGTCCGCCGCTCGGGAACCTCTTCGCCCTCTGCACAGAGGCGAGAAAACAGTTCGTCCCGTCGGGCGATCGCTACGTTCAGGTCAGCGGTCTTCAGCGATCGACGTACCCGACGGGTGCGACAGTCGAAGTTCAGGGTGTAGTGGACCCAATAAACCCCGTTGTTCAGCCAAATGTGGTTCCGTGGGTTTCGAGTGTCGATCCTGACAGAGAGATATCCACGAGGCATGTGTCGCACCTTGTGCATAGGTCATTCACGCTTCGCCGGAAACCACTTCCGGCGCACATCCTCGGGAACCGTTGCCGGTTACCGTGACCACCTTTACGGGCAGGTTGGCGGGACACCCCAGGGGGGTGGCCTACTCCAGACGGATGCTCGGTCTTTATACGCCGCCCGAGCCGATTTGTTTCGAGTGGGCCTGTGTCATAGGCCAGTGGCCCGGCGTTTTTGCGGAATTCGGCGGGTGGCAGATCTGGGAAAGAAGCCCGGCGCGGCCCGGACGGCAAAGAAGGCTCTCGAGCTCCCTCGGAGCGGCCTACGCGGCAGCATCAGACGCGTTGAGCCACCGCCAGGTGCCCGGCACATCGAGTAGGTAGCAGCTGAGAACCTCCCGCTCGACCCAGGGCGGCATCAAGGGCTGGAACTTGCTCAGTCGGTAGCCGGGCAGGCCGGCCGCCACGGTGGCCCAGAGTTCGCCGTCCTGCCAGAGATCCTCCTGGCGGAGCCTCGCCATCGCCGCATCGAAGGCTTCGCCGTTCAGGGCGTCGCCCCGCATCCGGACGGTGAAGTTGTCGGTCGAGACCTTCCAGTCGCCCGCGATCGCTGTCAGGGCGTAGCGAAGCGTCGAGTTGATCCGGCCGCCGGCGAACGTCCACCAGCGGTACTCGCCGTCGATGATCTCGAGGTTGTCCTGCCCGCCCCGCAGCACCGGACCGAGGATCGCCCGCTCTTCGGCCAGCGACCGGGCGGCCGGCTCGTCGAGGTAGGCGAAGGCCTCGTCTCCGGCGAGCACCTGCCGAATCCGCTGGCAGAGATCGAATCCGAGGAACTGCGGCAGAAAGCCGCCCCACGTCGGCTGCCGCCCCCGAGGCGCCGGTTCCACGATCACCCGGCGGTCGTCGTGGCGGATCATCCGCACGAGCCACGCCCGTCCGCTCAGCAGAAATGTGCTGACGCCATCCACCAGCCGGTCCACGAAGTCTTGGTTGAGCGTGCCGAGCGGCTGGCCGCCGCCCGTCTCGACGGCGTAACTCTGGGGGCTCGAGAAGACGGCATAGAGTTCCATGAAGTTCCGCCGCCCGAACCGCCGTTCCGCCTGCGGCCCGAGCACGAGCTGCCCGGATGCCATCCGCATCCAGTCGTTCTCGAGCAGCCAGGCGATGAGGCGGTCGTATTCCTCACGGGAGATGCCGGTGAAGTCACGCACGCGGGAAAGGTGTGTCCACGCGTCCTCGACCGTCACGCCGTCCCCGGCCAGCGAGAGCGCGAGCAACTGGTGGATCAATACCGGCCAGCAGCGGTCGGTGACCTCGACCGACTCGACCCAGCCCGACTTGGCCAGTTCCACCAGCGCGATCGCCTGGAGCACCCCCTCGCTCGTCTCGCACAGGAACGTGGTGTTGGCCACCTGCCCCGGCCGGCGGCCCGTCCGCCCCATCCGCTGGAGAAACGAGCCCACCGTGCCCGGAGCCTCGGCCTGGAGCACCCGGTCGAGATCGCCCACGTCGATCCCGAGTTCCAGCGTGGACGTGCAGACGATGCAGGCGTCGGAGCCGTGATGAAACCGCTCCTCGGCCAGTTGCCGCTCTTCACGGGAGACCGCCGAGTGATGGACGAACACCTCCGTGCCCGCCCGCCGCATGAACTCGGCCACCGCCTCGCTCGTGGCCCGCGACTGGCAGAAGAACAGGCTCTTGCCCCCGGCGGCGATCGTGGCCGCCTCGCGGGCCACCTCTTCGAGCCCGCCCCGGTTGAGCACCCGGATCTGCCGCCGGGCCGGCTGCTTGGGCGGATCGACCACGGTGCCAGGCCGGGCTGACGTGCCGGTGAGCCACGCCAGAATCGCGTCGGGGTTGCCCACGGTGGCGCTCAGGCCCACCCGCTGCACGTCGTGCCGGGAGATGGCCGCCAGCCGCTCTATCACGCTCAGGAGGTGGGCGCCCCGATCGGTCCCGGCAAGGGCATGGACCTCGTCCACGATCACCCAGCGGAGATCGCCAAACAGGGCCGCCGCGTCGATGCGTGGCGAGATGAGCATCACCTCGAGCGACTCGGGCGTCGTCATCAACACCTCAGCCGGCTCAGCCACGAACTGCCGCCGGGGCCCGTCGGTCGTGTCACCGTGCCACACGAACCGCCGCAGGCCGACCATCTCGGTGTAGAGCCCGAGCCGTTCGGACTGATTGTTGAGCAGCGCCTTGATCGGCGCGATGTAGATCGCCCCGACGCCCCGTGGCTCATCGGTGACCAGCGACGATATGGTCGGGAACATCGAGGCCTCGGTCTTGCCCCCGGCCGTGGGCGCGAGCACGACGGCGTTGTGGCCCGCCAGCAAGGCCTGCCCGGCCAACTCCTGCACCGGTCGCAGGCTCGTCCACCCCAGCCGGGCGACGATCTGCTCCTGTAGCCGCGGCGCGAACTGGGCGAAGACGCTCACCAGACGTCCTCCACCGGCACGTCCCCGTTGCCCGGCTCATCGTCCGCCGGCGCTGCGGGAGGCGGCGCCTCGCCCCGCGCGGCCTGCTCCTCCGGACGAAGCGCACCGGGGGCGAACGCGTATTCCCGAGCCGGATCGTATTCGGCGTGTTCGTCCACCAGGTCCATCTGGTTGACGAACTCACGCAGAAACTGCCTGGGCACGACGCCCACGTCGCCGCGAAACCCCCGGGTCACCTCGGTGATGAGCCGGTCGATGAACGTGTCGCTCACCATGTCGGCGAGGCGGTTGCGATCCCGTGCCGGGTACAAGTCGCGAAGTTTCAGGGCGACGCCCCGGAGGCGGGCCGCATCGAACGGCGTCAGCGCGAGCTGGGGCTGCCGCAGACTCACGAACCGCCCCTGCGACTGCGACAAAAACTTGATCCGATCGTGGAGCGGCGCGAGGCCCGCCACGCCGTGCCGGGTGTCGAAGAACTCGGGCGTGCCTGTGAACATCCAGATGAGATGCGGGTTCGACCCGGCGGCGTCGGCGATCTGCCGGATGCCATTGAGCGATTTGCCCCGCGAGTCCGACCGCATCCGCAGGATCGTCTCGGCCTCGTCGATCACCACGAGCAGCCCGTCGTAGCCGGCCTTACGCACGATCGCGAGCATGCCCCGGAGGTAGTCGAGCGCATCGCGACTGCCGATCTCGCCGCGAATCCCGGCGGCCCGTCGCGGCCCGGCCCCCACGTTGTCGCTGCCGCACAGCCACGAAATCAGCGACCCGGCGTCGGCGACGTTGCCCTCCTGCTTGAGGTC
>Ga0214917_10003038_pt1 | contig 19844 bp, 10 predicted proteins | sample LL_1208_BB_MetaG_FD_177983 | JGI IMG/M metagenome (GOLD analysis project Ga0214917, IMG submission 177983) | Freshwater microbial communities from Lake Lanier, Atlanta, Georgia, United States - LL_1208_BB | ecosystem: Environmental > Aquatic > Freshwater > Lake | place: USA: Georgia | collected...
CCGTCGGCGTCCACTTCACGCTCCGCCTGCGGATGGCCGACTATCACCTCGACGACCCGTGGGACGTGCTCACCGCCCACGGAACGTTCGCCGACCACGACCCCACGGGGCACACCCTCTACGGCGCCGACGTCTTCGTCAGCCCGGCCCATCAGCACCACGGCCTGGCTCACGCGCTCACCGACGCCACCCGGGAGCTGGTCGTCGCCGAACGCCTGTGGCGGATGGTGGGGGGCAGCCGGCTGCCCGGCTACGCCGCCGCGGCCGCCACCGTGCCGGCCGAGCAATACGTCCGCGAGGTGGTCGCCGGCCGGCGGGTCGATCCGGTGCTCTCCGCTCACTTGAAGGACGGGTGGAACGTGGTCAAGGCGATCCACGGCTACCTGCAGCACGACCCTGAGAGCGCGGGCTGGGCCGCCGTGATCCAGTGGATCAATCCCGACTGCCCGCCACCGGCCGGGGATCGGCTGGCCCCTCCACCTGCGAGTCGCCCCTGAGATAGGCGACGAGATCGACGATCTCCTGCTCGCCGAGCGGCTGCAGGAGGCCGTCGGGCATCAGCGAGAGCGCCGATGCCTCGCGCGACTCGACGTCGGCCCGCGGGATCGTCTGCCGCTCCTGCGGAGTCTGGACGGTGATCGTGGCCTCGTTCTCGCCGACGATCACCCCGCCGAGCACCCGGCCGTCGGCCAGCACCAACCGGGTCAGCTGAAAATCCTTCGTGACGACGGCGCTGGGGTCGACGATGTTGGCGAGCAGGTAGTCGAGGTTTCGCCGATCGCCGCCGGTGAGATCGGGGCCGATCTCGCCGCCGGCCCCGAACAGCCGATGGCAGGTGCCGCAATGGCGGGCGAACACCGTCCGGCCGGCGGGCCGCGACGCCGACGCGAGCCGCTCGCTCGTGAGCAGCCGCTCGAGCCCCGCGATCGCCTCCTGCTTGTCCCGCGGGGATTCCCGCACCTCCCCCCAAAGCTCGGCCAGCCGCTTGGCACACACGGCATCGCCGCAGTCGCGAATCTGCCGCGCCTGCGCCGCGGTCACGTCGCCTCGTCGGATCGTGCCCTGCTCCATCAGGTCGAGCAGCGCGGGCACGAACGCCGGCCGGGACGCCAGGGCCGCGACCACGGCCGGCCGATCGGCCGGATGAAACGACTTGTAGGCCGAGGCGATCCGCCGGCCCACGGCCGGGTCGTCGAAGTGCGTCAGGCCGGCGAGCGCCGAGATGTTGAGAAACCGCTTCCCCAGCAGCCGCTCGCAGACCTCGCGGAGGTCGGGCACGCGGGCCTCGATCAGCGAGTCGATCGCCTGCCGCCGGATCGGGAGGTCGGCGGCCTCGTCGAGCGCGAGCCTCCGCACCTCGTCGAGGGCGACGCCGTCGCCAAACACGACGCCCAACCGCTGCAGCGCCGGCTCGAGATCGCCCGGCGGTCCGAGCGCCGCGACGAATCTGCCCCACGCCGCCGGCATCGGCACGCGGCGCTGGCCCGCGAGCCCCCGCGCGAGCCCGGCGACGACATCGACCTGCACGGCCCGGGGCTGGGCCGCGGCACGCTCCAGCAGCGACTCCATCACCTCGGGCCGGACCGCGGCGAGTTCGCCAGCCCGCCGGGCGGTCCACCCGCGCACGGCCGGGATGCGGCCCTCGATCGCGAGCGGAACAATCGCGAGCGGATTCCGCTCGGCCAGCGGCATCAGCCCATACCAGATGAGCGCGGGCAGGTTGTGATCGCGGGCATCCTCGGCGTGGGCGAGCAGCGCCGCCGCCAGCGGAACGCGTTCCTCGATCGCCAGTCGCTGGAGCGTCGAGGCCAGGGCGAGCCGCACGAGCGCCGAGGGATCGCTGCCTGCGAGCCGAACGAGCGGATCGAGCCGGTCGGGTCCGAGCGGCCGCGACGCCCGGGCGACGCCGGTCGCGAGATCGAGGGGCTCAGCGTCGGTGGCCAGCCTCACGCCCCAGGCCCTGACCTGCTCGTCGGCATCGGCGAGGGCCCGCTCGATCGCCGTCCGCGGTAGCCGATCAAGCGCGTGGAGCGTCCACAGGCCGCGGAGCCGGGGAACCACGGGGCCGTCGCCGGCCACCAGGGCGTTCATCGCCGCGAGCGCGGGCTCGATGGCACGCCCGGAAGAGGCCCGGTCGCAGAGTTCGCGTCGGGCCGCGCGGGCGAGCCAGCCGTTCGAGTCGCCGAGCAGGGCGGCGAGCGCCGCCGGCTCCGCCGCCGTCAGGTCGGGGAGCGGCTGCGGGCCAGGCCGCCCGAACGTCACCCGGTAGATCCGCCCCGAGTTCCGGTGCACGCCGGTGTGCTCGTGGCACTCGCCCGTGTCGCTCCAATCGACGAGGAACACCGATCCGTCCGGGCCGGTGGTCACCTCGACGCCCCGCATCCACGGGTCGGCGGCATACAGCATGTCGGGCTCGTGCCGCCCGACGTAGCCGCTGCCCGACCGCTCGAGCCGTTCGACGTTCATCCGCCGCCCGTGCTGGTTGAGCGTGAACAGCCGCCCGCGATACTCGGCCGGCCACTGGAGCCCGCCGTAGATCGTCATCCCGACGTGCGCGTGCCCGCCCCCGAGGCGGTCGTGCTCGCCGCTGGCCGAACGCGAGTCGGTCCAATCCTTGCCGGTGTCCCAGTGCCAGTGGTCGGCGTGCATCTCGATCGGCTCGTAGACGAGCGGGCTGGCGGCGAGCGTGTGGGGCCGGGTGAAGTGGGCTCCGGGGATCACGTGCCAGAGGTGGCCGTTGACGGTGTTGATGAAGAAGCCCTCGCCGGTCTCGGTCCAGTCGTGACCCCAGGGATTGGTCGTGCCATGGCAGACCGCCTCGAACCGCCCGGACCGCGGGTGATACCGCCAGATGCCGCCCCGGAGCGGCACCGCGGAGTCCGCGGGCTCGGTGGGCCGTCGCACCAGGCCCGGAGCCGACGCGCCGCAGCGACCATAGAGCCAGCCGTCGGGCCCGAACTTCAGCCCGTTGGCGAAGTTGTGGTGGTTCTCCGCGGGCACCGTGAAACCCTCGAGAACCGTCTCAGGCGGACCGTCGGGAACGTCGTCGCGGTCGCGGTCGGGCACGAACAGCAACCGCGGGGGGCACATCAGCCAGACGCCGCCGAGCCCCACCTCGAGCCCGGTCAGATGGTCGAGCGTGTCGCTGAACACCTTCCGCTCGTCGCAAGTGCCGTCGCCGTCGCCATCGGCGAGGATCAGCACGCGGTCCCGCAGATCCGGCTCGAACTGCCGCGTCCGCTCCGCGAAGGTGAAGTTCTCCGCCACCCAGAGCCGGCCGCGGGTGTCCCAGGCCACGGCGATCGGGTTCATCACGGCGGGTTCGGCCGCGAACACGCCGACCTCGAAGCCCTCGGGCACACGAAAGCCGGCCGCCGCCGCGGCGGGCGAGAGCCGCTGCTTCGTGAGGTCGGTCTCGGTGTCGCGTGGAGCGGGAAACTCGGCCGCCGCCGTGCCCGTCAGCAGGCAGAATCCGACCACGGCGGGGAACCAGCAAACCGAGCCGGTCACGGCTGTTTGCCCTGTTCGGCGCTGGCCGCCGGCCGCACCCGCACGAGCTTCATGATCCGTCCCGACACGTTCCAGTCCTGGACGTAGAGGTTGCCTTCGGCGTCCCAGAACGAGCCGTGGGTGCCGCTGAAGATCCCTTCCTTCCACTGCTCCTGGGGCACGTTGAAGTTGCCCCGTGTCTTCGGGTCGGGGTTGTGGCCGAGCACCGCCATGATCGTGTTGCTCTTGTCGAGGATCACGACGCGGCCGTGCAGGTCGGGCACCGACACGTAATCGCCCTGGACCGACGCCGCCGTCGGCATCCCGAGGCCGGTGATCACCTCCTCGATGAAGTTGCCCTCCAGGTCGTAGTGGAGAAGCCGGCCCTTGGGCTGATGGTTGCGATCGCAGATCAGCAGCCGGGGCGGGGTGTACCGCGTGTCGAGCGTCATCCCGTGGGCGGTGTTGAACTCCTTGAGCCCGTTGCCCTTGGTGCCGAAGTGCGACCGATACTTGCCGTCGGGCCCGAACCGGAAGATGACGTTGCTGGCGTAGCCGTCCGAGAGGTAGATCTCGCCGTTCGGGGCGACCGTGATCGCCGTCGGAGACCACTTCGCGATCTTCAGCCCGCACTCGGCTTCGGAGGGGATGCCGAGCTTGAGGGCCACGGCCCCGGTCTCGGCGTCGAGTTTGATCCCCTCGCCCGCGGCGTTGCGGGCGCCGTAGATATGGTCGCGGCCCGACTCGGTGCGGATCTCCATGTCGTGGAGGCCGGTGTAGTCGCCGCCGAGGTGCCGGCGCACGAGCTGGCCCGCGGGCGTGAACACGAAAATACCGAGGTTGGAACTCGTGTAGACCTGCCCCTTGCTGTCGACGACCACGCTGCCGTGGGTCGGGCCGATCTGCGACTTGCCCATGTCGTCGAGCCCCCACCCGGGCACGGTGTCGAAGGTCATGAAGCCGCAGCCCATGCGGACGGGCTCGACGGCGACGACCGGGCCGGCGAGCAGACCGACGAGCAGGACGAGCGCGAACGGGCGTGGAAGTGGCATGCTGCGTGTCCCCGGGCATTGGGAGGGAGATCGGGAGCGCCGCCCTGCGTTCCCCGAAGCACCGACATCCTACCCAGTGGCTCGGAAACCCGGAACACCCGGCCACAGCGACGTTGCAGGGCCACGCCGTCACCGTGACGGCTCGGATGAGCCTCATCAATCCCCGCCAGCAACCGGACCCGCGACGGGAAGCGCCCCCACGTCGGTGAAGGTCGCGTCGCCACGGAGGGGCACGTGCGCCGCATCGGCCGCCGGCCGATCCACCGCCCCGATCTCCGGATCAAACAGGCCCGGCGGCAGCGGGCTCGCGATGCCGGCGCAGGGCGACGTGGGGGCCAGCCGATAGTCGCCCGCCGCCACGTCCATGAATCCCGGGCCGTCACCCTCCGGTCCCCGGGCCGCGACGATCACCCGGCCCGAACCTTCCGACAGGCTCTCCCGCCAGCCCGCCCCCAGCCAGTTGTCGCGCAGCGTCACCACCCCGTCCCCGCCCAGGATCCCCAGACTCCGGGCCGCCGCGGAGGTGGAGACGATGTTGCCCCGACATTCGGCTCGCTGCTGCGCCGACGACAGCCTCACCAGCGTCGTGGAGCCCGCCCGAAACGAGAGCACCGTGTTGTGCACGAACCACAGCGGAGCGGACCGGTAGTGCTGGAGATGGCCGCTGTCGCCGCCGTAGTGGACCACCTGGTTGTTTCCCGGCCCGTCGAGTTTGACGAGCACGTTGCCCAGCACGATCGTCCGCTGCGGGGGCGGGCCTGCGGGATCCTCCGCCCAGGCGCCATCCACGAGATCCAGCGGGCGATTCCCCCCTTCGATCCAGTTGAACCGCACGATCGTCTCGGCGGAGCGGTCCTTGAGATTGTTGCCCAGGCAGCCTGCTCGCAAGGGCCCGAAGCGATTGAACCGGTAGTCGATGCTGCGGGCCTGCGTGTAGGTGTTGTGCTCGAGGATGCTGCCCTCGATGCCGTTTCCGTGGATGTGACAGCCCTCGACCGTCACCCGCTGCGATTGGGGCGACACGAACAGGCCGTTGCCGCAGCCGCGGAGCACGCACCCGCGGATCGTGATGGCTTCGCCCTTCTCGACGAACACGGCCGCGGCGTTCCGCTCATAGGCGGTCCGCCCGCGCCGGCCGGTGAAGGCGTGGGGAGGCCGGCCGCCGGTGATGTCGAGCGACTCGACCACGATGTGGGCGGGCATCAGGTCGGCCGGGCGGTTGGCGCCGCCGATCTTGACGACGCTTCGCTCCTCCCCCCAGAAGTCGAGCGCCCGGCGGGTCGTCGCGTCGGCGCCGTCGATCCGCGGAAGCCGACCGGCGGCGTCCGCCACGCCCCGGACCACGATCGGCCGCTCCGCCGTCCCCCGCGCGCAGATCACCCACTTGGCCCGGTAGGGCTCGGGTCGGGCGTGGATCGCGACCACGTCGCCGGCCGCGAGCGATTCCCAGGGCACGTCCTCGACCTCCGCCAGGGGTCGGCCGGGCCCGACGTGGTGTTCGGCCGGAAGTGCCGGTGACGCGGCGAGCGCGACCACGGTCGCGACGGCACTCGAAACGAGTCGGATCGAGGCATTCATGGCCCAGCGCTTCTCCAGACCCGTTCGCCGCCGACGCGGCGCACCGCCGTCAGACTACGTCTTCGCGGCCACCCCCCCAAACCACCCGCGCCAAGGAATGTGTGGTCTCAAGGACAGGCCGCAGCACCATGGATGCCCGATGTTTGACCCGGCGGGCATCGCGAGGGCACACTTTCCAGCGGGGCCAGCGGCGGCCGGGCCGAGAAGCGGCCCGCTCGCCGGCGACCTTCTCCCAGGGGTTTTCGCGATGAGCACGACCATGGCCGAGGCGACGAGGCGGGAGGCGGGTGTGGTGGCCGCCGAGGCCGAACTGGTGGCCGACGCCCATCGGCGGATGCGGGAAGCGCTCGCCCAGGTGATCGTGGGCCAGGAGGAGCCGCTGGAGCTGATGCTCACGGCGCTCTTCTGCCAGGGGCATTGCATCCTCGAGGGCGTGCCGGGCCTCGCCAAGACGCTCATGATCTCGAGCCTGGCGAAACTGCTCTCGCTCAAGTTCAGCCGCATCCAGTTCACGCCGGATCTGATGCCGGCCGACATCACCGGCACCGAGATCCTCCAGGAAGACAAGTCCACCGGCCACCGGGAGCTGAAGTTCGTCCCCGGGCCGATCTTCGCGAACCTCGTGCTCGCCGACGAGGTCAACCGCACGCCCCCCAAGACGCAGGCGGCGCTCCTCCAGGCGATGCAGGAGTATCACGTCACGGTGGCCGGGCGAACGTTCGAGTTGCCGCGGCCGTTCTTCGTGCTCGGCACGCAGAACCCGATCGAGAACGAGGGCACCTATCCGCTGCCCGAGGCCCAGCTCGACCGGTTCATGTTCAAGGTCGCGGTCAACTACCCCTCGTTCGACGACGAGCTGCGGATCGCCACGTCGACCACGTCGCGGCAGAAGGTTGACCTCCAGCCGGTGATGGGCGAGGCCGACATCCTGCGGGTGCAGGAGATCGTCCGCGACGTGATCGTGGCCGAGCCGGTGGCGGCCTACGCCGTGCGGCTGGCCCGGGCCACGCGGCCCGGCGACGAGGCCTCCTCCGCCGACACCCGCCGCTGGCTCACCTGGGGCGCGGGCCCGCGCGCCTGCCAGTCGCTGCTCCTGGGCGCCAAGGCCCGGGCCCTGCTCGACGGCCGGCCCAGCGTGTCGTTCGAGGACATTCGCGGCATGGCCAGGCCCGTGCTGCGCCATCGGCTGGTGGCGAGTTTCACCGCCGAGAGCGAGGGCATCACCACCGACACCGTGATCGACAAGATCCTCCAGGACCTGCCCGAAACCGCCTGACGACTTTTCCGCCGGCGGCTTTCGTCCGGCTCCGTCACCCCGGCAATCGCCCGATGGCCACGCCGTCTTCCGCACCGCCGGTCTCCCCGTTCGTCGATCCGGCCGGCCTCGCCCGGGTCGCGCGGCTTGAACTCGTGGCCCGGCACGCCGTCGAGGGGCTGCTCTCCGGCCTCCATCCGAGCCCGTTCTTCGGGTCGAGCGTGGAATACGCCGACCATCGGCCCTACACGCAGTCCGACGAACTCAAGAACGTCGACTGGAAGCAGGTCGCGAAGACCGACAAGTTCTACGTCAAGCTCTACGAGGAGGAGACCAACACCCGGATCACCGTCGTGCTCGACACCTCCAAGTCGATGGACTTCGCCGGCACCGACGGCGGGATCACGAAGCTCGACTACGGACGCTATCTCGCTGCGGCGCTCTGCCACCTCGCCCTCAAGCAGAACGATGCGGCGGGCCTCGCCACCTTCGACGCACAACTGCGGGCCTATGTTCCGCCCCGTTCGATCCCGCGGCACTTCAGGAACGTGCTCGCCGCGCTCGACGCCGCGGCCGCCGGCCCCGACACGCAGGTGGGCCCGGCCCTGCGCGCGCTCGCCGGCCGCGTCCCCAAGCGGGGCGTCGTGGTGCTGATCAGCGACCTGCTCGACGACCCCGCGGCGCTCGGCACGGGACTCGCCCTCCTCAAGCACCTGCGGCACGACCTGATCGTGTTCCACCTGGTCGATCCCGCCGAACGTGATTTTCCCTGGGACAAGACGACGCAGTTTCGCGACGCCGAGGGGGAAGGCAGGCTCGTCGCCAACCCCCGGGCCGTGCGGGCCGCCTACCTCGAGCGATTCGCCGCCTTCCGCGAGTCGCTCCGCTCGGCCTGCCTCGAGCGGCGGATCGGCTACGAGTGCATCGACACCTCGCAGCCCTACGACCACGTGCTCGCCGCCTACCTCGCCCGCCGGGCCCGCCTCACCGGCTGACGTGCCATGCTCAACCCAGCCCTCCTCTGGCTCCTGCCGCTCGTCGCGATCCCGGTGGTGCTCCACCTGCTCAACCTGTTCCGGCTGCGCACGGTCGAACTCCCCACGTTCCGCTTCCTGATGGAGAGCTACGTGCAGCAGCGGCGGCGCATCCGGCTCGTCGAGTGGCTGCTGATGCTCCTGCGAACGGCCGTCGTGGCGGCCGTGCTCGTGGCGCTCGCGCGGCCGGTCATGCAACGGTTCGGCGGCCTGTTTGGCGGAGGCCGCACGCAGGACGTCGTCCTGCTCGTCGACGCCGGGATCACGGCGGGGCTCGTCACCGACGGCGTCTCCGGGCTGCATCGGCTCCGCGAGGCGGCCCGGGCGGCGGCCGAGCGGCTTGCCCCCGGCGATTTCGTCACGCTCGTGCGGGCGGGCATGGAGCCCCGCATCCTCTACCGGGCCACGAAGGGCGACGGCAAGCGGCTCGGTTCCGATCTCGACGCACTCCAGCCCGATCCCGGCACCGCCGACCTCGCCGCCGGCGTCACCGAGGCTCTGGCCGGCCCGCCCCGCGGCCCGCGGACGCTCTGGATCTTCAGCGATGCGGCCGCCCGCGGCTGGAGGCGGTTCGCCGACCATCCGGCCAGCCGCTCGATCCCGCCCGAGGTCACGCTCGTGGTCGTGGACGGCGGCCTGAAGAAGGACGTGCCCAACGTCGCCATCCTGGGCGACCCGCCGCGGGCCCAGAAACCCGTGGTCGGGCTGCCGGTCGAAGTCAGCGTGCGGCTCGACGCCACCGCCGACGAAACCAATCGCGAGGTGCCGGTCTCCGTCTGGCTCGACGACGAGCTCGTGGCCCGCGTGCCCGTCACGACGCGGCCCGACGGCCCCGCCACGAAGCAGCTCTCCCTCGTGCCGCCGCGGGCCGGCATCCTCCGCGGCCGGCTCGAGGTCCCCACCGACGCCTTCCCCGAGGATGACGTGTTCCGGTTCGTGCTCAACGTGGAGCCGCGGGTGGGCGTGCTCGTGATCGCGCCGCCCGACGTTCAGCCGCTCGACGACGCCGCGTTGTTCGTGGGCACGGCGCTGGCCGCCCCGCTCGAGGCGCTCGCCCGCGAGCGGGCGGGGCAGGGGGGCGACGCCGGGGCCGAGACGTCGCTGGCCCGCAGTCTCGACGTGGCGGTCGCCCGAGCCGACGCGGTGCAGGAGCGGCAGGTGAAGGATGCGGACGTGATCGTCCTGGCCGACGCCTGCCCCGGCGGCGACCGGCTTCGCTGGCTGCGGACGCGGCTCGAGGATGGAGCGGGCGCGGTCGTGTTCGCGGGCCCGCGGCTCGACCGACGGGCCTTCGCCGAACTCGTCACGGTCGAGCCACCGCCTCCGGCCCGCAAGCCGAAGTCCAAGGAGGAGCGGCAAGCGGAGAAGGAACGGCAGCAGCGGCAGCGTCAGCCGGCGCTCGCGATCGGCGACCCCGTGGGCGACACCGACGACGAGACGCAGGCCCGCCGGCTGGGTGCCGTCGACCAGTCGCACCCTGTCTTCGCCGCCTTCGCCGAGGGCCGTGCGGCCCCGGCCGACGACGCCCGCGGCCCGTTCGACACGCTCGTCGTCCTCAGGCATTGCCCGCTGCTCGTTCCCGATCGCGATCAGGCCGACCGCAGCGACGTGCGGCCGGTCGTGGACGTGCTCGCCGCGCTCGACGACGGCACACCGCTCGTCGCCGAGACGAGACTCGGCCGAGGGCGGCTGGTCGTCTCGGGCCTCGCGGCCACTCCCGATTGGTCGAACCTCCCCGTCCACCCCGCCTTCGTGCCGATCGTGCTCCGGAGCGTCCAGCAGGTCCGCCCCGACCGCCGCGTGGCGATCGCCGAGAGCGTCCGCCCCTACGAGCCCGCTCCCGTCCGGCTCGACGGCGACTGGCGGCGAGGAACGGTCGAGGCCACCGTGCCGGGTGGCGAGACGCGACCGATCGAGACGGTTGCGGGCGACAGCGGGCTCACCGGCGCGCTCAAGGACACGCGGCAGCCGGGCGTCTACGAGTTCGATTTCCAGCCGCCGGCGGGCGGCCCGCTCGAGCCGATCCGCCTCGGCATGGCCGTCAACCCGGAGATCGAGTCGGCCACCTTCGCCCGGCTCGACGAGCCCGGCATCCGGGCGGCCTTCGGTGGTCGGCCGCTCGCCTACCTCGCCGGCACGGCCAACGATCCCGTCCTCACCGAGCAGCTGGGCGGAAGGCGGGAGATCTGGCGGTGGCTGATCGCCGCCGCCATCGCCTTCATGGGCGCGGAGTTTCTGCTGTCCACGCTCGCGCCGCCGCGGCCGCGATCCGTCGGGGAGCGACCGGCCGGCTGGCGGGAGCGGATCGCCGACTGGCTCGGCCGGGCCGTGGGCAACGTGGAGGCGGCGACATGAGCACGCAGCCACGCGGGCCGACACCTCGATTTGCCTTCGCCAGCCACCTGCGGAGTGGGACGGGGTCGCCCATGCCATCTCGCCGGACGTTCGCTGCGGGCATCCCGCCCTTCGCTCACTCGGAGGAAACCTCGCTTCGCCCTCCAGGCTTCGCTCGGTTTCCTACGCCGGCTCGATTGGCATGGGCGACCCCTCTCATTCGGCCCAGCCACCTCGTCGCATACGCGAATAAACGTCGGCTCCCTCCTCGAGAACAGACATGAGCAGCGTCACCATTTCTGATCGCACTCGCACGCTCGAGCGGGTCGTGTCGCGCACCCGGGCCGGGCTCGTGGCGACGGCGGTCGCCGCGGGCCTGTTCCTCGCCGTCGCGGTGGCCGCGGGCTGGGTCGTGGGCGGGATCGTGCTCGACCTCGCGGCGCCGCTGCCCGTCGCGGGCCGGATGGCCGTGTTCGCTGGCTGGTGGGCCTGCGTGGCCGCGGCGGCGGCCGCCTTTCTGTTCGTGCCGGCCCTGCGGCGGCCGTCGCTCGACACCGTGGCCGTGCTGATCGAGCGGGCGCTCGGCGGGATGCACAACCGGCTGCTCACGGTGATCGACTTGGCCCGCGGCCGCCGCCGTGACGGATCGCCTGCCCGCGACGCCAAGCCCGAGATGGTGGAGCGGCTCGTCGCGCAGACGACCTCCCGGCTCGAGGGTTTCCGGCCGGGCCGGGTGATCAAGGGCCGCACGTTGGCCAGGAATCTCGGCATCGCCACGCTCGCCGCCGCGATCCTGGGGGGGCTCTGGTATTCGCTCGGTGAGCGGTTCACGATCACGCTCGCGCGGCTGCTCGATCCCACCGCCGACATTCCGCCGGCCACCTGGCTCCAGCTCGCGGCGCCGGGGCTGCTCGAGGTGCTCGAGGGCGAGCCGCTCGAAATCGCGTGTGATGTGACGCGGGGTGAGACGGAGGCCGTGTCGCTCGTGCTCACCTCCACCGACGGCACGCCCGCCCGCTATCCGTTGCGGTCGATCGACGCCGGCCGTTTCACCGTCACGCTCGACGGCCTCGGCGCCGACGCCACCTATCGCCTCGAAGGCGGCAATACCTGGACCAAGACGTTCCCGATCACGATGCTCCGCCGGCCGGTCATCGAGGACGTGGTCACGCTCGTACGGTTGCCTGCCTACATGCGGATCGACGACCCGCTGCCGGTCGAGCCGGATGCCCTCACGATCGAGGCGCCCTTCGAGTCGGCGGTGGAGTTTCGGGCGACGGTCGCCGGCGACGTGGCCGAGGGGGGAGCCACGCTCCTCGAGCGCTCGATCGAGCGGCGGACGGTCGAGCGGATCGACGAGCGGGTCTGGTTCGAGGACGACCTGCCGCGGGACGCCGTCGCCGCCACTCCCTGGCGATGGACGACGGCCTCGGCCGCCGGTGGCCTGCGGGCCTTCACGCTCGACCAGACCACGGGGCCGGCGACGATGCGGACGCGGCTCGAGCCGCTCTCGATCCCCCGGGAGGGCCTCGAATCCAAGATGCTGTTCGTGCACGCGAAGGTCGACCCGGCCGACCCGCCGCGGGCCCTGGCGATGACGCTCGATGCCGAAGGCCGGCGGCTCGAGGTCGTGTGGGGCGACGCGGCCGCACTGCCCGAGAGCGGGGTGAAGCGGCTCGTCGCCGGTTCGCTGCCGTCCTCGAACGACTGGACGCGGCTCGAGGCGCCGCTCGTGGGCGCGGCCACCGAGATCACAGGAAAGGCCGCCGGCGGGCTGACATTCCGCGTCGATCGCGGCCGCGTCGCGCTCGACCGCCCGGGCTGGCTCACGCGCGGCAGCGAGACCGTGGATGCGCCGGTGGACACGCCCGTGGGCGACGTGGCCGCCGTGCGCGAGACGGACGAGACGTGGCTCACGCGTGTCACCGTGGACGGCGCTCGGCTGGCGACGATCGAGTTTCGCAGCTCCAAGGGCCACCCCAGCCTGCCGCGGCCGGCCGTCGAGATCGTGCCGACCGTGGACCGTCCGCCGTCACTCGTGGTGCACGAGCCGCAGGACACGGTCGTGCTCGAGGCCCCGATCGACGTGGAAGTGGTGGCTGAAGCGTTCGACGACTGGGGGCTCGACGAGATCGGCTTCCAGAGCGGCCCCGACGCCGAGCATCTCGGGGCCCGAACGCCGCTGGCCGGCGTGGTGCTCGCCGACCGGCCGCCGGACCTGCGGCGGGACGTGCGGGACATGATTCGCGGTGACGCGCTGGGCCTGGCTGCCGGCAAGACCATCGCCTGGCGGCTCTACGCCCGCGACACCAAAGGCCAGATCACCGATGGGCCGGTGCGGAAGATCTCCGTGGCCCGGCCCCCGGAACACGCGCTCGCCGACTCGCAGGTGCCGGCGGCCCGCGAGGCCGCCCGCGAGGCCAAGCGGGCGGCCGAGCAGGCGATGCAGCGGAAGCCATCGCTCGAAGCAGAGCGCGAGAAAGTGCTGGAGGCCGTGGGCGAGGAGCCGCTCGCGCGCATCGACGACGCCCAAGCCGCGGCCCAGGCCGCCGAGCGGGTGGAACAGGCTGCCGCGGAGCAGGCCAAGCGGGGGAATCCAGAAGCGAAGCAAGCGGCCGAGCAAGCCCGCGAGGAAGCCAAGCAGCAGGCGGCCGCCGAGACCAAGGAGGCGCAGGCGGCGACCGACGAGGCCGTCGCCGAGTTCGAGGAGCCGGCGAAGCAGGCGCTCGCCGCGGCCGACGCGCAACTCGACGCGCAGCGGGCCGACGCCGCCCGGCTGGCCGAGGCGGTGGCGAAGGCGGCCGAGCAGGCGAAGCAGAGTCCGCTCGTGCGCGGGGCGCAGGCCGAGGCGCTCGAGGCGCTCGCTGAGCGTGCCGCCAAACTCGAGCAGGCGCTCACCAAGGAGGAGCAGTTCGCCGGCGAGACGGCCAAGGTCGAGCGGGTGGCCGACGCGCCGACCTCCGAGGCGGTGGCCCGCGAAGCGGAGGCGATCGGCAAGGCGGTCGAGCAGGTGGCCGAGGCCGTGGACGCGGCCGGGGCTGCCGAGCGGCTGGCGACGCTCGCGGAGGATCTCGGTGGCCGCGCCGAATCGCTCGCAGCCCTCGCAAGTGCCGCGCGCGAAGAGGCGCAGGCCACGGCCGAGGCCGGGCCGTCACCGGCCGTTGAGCAACCAGCCGGCGAGGAGCAGGCCGCCGGCGAGAATCCGGCAGGCGAGCAGCAGGCCGGTGAGATGGCGGCCGAAGCCGGTTCGGCGCAGGGAGAGCCGAGCCCGCTCGAGCAGGCTGCTCGAGAACAGCTCGGCCAACTCGACCGGATCCTTGGCACGGAGGAGGGGGCCGGCGAGCCTGCGGCTGGCCAACCGGCCGGTGAAGCCTCAGAGCCAGAGGCATCTGTCCCAGCGGGCGGTCAACCAGCAAGTGAGCCGGCGGCTGGGGAGCAGTCATCCGGCGATCAGCCGGGCGGCGAGCCGGCTGGGCAGGAGCCCGCTGGTACCGACGGCGCCGAGCCGATGCAGGAGCAAGGATCCCAGCCCGGCGGCGGCGAACCTGCGGCTGGTCAGCCAGCCGACGACGTGCCAAGTGGAAACGAGCCCCCCGCGGGCCAAGAGCCCGCTGCCGGTCAGCCGAGTGGCGAGGCCCCCAGCGGCGGAGAACCCGCTGCCGGGCAGGCGAGCGGCACGGAGTCCACCGACGTCGAGCCCGCTGCCGGTGAACCCGCGCCTGGCACCGGCGTAGCCGAGCCATCGGCACAACCGCCGCTGGGCGAGTCGCTCGCGGCGGGCGCCGAAGACGCCCGCGAGGCCGCCGCCCAGGCGGCCGAACTCGCTGCTTCGCTGGCGGAGCAGGCGGCTGCGGCGGCGCAGGGCGACTCACCGGCGGCCGCCGCGCTCGCCGAGACGCTCGCCGGCCAGCCGGTGCAGGCAGCCCTCGCGATGGCCGAGCGAGCCAGGGCGCTGGCGGCGATGCAGGCCGCTGCGAAGGCAGCCGCAGCCCAGGCGGCCGCGAGTCAGCAAGGCCAACCCGGCGAGCAACCAGGCCAGCAGCCCGGGCAACCTGGAACTGAGCCGGGACAGTCCGGCCAGGAGCCGGGTCAACAGCCCGGTCAGCAGGCCGGCATGCCGCCGCCGCAGGGCCCTGCCGGCCGCGGGCCCAACGTGAACGACACGCCGCAAACGTCGCCCGTGGGCATCGCCGACGCCGACCGCCGCGGGCTCGACCCGGCGATGCGGGCCGCGATCGAAAAGCTCCCGCCGCACGTCCGTGACCCGTTGCTCGAGGGCATGCGGCAGCAGGGGCCTGAGGCCTACCGCGGGGTGATCGAGGCCTACTTCAAGCGGCTGGGCCAGGAGATCCCCCGATGAGCGAGTTCGCCGGGTGGCTGGCACGAACCGCGGGCATCGGCCACGAGTTGGCCACACGGATCGACCGCGCCGAGTGGCACTGGGCCCGGCCGGCCGTGCTCTGGATCGGCCTCGCGCTGCTCGTGCCCGTGGGCCTCTGGATCGCCCGGCGGCACGCGAACCGGATGCCCTGGCTCTCGCCCGGCCAACGCCGCACGCTGACAGCCTGCCGGGTCGGCGTGCTCGCGCTCCTGGTGTTCATCCTCGCCGGACCCTTCGTGCGACTGGAGGAGACGATCGAGGAGCGGCCGGTGGTGGCCCTGATTCGCGATGCCTCGGCGAGCATGGAACTGCCGGTGGGCCGCCTGCCGAGTGAATCCGTTGCCGGCGTCGCGGGTGCCGTCGGCCTCGACCAGCCCGCGCCCGACGACACCGCCGCGATCACCGCCGTCGGCGAGCGGCTCGCCGGCTGGACGCGCCGCCAACTCCTCGACAACCTCATGGCCGCGCAGGCGGACACGACGCTCCGGCAGCTTGGCGACCGGTTCGAGATCCGAGCGTACGAGGTCGGCCGCCGGCCGGTGCGACTGGCCGACGACGCGGTCGCGAGCGCCGACCCCACGCCAGACCAGTCGCCCGCTGAAACCACCACCCCGGATGCCGACGGCCAGGCTTCGCGCCGCCCCGCGGCCCTCGATCCTTCCGACACCGCGCTCGGCGAGGCGGTGGAGCTTGCCATCGACGACGCCGCTGGCCGCGGCCTGGCCGCGATCGTGATCGTCAGCGACGGGGTTTCGACGCGGGGCGTGGAGCCGGTGGCGGTCGTCCGCCGGGCGGCCGAGGCTGCGGGGGGCGTGCCGCGGGGGCCGGTCTTCGCCGTGCCGATCGGCGGGCCAGAGCCCCCGCCAGACGTGGCCGTGGCGGAGGTCCTCGCGCCGCCGGAAGTCACGCTGGACGACACCGTCTCGATCACCGCGATGGTGCGGGCCGTGGGGCTTGCCGGCCGCCAGTCCGTCGTGGAACTGCGTGACGCCGCCGGCGGCGTGCTCGAATCGAAGCCGCTCGACCTCGCCGACGGCCGGCGGCAGGTGACGTTTTCCTGGAAGGCCGAGCGGGCGGGACGGATCGGACTCACCGTCGCCGTGCCGCCGCAGGATGGAGAGGCCACCGCCGAGAACAACTCGCGCGACCTGAGCGTCGATGTCACGACCCGGACCCTGAAGACGCTCGTCGTCGACGACGCCGCCCGCTGGGACACGCGGTTCCTGGACCACGCGATCCGCCGCGACAAGGGCTTCGAGCCGAGGCTCGTGCTCGCTTCGGCCGCGAACCCCGACGACACGCTGCCCGAGGACGCCGAAGGCTGGGCCGCCTATGACATCGTGCTTCTCGGCGACGTGCCCGCCCGCCTGCTCGATGAGGACCGCCAACGAGCGCTCGTGGAGGCGGTGGAGACACGCGGCGTGGGCGTGGTCTTCCAGCCCGGGGGCGAGCACCTGCCGACGGAATACGCGTCGTCGCCGCTGGCGACGCTGTTTCCCGTCGAGGTCGATCCCGCGGCGGGAGAGGGCAGCGGCGTCGTCGAAGCTCCCGACTTCGAGCCGCTCGCGATGGCGGTGACCGCCCGCGGGGCCATGCACCCGGCCTTCGCGATCTCGGGCGACGCCGCGGGCAACCGCGAGGCCTGGCGGGAGATGCCGCCCTTCTTCATCGCCGCGGCCGTCAGCCGGCCGAAGGCGTCCGCGACGGTGCTCGCCGAGGTGGCCGACCCGCGCGGGCAGGGCACGATTCCGCTGGTGGCCGAGGCGCCCTTCGGCCGCGGCCGGGTCGCCTGGATCGGCACCGAGGAAACCTTTCGGTGGCGGCGAAACGTGGGCGACCCCGTCTTCTGGCGGTTTTGGGGTCAGGCGTTGCGGTCGATCGCGCGGCGGGAAGACCGGCCCTGGGACACCTCGTGGCTCGCGGTCGAGCCGGGCCGCTGCGAGCCGGGCTCCACCGTGCTCGTCGAGCTCAATCTCGTCGCCGGCGACAAGCGACCCGTGGAGGCGGCCGTGCAGCAGGTCGGCGTGGCCATCGACGGAGAACGGGTGTCGCTCGAACTCTCGGCCGCAGAGCGGCCGGGGCTCTACCGGGCCGCCTACACGCCGGAACGCGCCGGTCGTCACGCCCTCGCGGCCACCGCGGCGGCCGGGCCGCTGTCGGCCGACCTGGTCGTGGCGGCCTCGAGTCGCGAGTTGGCCCGTACGGCCGTGGACCGCGCCGCCTTGCGCACGCTCGCCGATCTCACCGGCGGCGCGGTACTCGAGCCTGACGCCTTCTCGACGCTGCCCTACCGGCTGGAGGAGACCGCCGTGGAGACCAGCCGCACGCTCGAGGACGACGTCTGGGACACCTGGCCCGTGGTCGTGCTCCTGGTGGGGATGTATTGCGTCGACATCGGCATCCGCCGACTGTCCGGTTCGGCCTGATGACGGGAGGTGTTTGATGCGGTGTCGCGTGCGGGTCGTCGCCTGGCTCTTCGTCGTCGGATGCCTCACGGCGGCCGTGGCCGCGCAGGAATCCGCGGACGAGCAGCGGCAGCTCACGCGGGTCGAGGCGGCCGTGGACCGCGGGCTCGAGTATCTCGCCGGGCAGCAGGAGGCGGGCGGCTCCTTTCCCACGGGCGTCTCCGGCAAGCCCAACACCGGGGTGACCGCCTTGTGCCTGCTCGCCTTCATGGGCCGCGGCCACGCCCCCGGCCGCGGCCCCTACCGCGAGACCGTCGGCCGGACGATCGAGTTTCTGCTCGACTCGCGGCAGGAAAACGGCCTGATCGTGCGGCCCGGCGGCAACTCCCACGGGCCGATGTACGAGCACGCGCTGGCCACGCTCGGCCTGATCGAGGCCTCGGGCTGGCTCGTCGAGCCCGAGATCCGCGAGGCCTGCCAACAGGCGGTCGACCTGATCGTGCACGCGCAGAACAGGGAGGGTGGCTGGCGGTATCAGCCGCAGCCCAACGACGCCGATCTGAGCGTGACGGTGATGCAGGTGGTGGCCCTGCGGGCCGCGCAGAACGCTCGGCTCGATGTTCCCGAAGCGACACTCGATCGGGCGGTCGCATACGTGAAGCGGTGCGCCCGGCCGGAAGGCGGCTTCTCGTACCAGCCGGGCCAGGGCGTGAAGAACGCCCAGTCGGCGGCCGGCGCGCTCTGCCTGCAGTTGCTCGGGCACCACGAAGATCCCGAGGTGGTGAAGGCGCTCGTGAGCCTGCAGGCCAAGAAATACGGCCACGACATGGACAACTACTTCCATTACATGAACTACTACGCCATGCAGGCCCACTTCCAGGCGGGCGAGGAGCAGTGGGCCGCCTGGCACCCGCGGGTGCGGACGCTCCTGCTCGAGAGCCAGAACCCCGACGGCTCCTGGCCCGGCTGGCACGAGGACAGCATCAACGGCCGCGCGAAGTGCTATTCGACCGCGATGGCGGCGATGGCCCTCGAGGTCTACATGCACTACCTGCCGGCCTACCAGCGGTAAGGGGCCGCCGCGAACCGGGTCACTGACGGCTGAATGGAACTGTCGCATCGCTCCAGTCGGCGAGCCGGAGGAGTTCGGCCCGGTGCGCGGTGAGATCGGGCGGTGCCGCGAACGCGTCGGCCGCGGACACGACGAGCAGCTGTTCCAGCCGGGCGAGCGCCGGGTCGCTCTTCTCCTGGATCAGTTCCTTCGTCAGTTCCGCCCGGGCGGCAACGTCGCGGATGATCTGCCGCAGGGCCGCGACCTCGGCCGCGATCGCCTCCCGCTCCTCGGCTGACTGAGCCCGCTTGAACTCCCCCTGAAGCCGTCGTGCCTCCGTTGAGCCGCTCGCCACGGGCTCATCCGCCAGTCCCGGGCCGGTCGCGCCGCTCAGGCCCACGGCGACGATCGCCCCAAGGACCGACGTCCGGAGGCCGGCTCGGGGGGGGTGTGAGAAATCGCCATCGGATTCGAGGATCAGGGGTACCTGGGGCCCGATGCCAGAGGCAGGCCGCGCCGGGTCACAACTTTCTGCTCGGCCGCCCGTTCGAAGGGAACCGTGATCGTCTTCCGCCAGCCTGCGACCGCCCGACCCCTCCGCGTGGGCATCGTGGGGGGCGGCCCCGGCGGGCTGTTCACGGCGTGGCACCTCGAGCGGCTCGCCTCCGCTCCGATCGAGGTCACGATCTTCGAGGCGTCCGGTCGCCTCGGCGGCAAGGTTTTGACGCCCTCCTTCACCGCGGCGCCCGTCCGCTACGAGGCCGGGGCCGCCGAACTCTACGACTATTCGCCGGTGGGCGACGATCCCCTGCGTGGCGTCGTCCGCTCGCTCGGCCTGCCCACGGTGCCGCTCGCCGGGTCCGCCGTCCACGTGCACGGCCGGCGGATCGCGAACCTCGACGATGTTTCCGCCGTGCTCGGCACCGACGGTCGCCACCGCCTGCTGGACTTCGACGCCTGGGCCCGCTCCGCGATGACGCCCCGGGAGTTCTACGAGTCGGGCGCGGACCACGCCGCCTCGGCGGCGCCGCACGGAAGGTTCGACGGCTCGCTCGCGGCCGCCTGTCCGCTCTCAGTGCGCCCGTACGTCGAGGCGATGATTCACAGTGATCTGGCGACGGAGCCCGCCACGACGACCACCGGCTACGGGCTGCAGAACTATCTGATGAACGACCCGGCCTACATGCGGCTCTACCGGATCGCCGGCGGCAACGAGCAACTCGTGAACGCTGTCGCGGCCCGGCTGTCGGCCAGGATCCGCCTCC